>Ga0308414_1000705_pt1 | contig 21616 bp, 19 predicted proteins | sample HotsprSampleOS50_FD_205667 | JGI IMG/M metagenome (GOLD analysis project Ga0308414, IMG submission 205667) | Hot spring phototrophic mat microbial communities from Octopus Spring, Yellowstone National Park, Wyoming, United States - 20090730_OS50 ...
TGCAATAATTTTACCTTCACAGAATTGTGAAGCAAATTCAATTTCACTTATAACGTTAATGTTTTTTGATTTAGCAATTTGAATTATTTCAGAATTAGTAGGAACACCAGGAGAAATAATCATCTGATCACAGTCAAAGATTTTATCTGAATGGACACCAACTTCATAGCTGATATTCATTTGCTCTAATAAAGCCAGACTTTGCTCAAGTTTTTTAGGGTCTGCAATATCACTAATAAACGGTATTGCTCCTTTTCTAATAGCTAATTCAGCCGCAGCAATCCCGCTTCTTGCAGCCCCAATAATAGATATTTTTTTACCTGTTATATCTTTCATCTTATCTTAAATGAAACTAAAGTTACAATTGCGAGAATAATTCCAATTATATAAAACCTTACAACTATTTTAGGCTCTGCCCATCCAAGCATTTCAAAATGATGATGAATGGGAGCCATTTTAAAAATTCTTTTCCCTTCTCCATATTTTTTCTTGGTGTATTTAAAGTAAGTTCTCTGAATAATTACTGAGACTGTTTCAAGAAAAAACACACCACCAAGAATTGGAATAAACAATTCTTTTTTTATTAACACTGCTATAATTCCGAAAGCACCACCTAAAGCCAAAGAGCCGGTATCCCCCATAAAAACCTGAGCAGGATGAGAATTAAACCATAAGAAACCAAGACTTGCACCTACCAAGGCAGCTATAAAAACCGTTAACTCACCTGAACCGGGTAAAAAGATTATATCCAAATAATTTGAGAATATTGCATTACCGCTGAAATAACTTAATAAAGCTAATGCTATCATTACTATTGCTATAAGCCCAGCTGCTAAACCATCTAAACCATCAGTAAGATTAACTGCATTTGAAGTAGCTGTAATAATAAAAACAACCGCTGGTATATAGAAAAGAGAAAAATCAAAATTGACATTCTTTAAGAATGGGAAAGTGGTAAGTGTATTAAATCCTCTAAATTCCGGAGAATAAAAAATTGTAATTCCAACTATCAAACCAATCAAAACTTGTCCTAACAATTTGTAACGAGCGATTAAGCCATTAGGAAATTTTTTGACAACTTTTAAGTAATCATCTAAAAATCCAACTGCGCCTAACCAAAGAAAACCGGAAAGCACAAGAATTATATAAATACTTTTTATCTCACCCCATAATAGTACAGGTACAACTGCAGAGAAAATGATTATTAAACCACCCATAGTTGGTGTGCCGGCTTTTGACCAATGAAATTTAGGACCGTCAGCTTTTTTACTTTCACCAATTTGCTTCTTTTGAAGATATTGAATAATCTTTGGACCCAAATAGAAAGCAAAGAATAAACTTGTAATTGCTGCCAATGCAGAACGAAAAGTTAAGAACTTGAAGATATCAAATCCCGGAGGCGAATATATTTTATTGATGTAATCAAATAAATAATATAACATTACTTTAACCTCTCCTCCAGATAATGAGTTATTTCTTCAAGCTTCATCCTGCGTGAGCCTTTAATCAATATAATGGTCTTTGATAAATCAAGACTGTCGAGATATTTTTTCAAATCCTCTTTTGAATTAAAATGATGCTTTTCTTTTTGATAACCATCAACCACCGCATTTATATATTTTGAATGGTTACCGATTGTTAGAACTGAATTGATTTCAATAGTGTTTATGATATTTCCGATTTCTTTGTGTTTTTGAATTGATACCTCACCAAGTTCAAACATATCACCAAGAATAGCAATTTTTTTATAGTTAACACGAATTAGGTTTAATAAAGACAATGCAAAATCCATTGAACTTGGATTAGCATTGTAGCAATCGTTAATTATCCAGGTAGTTTTAAATTTCTTTAAGTCAATTCTTTTATCGTAGGCTCTTATTTTTTTCTGAGCAATTGAAATATCTCTATAATTTATGCCCAAAGTTTTAGCAACAACAATTGAAGCAAAAAGATTATAAAGACCCATCTCTCCGGGCAAAGGAGATTTGAACAATAAACCTGCGTGATTTATTTTGAAAGAAATTCTTCCCAGCTCATCAATTTCTTTTATTTCGCAAATAAAATTAGTTCTATAATTAAAACTATAAGTGATTTTATTTTTTATTGAAGCATAATGTTTTCTTAAAAGTGGGTCCTCATAATTTAGAAAAATAATTCCGCCGTTCGATATAGTACTCTTAAATAGCTCACCCTCTTCTTTAATTACACCAACTCTATCTTTGAAAAATTCTAAATGAGAGTCTCCGATGTTTGTCAATAATGCGTAATCAGGTTTAGCAATTTGAGACAAATATTTTATTTCACCAGGATGATTTGAACCAAATTCCAAGACGAGGTATTTGTGATGATTATTAGTCGAAAGAATTGTTAATGGCACTCCGATATGATTATTGTTATTTGCCTCTGTTTTATTGACAGAATATTTATAAGCTAATAGTGTAGATAAAATCTCTTTTGTGGTTGTCTTTCCGTTGCTACCGCCAATTCCTATAATTTTGGTTTTCAGTTTTTTTCTCCATACAGCAGCAAGTTGTCCTAAAAATTTTGTAGTATCATTAACAACAATAAAAGGAATATCTAACTGATAAAATTGGTTCAAATATTTTTTTTCTATGGCAACAACAGAAGCTCCTGATTTGATAGCATCATTAACAAAATTATGACCATCAAACCTTTCTCCTTTTATAGCGATAAATAAAGAACCTTTTTTAATTTTTCTTGAATCAATAGAAACAGTATATATATCAGAAAACTTATCAGGGTTATATATTCGTGTACCTTTGATATTGAAAACATCTTTAAGCGATATTTTAATCTCTTTACTCATCCTAAATATTTCCTCACAACTTCTGAATCTGAGAAATGATACTTAACACCATTTATTTCCTGATAATCTTCGTGTCCTTTACCAGCAATTAGTATAGCACAATTTTCTTCTGCTGATTCAATTGCTTTTTTTATAGCATCCTCACGATTTTCAATAATAGTATAATTATTTTTTGAAATACCTTTGACAATGTCATCAATAATTGCAGATGGATTTTCTGTTCTCGGATTATCAGAAGTAACAATGACTCTATCACTTAAATCGGAGGCAATTTTACCCATTAAAGGTCTCTTGGTTTTATCTCTGTCTCCGCCACAACCGAATACTGTTATCAATTGATTCTGACCTGCAATTTCTCTTAATGAAAGAATTGCTTTTTCAAGACTATCGGGAGTGTGTGAATAATCAACAATAACTTTTTTATTGCCAATTCCGAAAACTTCAAATCTGCCGGGAACTTGTTTGGAATTTTTCAATGCATCAATAATCTTTTCAACATTAATTTGCATTTGCAAGCAAGCTATAAAAGCGGCAGTGGCATTGTATGCGTTAAATTCGCCGATTAAAGGAATTTCAATTTCGTAGCTTTCATTTTTGTATTTAATCTTAAAACGCGTTCCATTCAAATCAAAATTTATATCTGAAATTATAAAGTCGGCTGAATTGAGCTTTCCATAACTGATGATTTTAGCTTTACAGTTTTTGATTATCTCTTTAGAATTCACATCATCAGCATTGATAATAGCAGTTGAATTTTCGTTTAATCTATCAAATAAAATTTTCTTTGCAGCTAAGTAATTCTCAAATGTCTGATGAAAATCAAGATGGTCAATTGTTATGTTCGTAAAGAGAGCAATTTTATAATTTAATCCGTATGTTCTATTAAGTGATAGTGAATGCGAAGAAACTTCCATTACTGCAGCTTTAGACTGTTTGTTTATCATCTGGTGAAGCAGATAGTTTAAGTCGGATGATTCAGGAGTAGTCAATTTAGAATGAATTTTTTCATCACCGATATAATTTGCAATTGTTCCAATTATACCAGATTTTATTCCGGAAAAGTCAAGAATATTTTTAATAAGCCAAGATGTTGTGGTTTTCCCATTCGTACCAGTTATACCTATCAAACTAATTTTAGAAGATGGGTCTTTGTAAAAACCTTTACTAAGTTCTGCAAGAGCAATACGAGTGTCTTTGACCAATATTTTTGTAACGTTTCTATGAATAAAAATTTCTTCAGGGACTGCAGAATTATTTTCTAATATAACCGCTTCAGCGCCTTTGTTTATTGCATCAATAATAAAATTATGACCATCAGTATTAAAACCTTTAATTGCGACAAAAATCGAATTGGCGGAAACTTCTCTTGAATCGTAAACGATTTTAGAAATCTCTTTTCGCTGAACATCGCCAGCAACCTGAATAACTTTAATATTATTTATTAATTCTGTCAATTCCATTAGCGCTGCGATGCTCCAATTATTTGCAGAGAACTGCACTCAATAAGGCACAAATCTTTATCCGAAATTTTTGAACCAGCAGGAAGACTTTGATTGACAACAATTCCACTTCCTTTTACTTTGTAATTTATTCCAATCCTGTTAAGAACACTTATTGCCTCACTAAGTGGATGATTGATTAAATCCGGCATTACTTTGGAAGAGGAAAATTTATTTTCGTTTAATGAATTTTCAGAATTTTTATTTTGAGATGAGTTTAAATCAGAATAAAGTATTCTTTGCTTGAATTTTTCGTTTACATACTTCTCAAAAACATTAAAATCTTTTTCAATTATTCTTTCAGCAACCCGCTTAAAAACAGGCGCGGCAACCAAACCTCCATATTTTCCAAGCTGAGGTGAATTATAATGAATTAGAATTACAACCTGAGGATCTTCAACAGGGAAAAAACCAATGAATGAAGTATTATATTGAGATTTGGAATAAGAACCATCAACAAGTTTTTGAGAAGTTCCTGTTTTTCCACCAACGGATATAAATTCAATTGAAGCTTGCTTTGCTGTTCCTCTTGTAACGACATCTGATAAAATCTTTCTCATTAAAGATGAGGTAGATTCTGATACAACTCTTCTTACAGGTTTGGGTTTTAATTCTTCTATCAACTCACCATCATAACTTATTTTTTTGTAAAGCAGCTGTGGTTGATATAAAACTCCTCCATTTATTAAACTCGCAAAAGCAGTAATAAGTTGAATAGGTGTTACAGAGACTTCATAACCAAAAGAAATAAATGCCTTTGAAGTAGGTGACCAGCTTGTTGGTTTTTTTAATCTGCCAGGCGTTTCACCTTTAATTTGAATTGAAGTTAAGTTACCAAAACCAAGACTTCGAAGAAATTTATAATAATCATCATTTTTAATTCTTTGAACTAATTTTGCTATTCCAATATTACTGGAATTGACCAAGATATCTTCAGCAGTCAAGAATGAATATGGCTTAACATCTCTTATGGTAACTTTTTGAAATTTATAACTTCCATTTTCAAGAAAGATATTTTCGTTTAATGAACATAAATTATTATCAATCAAAGCTGCAAATGTAAAAGGTTTAAAAGTAGAGCCAGGTTCATAAGTATCAGTAATAGCTCTATTTCTTCTTCTAAAGTCATCATATTGCCAGTAATAATTTGGATCGTAGTCTTCCATATTAGAAAGAGCAAGAATTTCACCGGTGTTTGGATTCATAATTATTCCGGTTGCAGAATGAGCATGAAACTGTTCCAATCCTCTTTTTAATTCCTCTTCAAGGATAAATTGATATTTCTTATCAATTGTAAGGATAAGATTATGCCCTGGAACAGGTTCCTGCATTTCTCTTTCATCATAAGAAACTATTTTACCTAATGAATTCTTAAAAACTTTTCTGTATCCTTCAGTACCACTTAAATCTTGACTAAAAAATTCTGACACACCTGAAACAAGTTCGTGTTCTTTGTTTGTAAATCCTAAAATATGACTTGCTAAAGAACCATAATGATAAACCCTTGTTGGATCAGGAACTGAGTATAATTCTTCATAATTAAGATCATTTAATTTTTGAAACTGTTCGGGTTGAACTTTACTTTGTAAAACAATGGTTCCCTTTGGTTTATTCATCAATGATAGATAATAATTCTCACTTTTACCCATTACTTTTGAAAACTTAGAAGCAATCTCTCTTTTATTTTTATCATTTGAGATATTCAAATCAATATAAAATGTTACATCATTTCTATTATAAACTAAAAGATTATTGTTTCTATCATATATCAATCCAAGTTCAGCCTTGATTTTTTCAATGCTTGTTTGTTGCTGCACTGCAAATTGAGCATACTTTTCCTTTTGAATCATCTGAATATTAACCAACCTTATGGTGATGATAACAGAGATAATCAAAATTAAACCGAGTATTGCCAATGCTCGTGAATTATTCATATTTTCTGTTCAGTATTTCTTCTATTTGTTTTATTCGTTCATTTTTAATTTTAAGCTGAGCAACAGAGTTAAAATTTTTTATAAGCATCAAATTATTTTCAGAAATTGGTATAATGTTATCTTCTGAAGTCAAATCCTGATAAATAACATTAAGTTTTTTCTGCTCCTGAATAGTAATCACCAATTCTTTTTGAGTTTTATCTTTTTTCATCAACATCTGTTCATAACTGATTTTTAATACAACCACTGAAATCACAAAACCGACTACTGTAATGAGTAAAACAATTAAATACAACAAAACTGGTTTTGAACTTTTACTCATATTCTTTCTGCAACCCTAAGTTTAGCACTTCTTGCTCTTTTATTATTCAATATTTCTGCTTTAGATGGAACAATTGGTTTCTTTGTAATAATCTTGAGTTTTGGTTCAACGTAAAAAATTCCAAAAGGATCTAATTTTTTATCTGAGCTCTTTAGAGACTGCTGTACAAAAAAATCCTTTACAATTCTGTCTTCTAATGAATGATAGCTGATAATTGCAACCCTTCCACCTTTTTTTAGAACCTTAAGACCATTCTTTAAAAATTCTTTGAGATTACTTAATTCATCATTAACATAAATTCTTAGAGCCTGATATACTCTTGACAGAGTTTTTGCTAAATATTTTGCTGGAGTTATTTGAGCAATTATTTCATTAAGTTCAAATGTTGATGAGAACCTTTTTCGTTTTCTCTGCTCATTAATCAAACTTGCAATTTTTCTTGAATTCTTTTCTTCACCGAAACTCCAGAGAATGTTTGCTATTTCTTTTTCATCTAAATTATTCAACACATCCGATGCTGTAATTTTTTTTGATTTATCCATTCTCAAATCCAACGAAGTATTCTCTCTGTAAGTAAATCCAGATTCTTTATTATCTAATTGAAAAGATGAAACTCCAAGGTCTGCAATAATTCCATCAAAACCTTCTATTGATTCTATTTTGGCAATCACATCAACCATAGAGAAATTAAATTTATAAATTGAAATTCTTGAATCAGAGCTAAATTTTTTTTTAGAAAAGTTAAAAGCATTATCGTCAACATCGGTAGCAATAACTTTGGCATCTTTATTCAGTCTATTTATCAATTCTGCAGTGTGTCCACCAAAACCTAAAGTAGCGTCAAAATAAATTCCATCAGCTTTAGTTATTAAATAATCAAGAGTATCATTGAGCAAAACCGGAAGGTGGTAAATGCTCATCTAAAAAACCATAACTTTTGCTGCAATTTCTTCATAGGTTTCAGGCGAACTCACCAAATAATTTTCAAAGTTCTTTGGATTCCATACTTCAATTTTTTTGAGAGCACCAAGAATTATCACTTCCTTTTCAATCTCAGCATATTCTAAAAGTTTCTTTGGTATTAAAATTCTTGATTGGGAATCCATTTTATCATCAGAGGCAAAACTTGAAAGCATTCTTAAAAATTTTGTGTGCTGCTCATTGAACAGATTCAATTGAAGAAGCTTCTCTTCAATTTTCTGCCATTCATCCAAAGGATATAAATCAATACAACGCGAGAACCCCTTAACCATCACAAAGGTATCATTTGATTCAGGAGTGATTTGCCTTCGGAGTTTTGCTGGAATTGCAAGCCTTCCTTTATCATCTATTGAATATGAAAATTGACCTCTGAACATTTCAAACCTAATTTAATTGTAAGTTTCACCATTTTTCCCCACTACACCCCAAAATTCAACAAAAATATTGTAAAAGTCAAGTAAAATGTTTAAAAAAATAAAATAAATATTAGAAATTCTGATTTTGATACAATCAAGAATCAATTAGTAAAGCAAAAGTGAGTATGTAATAGATGAAGTAATATAGAAGTGAATTTGAAAAAATTAAATTATAATCTGGAAAGTGAGAGAGCCAACTGCCGGATTTGAACCGGCGACCGGCGCATTACGAATGCGCTGCTCTACCATCTGAGCTAAGTTGGCTTAGAGAAATCTTATCTTATTTTCTTTTTATGACGATTCTTTCTAAGTCTTTTCTTTCTCTTATGCGTTGACATTTTATGACGTTTTCTTTTTCTTCCACAAGGCATTTTTTACTCCTTATTTTAATGAGATGTTAATAATTGTTGTGCTTTTTTTCCAGCTTCAGAATTTGGATTTATATCAACAGCTTTCTGAAACCATTCTTTAGACTCCTGAATATTTCCCATATTGAGATTAACTACTCCAATATTTAAGTGAGCAATCTGATGTTTGGGTTCATATTTAAGAGCTTCTTTCATAAAAGAAATTGCTGATTGATAATCTTTTAGATTAAAATAACATACTGCCATATCTACAATTACATCGGCATTTTTAGGATGATGTTTTAAATATTCTTTATAATTCTGAATTGCTTGTTCGAATAATCCTGAATCCATTCTTAAATGAGCCAATTCTAATAATGATTGATGATCAGATGGATTGTTTTTTACTTTAGTTTCCAGCTCATTGATTTTTTGAATATTATTTAAATCAACCGAAAGGGATTGAGTATTGTTTTGATTAGGATTATTAGTTTGATTTTGCACAACATTAACTGCAGGGCTCGAGAAAACCCCAGATAAGTATAAAACCAAAAATGCTAACGCCACTCCTCCGCCTATAAGCAAGTAAACTGTCCTAACGGGAAGTGACTTTGATTCAGTTTTTTCACCGGATATTTTAGCAGGTGATTTTATAATTTTTGATCTTAAATTTTTCCCACAATTCGGGCAAAAATTATAAGATTGTTCTATCTTAAATCCGCAAGAATAACAATTCATTGTATATCATCTTTCAAATTACTTTTAATTCCTCTATCTACCATTTCTTTAAATTCTTTTGAGAATTTAAATGCTGGGACATAATGTTCAGGCACAAAAACTTTAGCACCTGATTTTGGGTTTCTGGCATCTCTTGCTCTGCGTTTTTTAACCTTAAAACTTCCAAAACCTCTTATCTCAATAGTTTTATTTTCTGCAAGTGTATCAATAATTGATCTTAAAAATCCTTCAATAATTGCTTCTGTTTCAAGTTTTGTTATTCCTGTTCCTTTAGCAACAATGTCAACTAAATCAGCTTTTGTAGTATTCATAATTATTTCTCAAATTTTGGGCAGTAAAAATACCTAAATATTGATGTAAATGCAATTTTAAGTTATTAAAATCTAAGTATTTAAAGTTATTCTTACTGCTGTCCAAAATAAACTTAAACCTGAGCAATAAACTCTGATTTTAGTTCAAAATAAAAGATAATAAATTTGATTTTACTTCAATCCCTTATAAAAACTTATTACTCTCTTATTATTAGCAGGTTTTAATTAAATCTGACTAAAGCCCAGAATATTCTAATCTTTATAATAAGGGGCTGTCTAAAAAGTAATTTTTTTATATAAATCAGTATGAAAAAATTTGATTTTACAAAAAAATTAAAAAGCAGGTGCAGGCTTTAACCATATAAATAAATTTATTTTGGACAGATGTGGTTATTCTTTCCGTTAATCATATTTTATTTTTATGATTTTGCTAATAGAAGTAACTTTGTGCACAATTATTTTGAAAAAAATGTTAGAAATAAAAAACCTCTCGAAAAATTACGGTAATATCAAAGCTATTGATAACTTATCTTTCAAAGTTAATTCGGGTAAAATATTTGGTTTATTAGGACCAAATGGAGCTGGAAAATCAACCACTATCAAATCTATAATAAATGTAATTAAGCCAAACGATGGTCAGATTTTATTTGATGGCAATCCGATTAACAATAATTTCCTAAATAGGATTGGTTATTTACCTGAAGAACGTGGATTGTATAAAAAAAGTAAAGTAATTGATGTTATTTCTTACTTAGCCAGTTTGAAAGGTCTTCACCCAAATGAAATTATTTCCAGAGCAAACTCGTGGTTAGCCAAGTTAGGAGTTATAGATTTAAGAAACAGAAAAATTGAGGAATTGTCTAAAGGAAATCAACAAAAGATTCAATTTATTTGTGCTGTCATTCATAATCCTGATTTACTCATTCTTGATGAACCCTTCAGCGGATTCGATCCAATAAATCAACAGGAAATTAAAAATTTTATTTTAGATTTTCTTGATAATGGAAAGAGCATCATTCTTTCTACTCATCAAATGGATACAGCAGAGAAACTCTGTTCAGATATTTTATTGCTCAATAACGGGAAATCTGTTCTTCAAGGTTCTTTGCAAGAAATTAAACAGAATTTCGGCGGTAATCATATAAGAATTAGCTTCAATGGTGATCAAAATATTTTACAATCTTTTAGTGAAGTTATTTCATATGAAACTTTCAGCAATTTTATAGAAGTGCATTTAGTTGATAATTTTCCGCCTTCAGAGTTTTTGAAAAAACTTGTTCAGACAGTTTCGGTAAATCATTTTACTATCATCGAACCTACGCTCGAAAAAATCTTCATTGACACAATAAAGAATGAAAAATCAAAATGAATAAAACTTTATTAGTAGCAAAATGGGAATTTATTGAAAAAGTAAAATCCAAAGCATTCGTGGTTTCTCTTTTTTTGACTCCGTTGCTTATAATACTATTTTCAGTTGCTCCGACTTTATTAACGCAATCCGAAGAGTCTGAAACTACAGTTATTGGAATTTTGGATTTTACTCAAGAATATTATAAACAACTTTCTTCAGATTTGGAATCTCACAAACTTAAAAACAATACTCCTGCTTACCTTGTTAGAAATTTATATTCAAATGAACTTACAAAAGATTCCATGATAATCAGATCCGATATAATGGTTCTTAACAAAAAAATTGACGGATATTTAATCATAGAGAAATCAAATTCGGATTCGTTAATTACAAATTATAGATCAAAAAGTGTTGGAAATTTTAAGTTAATTTCTATCCTGGAGAGTTCCATAAATAATATTTATTTGAAAGAAGCTCTTGCCTCCAGAAATATTGATGTTTCTGTATTAGGTCTTTTTAATAATAAGGTAAATATTAATTCAGTAAAAATTAAGCAAGCCGGTGAAGAAGGTGAAAGTGAATTTCTGACTACTTTCTTTTCATCTATGATTTTTATTTTATTGCTTATGATGATGATTATTTATTCGGGGCAGATGTTAGTCAGAAGTCTTCTTGAAGAAAAATCAAACCGACTTATTGAGATTCTGGTTTCAAGCTGTTCTTCAAACGAGCTATTACTTGGCAAAATATTAGGTCTTAGTTTTTTGGGGCTGGCACAGATTCTTCTCTGGGTTTTGATTGGAATAGCTGCTGTTGGGTCTGCATTAGTTTCTTACAATGCGTTTGAAAATTTACCAATAATACTTTTTTATTTTTTACTTGGATATCTTTTCTATACATCGCTTTTTGTTGGAATAGGTTCAATTGTTTCAACTGAACAGGAGGCACAACAAATAACCAGTTATCTAAGTATAATTTTAGTTCTACCGATTATATTTTTATTAAGTGCAATGCAAAATCCTGAAAGCACGATTGTAAATATTTTAACATATGTTCCTTTTACTTTGCCTTCGATAATGATAATGAAATCAAATCTTATGGAAATCCCACTATTCGAACATTTAATAGCAATTGTAATTATGTTCATTTCTACAACAATTATAGTATTTTTGAGCGGAAAAATATTTAGGATAGGTATTCTATCGTATGGGAAAATGCCATCATTGAAAGAATTAAAATCCTGGCTAAAGGATTAGTTATTTTTCCATAACTTATAAAAATCTTTGTATAATTAGTTTAGAATATGCTTATTATTTTTTCTGCATTAGCAGCAATAATACCGATGACTTTTTATCTGTTTTTAATTTGGAAAATGGATAAATATGACAGAGAACCTGTTAAGTTAGTATTAGCCAATTATCTTTGGGGTGCTTTAGGTGCTGTTATTCTTGCTATAATCGGCAGTTTAATTCTGACTTCTTTTGTTCAAATTTTTATAAGAGACGACTTTGGAGTTGACATATTCAGTGCTGTAATAATTGCTCCATTCGTTGAAGAGATTACAAAAGGAGTTTTCTTATTAATTACAATTACAAGCAGAAAATTTGATAATATAACTGATGGAATTGTTTATGGTGGAGCTATCGGATTAGGTTTTGGAATGACTGAAAATTTTCTTTACTTTTTAAGCAATATAGATAATGTTGCTGATTGGCTTTCAATCGTTATTGTGAGAACTCTTTTCTCCGGGGTGTTGCATTTAGTATCAACCGCAACTTTAGGAGCATTTCTTGGTTTATCAAAATTTATGAATAAACCAGTTAGGTTATTTCTTGGAGCAATTGGGCTTTCACTTGCAATGTTAATTCATTCATTATGGAATTTATTCGTAAGTTTTGATGAAACAGTATTTCTTGGCTTTCTCTTTATGATTGCTTCGGTCACAGTCTTTGTCATGGTTTTCAAACTCTCACTTAGTAGTGAAAGAAAAATGATACTTAAAGAACTTTATGAAGAAGTTGAATTAGGTTTAATCCCAAAGTTTCATCTTAATTTGCTGAGTTCTCCGGAAAGAGATAAAACTGGTTGGATTGATGAACAAATACGAATCCCGTATATAAAATACGCTACTGCTTTAGCCTTCAGGAAGAAACAAATGAAACATTCAAAAGGCTCATCAAAATTATATTACCAAGCAGAAATTAATTTCTACAAAAATCAAATTAGCAATCTCCTTTCACAGGCAAATTTTCTATGAATCAGGATTATAAAGTTTTCTGTTTAGTAACTCCGCAGAGTTCATTAAATGACTTTAAAATTCAAGGTGAACTTTCTTTCTCAGAAAGTGAATTATCTCTGCTGATAAAAACTTTAACACTCAACTTTTTCGAAAACTTAAAATTAACTTCAAGTAAAGAAGCAATTAATGTCATGATATTTCTTAAAGAAAATGAATATGAAAATTATTTTCAAGAAATACCTGCTCTTTACGCTGATTTGATGAATATTCAATTAGTTACTAATTCTGATAAACTGATTGATGAATTAAAAAATTACTCCAAATTCTTCATTGTAATTTCAGATGTAATGGGAATCTCAACTAAAGATATTATAACCTCAAATAATTTGATCTCATCAGATGATAATACGTTAGTTATTTCTAAATCAGAAAATGAGGAAATTTGTTTTATTGCATTTAACCATTATGATAATTACCTAATAAAAAAAATGATCGAGCCAAATTTAGACTATGAAAATTTTCTTTCAGGAATAGAAACGGAAAAGTTTTTCATACATATTATTAACGGTCATTTCAGAGTAAATAATTTTTCTAATTTTAAGTTGTTATATAAGAAACTATCTACTAAAGAAAGCCTTGAATATTGTAATCAGGAAATTCACGAAAAATTTACAAATCTTTTTATAGAATACAGGGATTATATAAAGTGAAAAAAGTCGGAATCTTTGGCGGCACTTTCGATCCTATTCATCACGGACATTTAATAATAGCTCAATCAGTCAGAGAAATCAGAAATCTTGATAAAATTATTTTTATTCCTACTTACATTTCACCACATAAAACAAATGTTAAAACTTCTTCACCGGACGACAGACTGAATATGATAAAAATTTCTATCGAAGGCGTTGACTTCTTTGAAGTTTCCGATTATGAAATTAAAAAACACGATGTGTCTTACACAGTTGACACTTTGCGTGAATTCAAAAAGCATTATGATGATATCGAATTGATAATCGGTTATGACAATATTTTTAAGTTTTATACATGGAAAGAACCTGATGAAATTATGAAACTTGCAAGAGTAATTGTGTTGAAAAGAAAATCTTCTCAACCAGTTGAATTTATTGATAAGTATGTTGAGCAGGCAACATTTGTTCAAACAAGGGGAATTGAAATAAGTGCTACGGATATTCGCCATCGTGTTCATCAAGGTTTGCCAATTCATTATCTTGTACCTAAGGAAGTTGAAAAATATATTCTTGAACATAAACTATACACGGAGGAAATTTGAAAATTCTTGTAACCGGCGGTGCCGGATTTATTGCTTCACACATAACAGATGCTTTGGTTAATGAAGGTCATCAGGTAGTTGTGCTTGATGATTTATCATCAGGGTTTGAAAAGAACATCAATCCGAAGGCAAAATTTGTAAAAGGAAATATCTGTGATAAAGAGTTAGTTGAAAAATTATTCAGTGAAGAGAAATTCGATTTAGTTAATCATCACGCTGCTCAGATGGATGTAAGAAGATCTGTTAAAGATCCTGCATTTGATGCAAACACTAATATTATCGGTACGTTAAATCTTTTACAAAATGCTGTAAAATATAAATTGAAGAAATTTATGTTCGCTTCAACTGGTGGTGCAGTATATGGTGAACAAACATACTTCCCTGCTGACGAAAATCATCCTACCCAGCCAAGATCACCATACGGAATTTCAAAACTTGCAGTGGAAAAATATCTTTACTTTTATAACGCTGAATACGGATTGAATTATACAATACTTCGTTATGCAAACATTTATGGACCCAGACAAAATCCTTTTGGTGAAGCCGGAGTAGTTGCAATTTTTTCAACAAAACTTTTAAAAGGTGAGCAGCCAGTTATCAATGGCAGCGGCGAGCAAACTCGTGATTATGTTTTCGTTGGCGATGTAGTTAAAGCTAATCTCTTAACTCTTAATGATACTGCGAATGATATTTATAATGTTGGAACTGGTATTGAAACAAATGTTAATCAATTATTCCATAAACTGAATTCAATAATAAATGCTAATAAAGAAGAAAAACACGGACCAGCAGCTCCGGGTGAGCAAATGAGAAGTGTAATTACTTCAGAAAAACTTTTTAAGAAATTTGGCTGGAAACCTTCAACCACTCTGGATGAAGGATTAAAGCTCACAGTTGATTTTTTCAGAAATAACTTGCCTTGAGATGATTGATAAATCGTTAATAGAGAAATTATTAAACGGTGATAGACGCTCTGTTGCAAGAGCTATTTCTTTTATCGAATCAGATAACAATTTAACATCTGAATATTTAAAAGAATTATACAGCAAAGTTGGTAACGCTTACCGGATTGGTATCACCGGTCCTCCGGGTGCAGGTAAAAGTACAATCACAAATCAACTTACAAAACTTTACAGAAAGCAAAATAAAAAAGTTGGGATAATAGCTGTTGACCCTACTTCTCCATTTACCGGTGGAGCATTACTTGGAGACCGCGTTCGAATGAGTGATGTTGGAATGGATGCAGGAGTTTTTATCAGAAGTATGGCAACACGCGGAAGTCTTGGTGGACTTTCTAAAAAAGCAATTGATGCTGCTGATATACTTGATGCTGCCGGATTTGATATCATCATTCTCGAAACTGTTGGCGTTGGACAATCTGAGCTTGATATTGCACAAGCTGCTGATACTACTCTTGTTGTGCTTGTTCCGGAAAGTGGAGATTCGGTTCAGGCAATGAAAGCCGGATTGATGGAAATAGCAGACTTGTTCGTTTTGAATAAATGCGATCGGCCAGGCTCGCAGCAAGCTTATACTGCACTTCAAACAATTCTTATGATTAAAGAACACGATGAAAATTCCTGGCTTCCAAAAATTATAAAAGCTGTCGCATCAGAGAATAAAGGGATTGAAGAGATTGCCGAAGAAATTGAGAATCACAAATCTTTTTTGATAGATAAAAATCTTTTTCAGGTTAAAAGACAAAATCAAGCTAAACTTAGAATAAAAGAAATTGTTGAAAATAAACTGAGAGAAAAACTCTGGAGTGAAGACAGAGAAAATTTATTAAATTCGTCTCTGAAAAAAGTTGTATTAGGTAATTCATCTCCTTACCATATTGCTGAAGAGATTTTAAATCAGTTTGTTAACAATAACTAATTTAAAAACCTTTGTGACTTTGTGCCTTCGTGGCATTTTTTTCCCTCGCCACAAAGACACTAAGACACGAAGAATGAAATCAATCAATTCTTTGATAACAGCGATAGGATAATATTTATGACGACAAAACCATTCTTATTTGAATTAACAGAGAATCAGATAATGATTCGCGATACAATTAAAGAATTTGCTGAAAAAAATATTCGTCCGGTGATAATGGAATACGATGAGTCGCAAAAATTCCCAATGGAGATAATGCAAAAGCTTGGTGAACTTGGGTTTATGGGAATTCTGGTTCCGGAAGAATATGGTGGAGCTGGACTTGGTTACATTGAGTATGCTTTGGTAATTGAAGAGCTTGCTAAAGTTGATCCTTCAATTGCCCTTTGCGTTGCTGCTCATAACGGACTTTGTACTAATCACATCAATCTCTTTGGTAATGAACAACAAAAGAAAAAATATTTACCGGATCTTGCAAGCGGAAGAAAAATTGGCGCTTGGGGATTGACTGAAGCTGTTTCCGGTAGTGATGCTGCAGGATTAAAAAGTTATGCAGTTAAAGAAGGTGATTACTGGATTCTGAATGGCAATAAACAATTTACTACTCACGGCACCGTTGGTGAGACTTATGTTGTTATGGCAATAACTAACAAAGAAGCAGGCAAGAAAGGAATATCAGCTTTCATCCTTGAAAAAGGATTTGAAGGTTTGATTATCGGAAAGAAAGAAAATAAACTTGGAATGCGTGCAAGCGATACAACTCAACTTGCTTTTGAAAATTGTAAAGTACCGAAAGAAAATTTACTCGGACAAGAAGGAATGGGATTCATCAATTCGATGCAGGTTCTCGAAGGCGGAAGAATATCAATTGCTGCACTAAGTGTTGGACTTGCTCAGGGTTGTCTTGATGCTTGTTTGAAATATACAAATGAACGAAAACAATTTGGAAAATTTTTATCAGAGTTTCAGGCAACGCAATTTAAACTTGCTGAGATGCATACAAATATCGAAGCTGCAAGAATGTTAACTTATCGTGCTGCGTGGATGAAGGATAATGGAATTCCGAATACGAAAGAAGCTGCTGAAGCAAAACTTTTTGCAAGTGAAATTGCGGAGAGAGCAGCAAGTGAAGCTGTCCAGATATTCGGAGGTTATGGATATATAAAAGAATATCCCGTTGAAAAATTTTATCGTGATGTAAAACTACTCACTATTGGAGAAGGTACATCAGAAATTCAGAGAATAGTAATTGCAAAAGATTTGTTAAAAGATTAGCCACGAATTTCACTAATTAACACTAATAATTATGAATGAAATTTTATTTAAAGATGAATCCTACAAAATAATCGGAATTTGTATGGAGGTGCATAAATTATTAGGTAAAGGATTTCTGGAAATTGTTTATAAAGATGCCCTAGAATATGAGTTCGCAATAAACAATCTCCCTTATGAAAGAGAAAAAGAATTTGCTATTCAATACAAAAGTAAAATTCTTCCTCATAAATATTACGCTGATTTTGTTTTATATAACAATATCATTTTAGAAATAAAAGCAGTTAATGGAATTATTGATGAATTTATTAAACAGACAATAAATTATTTAGCAGTATCAAAATGTAAATTAGGATTAATTGTAAACTTTGGAGAGGAATCTCTTAAATACAAAAGAGTGGTTTTGTAATCATTCGTGAAAATTCGTGCAATTAGTGGCAACATTTTTTAGCCACGAATTCCACTAATTAACACTAATCATAAGAATTTAAATATGAAAAAAATTGGAAAAGAAATAAAAGAATCTGAAGCTTCATTGAAGCGTGAAGATTATCAGAAAGAGCTTCTTCGTAAAGTTGAAGCAATAAAAGAAAAAGTTAAAGATGGCGGCGGAAAAGCTGCAATCGAAAAACACAAAGCTAAAGGTAAATTAACTGCCCGAGAAAGAATTGCGAAGCTCGTTGATAATCCAAAAGATTTCTTTGAACTAAGTACCTTAGCCGCTTATGGAATGTATGAAGAATACGGCGGCGCACCTTCATCCGGAACTATATATGGAATTGGAAAAATTCATAACAGACTTTGTGTTATTGTAGCGAACGATGCAACTGTAAAAGCCGGTGCGTGGTTTCCAATAACAGCAAAGAAAAATCTACGCGCACAGGAAATTGCAATGGAAAATCGTCTTCCAATAATTTATCTTGTTGATAGTGCGGGTGTTTTCCTTCCACTGCAAGATGAAATCTTTCCTGACAAAGAACACTTCGGAAGAATCTTTCGCAACAATGCTAAAATGTCATCAATGGGAATTCCACAAATTGCAGCAATAATGGGACCTTGTGTTGCCGGCGGAGCTTATCTACCAATAATGTCTGATGAAGCTCTCATTGTTGAAGGCGAAGGTTCAGTTTTTCTTGCCGGGGCTCATCTCGTTAAAGCTGCAATTGGAGAAGTAATAGATAATGAATCACTCGGCGGTGCAAGAGTGCAATCAAACATTTCAGGCGTTACAGATTACATAATGAAAAATGATGACGAATGTATTGCTCAAATCAGAAATCTTGTTTCGAAATTTGGTGAATATCCAAAAGCAGGTTTCAATCGAATTGAAGCTAAGCCGCCAAAGTTTGAACCAAAAGAAATTTATTCATTGCTTCCTGAAGATACAATCAAACCTTACGATATGTATGAAATCATCGCCCGCATAGTCGATAACTCAGAGATTGATGAATACAAAGCTGGTTATGGAAAAACAATAATTACAGCTTATGCAAGAATTGATGGCTGGGCTGTTGGAATTGTCGCAAATCAAAGAAGTGTTGTTAAAACAGAACTTGGTGAAATGCAGATTGGCGGAGTTATTTATTCAGACTCTGCTGATAAAGCAACAAGATTTATTATGAATTGTAATCAGAAAAAAATTCCTTTGTTATTTCTACAGGATGTTACCGGATTTATGGTTGGAAGTAAAGCCGAACACGGTGGAATTATTAAAGATGGTGCAAAGATGGTAAATGCAGTTGCAAATTCAGTCGTGCCAAAAATTACAATCATAGTTGGAAACAGCTTTGGTGCCGGCAATTATGCAATGTGCGGTAAAGCCTATGATCCTAGATTTATTTTTGCTTATCCAAATGCAAAAATTTCTGTGATGGGAGGAAATCAGGCAAGCAGTGTTTTGCTTGACATCAAATTAAAGCAAGAAGAAAAGAGCGGACATAAATTCAGTGAAGAAGAAAAGAAAAAACTTCTGAATGATATTCTAAAATCTTACGATGAAAAAAGTAATCCTGTTTATGCTTCAGCAAGATTATGGATTGATGAAATAATTGATCCGGCAAAAACCCGTGAATGGATTTCACTCTGCATAGAAGCAGCTAATCATAATCCGGAAATGCCTAAGTTCAATCCCGGAGTTATACAGACTTAGTTGAATTATTATATCCTCACTTTATCTTTTCTTCTAATATTTTCTGCTGTTTGTATCTTAATGAATAGCACACTGATGACACAGATGTAACTGATTTACGCTGATTTAATCTGTGTTAATCTGTAAAATCAGTGTCATCTGCGTGCTATAATTTGTTTTCTATTAAGGCTCTCGTCCAGAACCATTACAGTGGGAGCAGAGCGATATACCATTGTAACAAAATGAACCCGCACCATAACAAATTCCGCAAACGGAAGATGAGTAAGTATTATAAGTTCTGTTTACCATTACTTCTCTACCATTCCACATTTCGTATCTCGAAGAAGTATGAAAACCCTGAGAGACAGTGTATCCTTTACCCTTACAATACCTACAATCCGAGCATTCTAAATCTGTATAACCCGCACCTGTTCCTTTGCATACACTACAATAAGGTCGATTACTGCTTGAATTTCGTTTTTGTCTCTCTTCCCATTCAGCATATTCTTTGAGATATTGTTGAGTTGGAGTTTCAAAATCCAACCACTTTTGTTTAGCTCCATGCAATTTATAAGCATTATTAGTCAGTTCGCCAATGTAGGTAGTAGCTGTAATATATCCTTTTTCTGTATCAAACAAGCTTATTGCCACATAATCCAGAGTCTCATCATTATTTATTCTCTCAAAAGCCGCATACTGAAATTCACTAAACCTAATTTCTGGATCTGATGTTTGCTGAACTAATTCTTTCTGATCGTTGAAATAAAATACTCTGAAGTCTCCACCTGAACGACTTATTAGTTCTGCTTTCCCATCGTTATTTATATCTACTGCAAGAATCATTTCACAATCGCCATTTGAATTATAAGTTTTCATTTCTATTAAATCTGGATTTTTGTTACCGTATATAATGCTGAAAAGTTTTCTATTTGTGGTATAAGTGAAAGCAACATCTGATAAGTTGTCTCCATTAAAATCTCCTATATCTGAGAATCTCGGATCCTGATCTAGTTCAATAATCTTTCCTCCTGATTTGCCCAGATTTATATCCACATATCTCTTAGGAATTTTAGAAGATTTTTCATCTCTAAGAATTTTTCGCATTTTATCAGTTATATCTTCACCCAATAACCTTACATAATCTCTAAAACCATCTCCGTCTAAGTCCAGATAGTTATCTTTATCTGATATGCGTATGAATGGAGCTAATCTTTTCCCGTTAAAATAGATAGTCCAATATTGACCCATCTTGGGTTTTTCCCAAGCGTAGTAATTGTAAAAGCCATTATTGTTTATATCTTTACATTCTTCCGTATAATCAGAAGCTTTGGTATAAAGTTTTGGATCAACATTTATCTTAGTCACTTTATAAAGTTCTAAGTTATTTGTCTGGGGATTGAAAATAAGTCGCCATCCTTCAAAATTAACCTTGCCTTCTGAGAAAGGAGTTACAGACTTAAGAGCAACTAAAACTCCAGGGGCTGTAAAAATCATATAAGGACTGATAAAAATTCTGTGATAACCAGTGAAACCACCGGATTTGTCACTAAACAAAATATCAATTGCTTCTTTATTATCATTCCAGTGCTTGTATTGGATGATTAAATCATTATATCCATCAAGGTTCATATCTTCCCATGCAGTATGAAGAGCATCAAGTTCAAATTGAGCATGATGAGGCCATAGATATGAACCATTTTTTATGGTTGAAAATGATTGACCTTTGGTATCGTACTGAGCTACAAAAAATGATTGATATCCAGGAACCATTTTGGGTATACTTGGATCTTTCCTCAAATCGAAAGCGAGTTCTTTATTGCCCCTTTTATCTATCCAATAACCTTTAAGTTCATCACTGGAATATACAAGCATCATTTTTGTTATAGGATCATAATAGTCACCCTCTGTAAAGTTTAGATTTTCTACCTTAGAAGTTTTTGGATTATATAAATATAGTGAATCAATGCTCGATAAAACTAATGAGCCGTCTGAAAGAATCTGTCCGGTGCCCCATAAAGGCCAAATAGAAACTTCTTTAATCACTTTCGTTTTAACATTAAATATGGCAGATTTACCATTATT
>Ga0308414_1000706_pt1 | contig 21613 bp, 21 predicted proteins | sample HotsprSampleOS50_FD_205667 | JGI IMG/M metagenome (GOLD analysis project Ga0308414, IMG submission 205667) | Hot spring phototrophic mat microbial communities from Octopus Spring, Yellowstone National Park, Wyoming, United States - 20090730_OS50 ...
CGGCTGGCTCAAGGAGTTCCGTCGCATTGGCACGCGATTCGAGAAGCTGGCCGTGCACTTCCATGGTATGCTTCAGTTGGCGATGATACGCCGCTACCTCAAAATGCTGTTTTCAGACAGAGCCTACCGCCCGGCGGATGCTCGACGCCCGCGAGCGGACCTCGACGCGGCCGTCGTCAAGCACGCGCACGTCCGCCGGATCGGCGGGTCTGATGAGGTCGACGTCGGCCTTGCCGTCGGGTGGGCTGTCAGTGTCGATGTGCATCAGCGTGTACTGCGCGGTCTGGTTGGCCTTGCCGGGGACCTTCTTGATGATGACGTCGGCGGGCATTTCGCTGACCAACTGGCCGCGGACGATCTCGTGCTTGAAGAAATAGGCGTTGCTGAGGGCGCCGACGGTGAATGCGACGCCGGTCATGAGGAGGATGAACGGACCCCCGATCGCCAGCGCCCTGTTGAGTTCGCGGCCGGACTTGACGGTGAGGAATCGCAGGACGAGTTGGGGCTGTGCGAGCACGCCGATGCCGACGCCCAGCACGATGGTGGTGAAGACGATCCACCACATGTCATAGGGGGAGGGCATGCCGGGCTTGAGGTCGGCGGGCCGCCCCCAGCCGAAGGTGGGGGTGGCGGTGTAGCCCCGATGGCCGATGGCCTTCATGGCCCCGACCTGATCGCTCATCGACGCCAGCTCCTTATGGCCTTCGGCCACACCGCCTACGGAGAGATAGGCCCAGATCAGGAGGAAGAGCATGCCGATGACCATGATCGATCCCTGAAGGGCGTCGGTGTAGAGCACGCCCTTGAGCCCGCCGAAGAAGACGTAGATCGCGGTGATGATGCCGAAGACCAGCAGCGCCACCACGTAGGGCATGCTGAAGGCGGTGGCCAGAAACTCGGTGCCGCCCATGAGGACGGCCGCGGCGTAGAGGGGCATGAACAGGAAGATGATCAGCCCGGCCATAACCTGGATGAAGCGGCTGTCAAAGCGTCGGCCGAGGAGCTCGGCGAAGGTGTGGGCGTCGAGGCGGTGTCCCATTCGGCGGGTGCGTCCGCCAAGGACGACGAAGGCGATGAAGATGCCCACGAAGATGTTCAGGAACGTGAGCCACAGCAGGCTCATGCCGAACAGAGCGGCGACCCCGCCGAAGCCGACGATGGCGCTGGTGGAGATGAACGTGGCCCCGTAGCTCATCGACATGATGAAGGGATGGACCTTGCGGCCCGCCACGAGATAGTCTGCGGTGGTTTTGGTCCGCTGATATCCCAGCCAGCCCAGGAACGCGACGGCGGCCAGGTACAGGAGGGTCAGAACGACTTCCAGTGGGGAGATGCTCTGAGCCAGGTGCATGGTTCCTCCGGATAGGCGCGGAGGGTATTCCCGCGCGCGACAGAGCGGGCCGCGGCCGCTCACAGCTCTTCAGTGGTCTCCTGCTGCTGCCTGGTGGCCCAGCGGACGTCGGCGGAGTCGACGGGTTCGTCGCCGCGGTTCCAGTTGATGGCGCCGTAGATGACGCAGAGCAGGGCGCTGAGGATGCACAGCAGATAGGCCAGCGAGACGTAGGTGTCTTCAATACCGAACATGAGTGCCCCGGGGCCAGGTGGCCGTAAGACGCGACAACGGGTTCGAGCCAGAAGACGCAACGGCGATAAACGGACTAGCTGGTCCTTATATCGTGGTGGGGAGGCTGCGTCAATAAGGCGGGTGGGGCGGGTGGGACGGGTGGGTCACCAGGCGCGTGACAGTTTCTGCGGCCGGCGGTCCGGGATCGCGCCGGCGCACGACGTGGCACAGCCGTTCTCGCCCGTGCTGACACGGGGCCACGGGCAAGATGCGCAAGATGCCCGTGCTACGCGTGCTACGGAGAACCCGCCGGCTGGTAGTAGCACGGGCGTCCTCGCCCGTGCCGAACGACGCACCGCCACCCCGTAGCACGCGTAGCACGCGTGCTACGAATGCGGCGCAACCGCGCTCCTGGGGTACCTGCGGCTCGCTCGTGCCCTCGCCGTGCGCCACGGCCGCGCCGCGGCGGCTCACTCCGACGGGGTGCCCACGCCCTCTGCCCCAGTTCCCCCAGCTCGCACCAGGCGCGATCCAGCAGCTCTCCGGCCGCCGGGAGCTTCGCCTCATCCAGCTTCCGTGGCTCGTACCGGGCGACGGCGCTGCGGCAGTAGTCGTCGATGGCCGCCAGCATCTTGTGCTCCCGCTGCTGCTCCTGCGCCTCGCCCCGCCAGCTCGAGCGCTCCAGCCATCGCGGCATCCACTGTTCGCGGAAGTGCTCCAGCGTGTGGTCCGTGTCGGCAAATGTCCCGCCGGGCATGCGCGCGATCTGATCGATCAGGTCCTCGGCCAGCGTTGCGGCGTCCGCCTTCACCGGCTCGTACAGGCGCCCGATCCCGCGGTACATCTCCAGTCTCCGCCGCGTCAATCGGCGGGCGTCTTCGATTCCATGGAAAGGGCGACGGCGGCGGCGACGGCCAGGACGATGCCCACCCCTTCGATCAGGCCGATGCGCTCGCCCAGAAACAGCAGCGCCAGGACGACGGTGACCACGGGCTGGACGGCCGCCGCCAGAGGTGTGACGATGGCGGCCTTGCCTTCGTAGCGATAGGCCGCGAAGGCGAAGATGACGCCGAAGCCGTTGAGCGCGCCGGCCGCCAGGGCAAAGGATGCCAGGCGCAGGGACATGCTCCAGTTCAGGGGTCTGACGGCCACGATGCCTATGGCGATGAGGATGAATGCGGCGCACCAGGCGAGGTAGGACATCTCCGCCGACACGTGGTTGGTGGAGACTTTCTGGGTGGCGCTGAAAACGCCCCAGCAGACCATGGCGGCCAGCGAGTAGAGCATCCACGGAGTGAGGCTGACGCGGCGGAGCAGTTCCAGAGGCCGGTTCAGGTTGGCAGCTTCCCCGCTGAGGAGGATGATGGCGGCCAGGGCGACGAGGATGCCGACGGACTGAACGATATTGATCCGTTCCTTAAACCACAGATATGCGATAACGATGGTAACCAGCGGATAGACGCTGGTCAGCGGGATGGCGATGGCGCTGTCGGCGCCGGCCTCCACGGCCAGATAAAAGAAGATGTTGCCCGCCGCCGCCAGAATCCCGGCGATAAAGCCCCAGACCAGGCCGCGCGGTTTGTCCGTGCCCACGCGCACCTGCTTGGAAAGGCAGGCGAGAATGATCGAGGGAAGCAGCGCAAAGGTGAACAGGACCTGCATCATCCATCCGGAGAGGACGCGGCTGGGTTCCTTGGACAGCACGCCCCAGATGCCCCAGCAGGCGGCCGCGGCGATGGCGTACAAGAGCCATGGGGGCGGCGTTCGGGAGCCTGTGGCGGTTTGGTCGGGGAGGATTGGTGTTGGCGCGGTCATGATGAAGGTGGTGCCCGAGGTGGATGGACGAACTGAGTCTATCGACATGGAAGTGGGTTTGGTAGACCCGGGGCGTGGAGCGGTGGAGCGGCGCCGGCCGTGCGCTGGGGGTCCGGCCGAGGGAACGGGCCTGCGCGGCCGAGAGTCAGCGGACAAGTCCATCCTCTTATCTTGCGTTTTCCGCCGGATATGGTACTTACCCTGCCCGGAGGATCCCGTGGCAGACCCCGGTTTTCAACACCAGATATGCCTTCGTGTCCGCTACAGCGAGACCGACCAGATGGGCACGTTCTACAACTCGCGGGCGCTGGAGTGGTTCGAGTGCGCCCGCACCGAGCTTCTGCGCGCGGCCGGCATCCCCTACGCCTCGATGGAGCAGCGGGGTGTGTTCCTGCCGCTGGTGGAGGCGCATGTCAGGTATCAGGGACGGGCGAAGTACGACGATGAACTGAAGCTCACCGCCACCGCGCGGATGGAGGGCAAGGCTACCGTGCGGTTTGACGTGAGCGTCGTCCGGGCTGACGACGGGACGCCTGTCGTCAGCGGTTACACCCTGCACGCGATCACCGACGCGTCCGGCCGGCCGATGCGGACGCCGCAGTGGGTGGTGGACGCTCTGGACCGCCTTCCGAAGCCCAAGACTCCGCCCCTGGGCGCGGGGTATACCGACGAGCCGGAGGAGGCGGACGATGCCTGCCCTTTCTGCCGCGGCAGGACCTGCGTGGGGGCCTGTAGAGATTGAGTTGCCAGTTGCCAGTTGCTATGAGGAAGAGATGACGCAGGACGTGACAAATATCGTGGTGGCCGGGCTGGGCGGCCAGGGCGTGATCAAGGCGTCGGACATCATCGCCGACGCCGCGTTCCGCGCGGGGTTTGACGTGAAGAAGGCGGAAATCCACGGCATGAGCCAGCGGGGCGGGTCGGTCAGCACCGACGTGCGATTCGGCCGGAAGGTGTTCAGCCCGATGGTGCCGGCCGGCGAGGCGGACTATCTGCTGGTGCTGGCGCCCGACCAGGTGGAGAACAACCGCCACGTCCTGCGGCCGAACGGCGTTCTGATCGCGCCGGGCCTGATCGATGAGAACAGCCTGCCGAACAAGCGCAGCTTCAACGTGGCGATGGTGGGGGCGCTGAGCCACTACCTGGCGATCGACGAAGGAATTTGGATCGCGGCCGTGAAGGCGAGTTTGCCCGAGCGGCTGCACGAGATGAATATGAAATCGTTCGCCATGGGCCGCGAGGCGGCACGTGAACGACGAATGACGAATGGCGAAACCCGAAACCCGAAAGAATGACGAATGACGAAATCCGAATGCTCCGGTCACGGGCGGACTTCGTCATTCGGGCGTCGACATTGATTCGGGCTTCGGGTTTCGTCATTCCGCGGCGCAGCCGCGTAACGTCATTCCGCGGCGCAGCCGCGCTACAGGTGACACATGCTCGCATCATCAACCAGACGCTGGGCCGACTCCGACGGCGGTTTTCATCCGGAGAGCAGCCCCGACTACCTGCCACCCCCACAGCTTCGCGACCTGCAACTGACGCGCCTGAAGAAGTGCGTGGCCAACGCCTACGAGAACGTGCCTCTGTTCCGCTCGCGGATGCAGGAGCGCGGGCTGTGCCCCGACGACATCAAGTCGCTGGATGACGTGCCCAGGCTTCCGTTCACCATGAAGTCCGACTTGCGCGACACCTATCCCTTCGGCCTGTTCGCCCGGCCGATGGATCAGATCGTGCGCCTGCACGCCTCCAGCGGGACGACGGGCAAGCCCATTGTGGTGGCGTACACGCAGGCCGACCTGGAGGTCTGGGCCAGCGTCATGGTGCGCAGCTTCGCCGCCTGCGGGCTGCACCGCGGCGACGTGATCCAGAACGCCTACGGCTACGGGCTGTTCACCGGCGGGCTGGGCGCGCATTACGGCGCCGAGGCGCTGGGGGCGACGGTCATCCCGATTTCCGGCGGCAACACCGACCGGCAGATCATGGTGATGAAGGACTTCGGCGTGACGGCCATCTGCTGCACGCCCAGTTATTTCGTCCATCTGCTGGAGCGGGCGCGCGAGCTGAACATGGTGCCGACGAAGCTGCGGGCCGGCGTCTTCGGCGCCGAGCCCTGGAGCGAGGCCATGCGCCGGCGCATTGAGGCCGAATCGGGCATCAAGGCCTTCGACATCTACGGGCTGTCGGAGATTATCGGCCCGGGCGTCGCCAACGAGTGCGAGTGCCAGAACGGCCTGCACATCTTCGAGGATCATTTCTATCCCGAGATCATCGATCCCGAGACGACGCAGGTGCTGCCCGATGGCGCGGAGGGCGAGCTGGTCCTGACCACGCTCAGCAAGGAGGCCATGCCCATGATCCGCTACCGCACGCGGGACATCACCATGCTGATGAAAGACGCCTGCCCCTGCGGGCGAACCATCCGCCGCATCCGCCGCATCTCGCGCCGCAGCGACGACATGTTTATCATCCGCGGCGTCAATGTCTTCCCCTCGCAGGTCGAGTCGGCGCTGCTGGCGGCCGAGGGAACGTTGCCCCACTACCAGATCGTGCTCACGCGCAGCAGGGGGCTGGATCAGATGGAGGTGAAGGTGGAGGTGACGCCCGAGGTCTTCAGCGACAAGATCCGCGCCATGGAGGAACTGCGAAGGAAGCTGGAGTCGTCGCTGGACCACACCCTGGGAATCCGCGTGCTCGTCACGCTCGTTGAGCCGCGTACGATCCAGCGGAGCGAGGGCAAGGCCAGGCGCGTGCTCGATCAGCGGGAGACGTAGCCGCGGCCCGCGGCCGCGGAGGGACGAATGACGAAGTCCGAAGCCCGAATCAATGAGGAAATCCGAATGACGGATGGTGAAGGCGAGTTGGCGCGGGCATCGCATGGCGCAGGTCCTGAGTGACAAGTGACCACTGGAAAACCCTATGAAAATTCAACAACTGTCGCTGTTTCTGGAGAACCGCCCCGGGCAACTGAAGATCCCCTGCCGCATGCTGGCCGACGCAGGCATCAATATCATGGCCATGTCGCTGGCGGATACCCAGCAGTTCGGGATCCTGCGGCTGATCGTGAAGGACTGGCAAAAGGCGCGCCGGGTGCTGGAGGGCGGTGGCTGCGTGGTCAACGTGACGGAGGTGCTGGCGGTAGATGTGGAGGACCGCCCCGGTGGGCTGGTCGAACTGCTGGAACTTCTGGACGATCTGGCCATCGAGTACATGTACGCCTTCACCTGCGGCCCGGACAGCCGCAAGGCCACCATGGTCTTCCGTTTCGAGGACCCCGACCGGGCCATTGCGACCCTCGCGTCGCGCGGCGTCAACGTGGTCAACAGCGCCGAGTTGTTCAGCCGGGCCCGCGACTGAACTGTGGCCGGATCGATCCGGCAGGAGGATTGAGGACGCCTGCCATGAGTCAAACCACCTGGCGGAGCGGGGTCTCCGCAACCTCGGCCGGCCGCTTCAACGGCTGGCGCGATTTGGTCTTCGAAGAGGTCCCCTTTCTGTGCTGGCTGGCCGACGACAAACAGGTTCGGCTGGATACCCAGAACACAGGCGTGGGAATCGTCGTCTTCCGCTGGATGGCGCCGATGCCTCACCGGCTGGAAAAGTCCGTCAACTGGGTCTGTCGCACCTACCGCTACAGCGACGACGCCGGCCGGACGATCGCGACGATGTATCAGTCGCTACTGTCGCCCGGGCTTCTCATCGACCTCGCGTACAGCACGTTCCAGTGGGAAAATACCGAGCTGTTCAACGGCTCGGTGGCCTACGCCGGCCCCGAAGGGGTCGTGCGCATCCACAATCCCGAGGAGTGCGGTCCCGTGGAGTTGAGCTTTACCGGGAAGGATGACATCACCGAGCCCTGGCTGCTTCAGTGGTCCACCACCGGGGCCAACACCGCGCTGCTGTTTGTCTTCGAGCGCAAGCCCCGGTCGATCTACACCATCACGCGCGGACAGGACATCAGCTTCGCCGGGCCGGCCGGGAAGGTGGCGGTGATGCCGCTGTGGGGTGTGGAGCCTGTGGACAGCGGCATGCGCGGCGGCCTTCGGCGGGGGCTTTCGCCCCAGGTGCTCGAGCGCTGCCGCCGCTGGGCGCGTATCCTGATGGCCTATCCCACCGCGTGCGATGAGACGTTTGCCATCGACGATGAGAAGCAGACGGCCACGATCCGCAACCGCTACACCTACGTCACGTTCAGCCCGCAGTGGCCGACGCAGCCGCTGACGGTCGCCCCCATCCCGCCGGTGCTGAACATGGCGCGGCTCAACGGCTATCCGATCGAGTTTTCCACCGCGCCGATGGATCTTAAGCTGCCCGTCCGCTGCGGCTACCTCGATGCTGTGGAGGGTTCGGAGCTGATCTACACCATCCCCTGCCACGGCTGCCACGAGGCGGTCGCCCCCGTGCGCGTGATCAACTCGGCGCAGGCCGACAGCCTGCTGCCGACGCTGCGCAAGGAGATTGCCCAGCCGACGCTCACCTTTGGCGGCGACAACACTTACGATCCGGACAACATCCAGGATATCCTCCACAACCTGCGCGTGCTGGGATGGGCCTGCTGGTCGCTGCCGGCGCCCGAGCGGCGCGCGGGCTTCGACGGACTGGCCCGCGACCTGCACAGCTTCGTCCTGGAAAGCTACCAGCAGGAGACCGAGCCAAACCGCAAGGGCCGCTATCTGGTTGAGAAGCACATCTGGACCGGCAGCAACACCACCGTCGACTTCGAGTGGTACAACGGCATGCAGCTTGCCGGACTGTGGGCGGCCGCCTACTTCGGCGAGCATCCGCGCTACCTCCAGATGATCAGGCAGCGGTGGGACCTGGTGCGCGGCGTGTTCGACTACTTCAGCGTCTGGAACGACTGGGCGACCATGGCCACGTGGACCAGCATGACCAAGCTGTTCCTGTGGATGGACGGCCTTCACTTTGCGCTTCAGGGCTTCCAGGGCCTGGCCCGCCTGGCGCGCATGGCCGGCGACGACGAGCTGCGCCGGCTCGCGGAGTATCACACGGCCAAGAGCCTGGTGACCCGTTACGCCTGCCTGTTCTCACACGACTACGCGCAGACGCTGCGGCTGCTGCCGGAGCGGGCGGCCGGTCCTGGTGCGGCCGCCGCCGCGCGCCAGCCCGATGCCGCGGAAGCAACCTTTTACATCTGCAACGGCTACGAGGCGCGCATCGGCGCAGGCACGTCCACCACGGCCATGCGCGGTGTCCGCGCGTTCAACGCCTCCAACCTCGTGGGCTACTGCACCCCTGAGCTGCTTCTGTTCTACTGGGAGTACCCGCGCTGCCGCCAGCGCATCCGCGAATACGAGTACGAGGTCTTCCCGCGTGAAGTGCCCAACTGGACGCGCTACTACGCGAAGAACGCGGCCGGCGAGGGCCCCGACCAGCGCTATCCCCTCTACGCCTCGCACATGCACTTCTACCAGTTGGACATGCACCTGATGATGCGGTCGCTTATGTTCCGCGAGGACCTGAAGACGCTGCTGGGTTATGTCGGCGAGCACAGCGGACCGGTCATCGAGCACTATTTGGTCGGCTCTCGCCCCGTCGCCCTGATTCCAACCTGGATGCTCCTGCGCGACCACGTCTGGGACGAGGCCACCTCCCAGCTCACGCTTGTGCTGGGACGCGATGAACAGATCGCCGACGTCCCGACCGCACCCATGCTGCGCTTGTGGACCAGGACCGCGCCCACCGCCATCGACGGTGCCGAGCGATTCGAGTTCGACGCGGCCAATGAGATGTGCCGCGTGTGGTTCCGCCTGGCCGACCAGGTGACTATCCGGGCGACGTTCCGGCGCTGATCAGGCCGTTCAACCCGATCGACATGCGGTGCCCGCACGCTCCGCTGGCTTGCGCATGATGAAAAGGTAGCTGAAGCCGCGCAGGAAGAAGTTGCCCTCCTCGGCAGCCTTGCGGTAGTTGCCCATCTGCAGGGTCTTGTTGTGGCGCGTGACGGCGATGATGTCGACCGGCACCAGACCCGCGGCCCGCAGACGCGAGAAGAGCTCAAAGCCAATGGGAACAAACGCCTTGCCGTGTACATACGAGTCGCAGACGTACAGCGCCATGTGCCGGCCGGGTTTCAGGATGCGGCGGATTTCAGCGATGACCTGTTCCATGGCGCGATAGTACTCGCCGCCGGCCGCGTCGAGCTTGCCGATGTCGCGTGGGTCGGGGCCGTAGTCCAGGTGGGTTGAGTAGGGCGGGTCGATGAAGACGAAGTCCACCTTGCCGCTCAGTTCCGGCGGCAGCCTGCGGGCGTCGACGCGGAAGATGTCCTTGCGCGTCGGATGAACGTCATAGCCCAGGGCACGGCGGCCCAGATCGCGGGCCACGTCCAGAGTCGTGCCGCTGCCGGCCATGGGATCCACCACAAGGTCCCCGGGCTTCGTGTAGCGCTGAAGCAGGTTCCAGATGATGTAGCTGGGAGTCGCCCCCTTGTAGCCGGGCCGGCCCTGCGGCCGATCGCCGTAATCCTGGGAGGGATAATCCCAGAGCGTCGTGACCTGGATGCGTAACGGCGGCTTCATGGGGGCATTGTCGATTTTCCATTTTCGGTTTTCAATTTGCGATTGAGGCACGAGGCAGCGCGTCTTCCCACCGGCAGTGCTGTCCGTGGCCGTGGCGTTGGCTCGCGGCCGCGCTGCGGGACGAGGCGACTCGTGCGGTTGTCGGTCCATCGCCGGGCCTGTTATTGGCGCCATTGACGCACCCGCGCCATTGGGTTCAGATCGCCGGCCATGCCGCGCTGCGCCGATGTTCCCGAGCGATCGCTGAGGCTGCCCTCGCTGCTGCTGGCCGCCCTGACGGCGCTGACGTTCCTGCCCGTTTGCACCATGGACTTCGTCGCCTGGGACGACACGCACAACCTGGTGGCCAACCCGCACATGAATCCGCCGAGCCTGGGCGGCGTGGGGTTCTACTGGGCCAACGCCTACAAGGACCTGTACATCCCGCTGACGTACACGGTCTGGTCGGCGCTGACCGCGGTGGCGCGGACGGCGGACGGCGGGGTGCTCAATTCGTACGTCTTCCACACCTTCAACCTGCTGCTGCACATCGGCGGCGCGCTGCTGGTGCTGGCGATACTCAATCGCCTGGGCCTGCCGCGCGGGGCGGCGTTTCTGGGCGCGGCCGTCTTCGCTGTGCATCCGGTGCAGGTTGAGCCGGTCGCCTGGGTGTCGGGACTCAAGGACGTCTTGGCGGGAACGCTGGCCCTCGCCGCCCTCCTCGGCTATATCGAGTACCTCAGCGATGACACTGGGTATGCCTCCCGGCCCCCAGCGCCAATCAAAAATCAAAAATCAAAAATCAAAAATCCGCTTCTCCTCGCGACCGCCGCCTTCGTCCTCGCCATGCTCGCCAAGCCCTCGGCGGTGGTCGTGCCGCTGATGGCCGCCGTGCTGGGCGTGATGTGGCTGCGACGGTCCTGGCGGCAGGCGCTGGCTCCGGCGGGTCTGTGGCTGCTGCTGGCCGTGCCCGTCATGTTCATCGCCAGGCTTGCCCAGCCCGCGGCCCAGTCGCTGGCCTTCGTGCCGCCGCTGTGGGCCCGGCCGCTGGTGGCGGCCGATGCACTGGCGTTCTACGCGATGCAGCTTGTGTTCCCCGCCTGGCTGGCGATTGACTACGGGCGCAATCCGCAATGGCTGCTCGAATCGTGGCAGCGATACGTCACCTGGCTGGTGCCGGTGGCGGTGGCCGTGGCGTGCGTGGCCATGCGGCGCTCGCTGCCGGCGCTGGCGGCCGGATGCGCGCTGTTTGTGGCCGCACTGCTGCCGGTGCTGGGGCTGGTGCCGTTTGATTTTCAGGCGTACTCGACGGTCGCGGATCACTACCTGTATCTGGCCATGCTTGGCCCGGCGCTGCTGGTTGCCGCAGTGGCACAGCGGTGGGGGGCCGGCGCCCGTGTTGTTCTGTGCATCATCGTCGTGATCCTCGCCATTCGCAGTCATGTGCAGACGCTGAGTTGGCGCGACTCGCGGACGCTTTTTGAGCACACCGTGTACGTCAATCCGGCGAGCGTGGCCGGCAATGTAAATCTGGCCCGCGAATACGCCCGCGAGGCCGAGTTGCTTCTGGCGGCCGGGCAGATACCGCAGGCCGGCGCGGCCGCCCAGCGCGCCATTGACCTGTATTCCGCCGCGCTGGCGAGCAGTCCCGGCGACGCGCAGGCGCATGCTGGCATGGGCGGCATGATGCGGATTCTGGGGCGATGGGACCGCGCCGAGGAGCACTACCGCAGGGCGATCAAGCACGGCGGCGGCTCGACCGACGTGCTCACCGCGCTGGGGGCGGCGCTGGCGAATCAGGGACGGATCGAGGAGGCCATCGACTGGTTCGAGGCGGCGTTGCGGCAGGATCCACCCCCCGACATCGCGCGCATCGCGGAGAAGAACCTGGAGCAGGCGCGGCGGATTCTGTCGACGCGCCCGGCACAGTCGCCCTGAGCGGCCCGGACAGGCTTGCTGCGTCCGTCGTGTACGCAGCAGAACGGGTCCTCGACCCGCAGGGCCAATGGCGATAGACTTTGATGCGATGCTCGAACGGTCCCCTCCTCCCAACCCGGCCGACTCGCTGCTCAAGGAGGTCGTGCAGCGCATCTTGAGCGTTCGTCGCCCGGCGGCGATCATCCTCTTCGGGTCCAGCGCCCGCCACCAAACGCGTGAAGACAGCGACCTGGATCTGCTCATCATCGAACAGCACAACTCGCTTCCGCGGTATCGACGGGCTGTGGACTACCGAATGGCGCTTCTGGGCATCGATCGGGACATCGATCTGGTGGTGTATACGCCCGAAGAGATTCGAGAATGGTCCTCCGTTCCGAACGCGTTTATCACGACTATCCTGCGCGAAGGCCGGGTCCTCTATGAAGACGAAAGCAGACTTGGTCAGCGGTTGGTTGGCTAAGGCCGACAGCCATCTGGCGGAAGCGGCCCGATGCGTTGGAAGCACTGGGCCGTACGACACCGGGTGTTTCCATTGTCAACAGGCGGTCGAGAAATTGATCAAGGCAGTTTTGGAGTTGCATGGCCACCCCGTACAGCGAACCCATGATCTGGGGCGACCGGCGACTGTCTTGGCAACGGTCGAACCCGCGCTCAATCTGGCGCGCCCTGAAGTACTCTTGCTGACTGACTGCGCGGTGAAGTTGTGATATGACAGCGACTTCTGGCCGACGCACCAGGAAGCCGCCGACACATTGGCCGTTGCTCGTCAGGTTCGCAACGAAGTTCTTGCCGTGATCCCCGCCACGATGCACCGATCCGCACCCTGATTCCCCGCGCCACCACGTGAGCTGTGCCACCACTTCCGTTCCGCCATCCGCCGGCCACGGGACCATCGCAGAGCTGGGCAACCGCATCTGCCGCCAGAGCGCGAAGGGCGCTTCGTCACTCAATTCGGCCAGATACAGCGCCAGGACGGTGCCGTGGGTCACGATGGCCACGTTCCCCTCGGGGTGCATGTCCATCACGCGCTGGACGGCGGCTGGGAATCGCGCCAGCGCGGCCGCGGCGGTCTCCTGCCCCAGAAGCAGTTCATCGGGGCGCTGGAAGAACAGCTTCGGCATCGTGGTCCCTTTCAGGCATCGAGCAGTTTGGTGAGCAGTTCGGCGTAGTAGCTGATGACCAGGTCGGCGCCGGCGCGCTTGATGGCCAGCAGCGACTCGAGCACGGCACGCTCGCGGTCGATCCAGCCGTTGCGGGCGGCGGCCTCGAGCATGGCGTACTCGCCGCTGACCTGGTAGGCGACGACGGGCACATGCACATGCCGGCGCACGGCGGCGATGATGTCGAGATACGCGCCGGCGGGCTTGACCATGACCATGTCGGCGCCCTGCTGGATGTCCAGCTCTACTTCATGGATGGCCTCGTCCACGCCGCGGGCCGGGTCCATCTGATAGGAGCGGCGATCGCCGAAGGCGGGCGCCGAATCGGCCGCGTCGCGGAAGGGACCGTAGAACGCGCTGGCGTACTTGACGGCGTAGGACAGGATGGCGACGTCGGCGAACCCGGCCGAGTCCAGGGCGGTCCGCAGCGCGCCGACGGTGCCGTCCATCATGCCGCTGGGGGCGATGACGGCGGCGCCGGCGCGGGCGTGGTTGATGCCCTGTTTCACGAGCAGTTCCACGGTCTGGTCGTTGTGCACGGTGGACTTGTCGTCGGTAAGCGGCCCGCAGTGGCCGTGGTCGGTGTATTCGCAGAAGCACAGGTCGGTGATGCCGAGCATAGGGAGCCTGGCGGCCGCGGCGGCGCGAAGGAGCTGGCAGACCACGTTGTTCTCATCGAGCGCGGCCGAGCCGACGGCATCCTTCCTGGAGCGGTCGATGACGCCGAAGATGAGGTAGGCCTTGAAGCCCTGCTCGGCAAGGGCGCTCAGCCAAGGGACGGCGAGGTCAGTGGACATCTGGAAGACGCCGGGCATGGAGGAGACCTCGCGTTTCACGCCGCGGCCCTCGGTGACGAACGCGGGGACGATGATGTCGCTGCGGCGGAGGGTTACGCGCTGGAGCATCTGGCGCAGCTCGGGGCGAAGGCGAAGGCGGCGGGGGCGGATGGAGGGGGAGTTGGCCATGGCGGGATTATAGTGGAAGGCAACCGATTGGCGCGAGGCGGTTGGTGGCAGGGGTTCAGGATTCGGGGTTCAGGGATGAAGCCGTGTTACAGGCTCATCGCTTTCCCGCCGCCTTCAGCAGTTCATCCGCCCAGGCGGCATCCTCGCCCGTCAGCGGAGGCTCGCAGGGCTTGCTGTAGTCGATGTCGTCATGCGCGCCGGCCGCGTAGACGCGGTCGATGAGGGGCTGGAGCTCGATCCAGATTTCCGTGTCGGTCTGGCGCAGGGGGATGGGGATGGCGGGCAACGGCGAGCGCAAGGGGATGGGGTAGGCAACCCAGCGCCAATCGGCCCAGGCGCGACGAATGCAGACGACGTACGGCGTGCGACGGTGAACCGGTATGTCCTCATCGCGGACCAGCAGGCGGCCGCGTCGGGGGTGCCGCAACAGATCGATCTCCACGACGCTGACGCCGCCCCGCGCGTAGTCGTCGAGTTTTTTTATATAGTCGTCGTTGAGCCGGCCGGGCATTTTGTTCCAGGGGCTGAGGATTTCGATCGCGGTCACGACCTTGTGGCCGCTGCTGACATCTCGGATTTCGATCCAGCGGTCGACAACCGGGCCCCGCCAGTACTCGATAACCACCGGTTCGATGGCTGATACGGGCGCCTCGGCAACAGCGGCCCCGGCGGATCGCTTTTCGCCCAGATCGAGCACGGCCACGTCGGCGCGATAGTACTGCGATGGTTCTTCCTCGAGTGCTTCGACCAAGACCCGCTCTTCCGATCGGGCGCGCAACGATGGCGGCAGTGCGGGTTGGAGCGCCTCCTTCAGGATCGCCACGAGGGTCGCATGCACGTCCGACCAGCGGCTCTCGAGATAGGGATCCATGCCTGGGAAGGGGCTCTTCATCGCGTTAATTATATCCGCGGGCGGCGACGATGCGTCCCCGAATGGTCGAGCCGACCATGTCATAACACGGCCGTGGCATCCGTGGCATCCAGGGGATCGCACGACCGTCGGCTTCCTGGACAGGAGGCGATTCACTTGTCGGCCGTCACCGCCACCACCAGACCGGCGGGCTTGGCCTCCGCCGGGGCGCGCAGCGTCAGGATGTGTACCACCAGCGCGGCCAGAATGGCGCCGCCGCCGGCCAGCGTCCAGGCGCTGGGGACCTCGCCGCGGAATGTCCACACCCAGATGGGGTTGAGCACCGGCTCCAGCAGCGTCAGCAGCGACGCCTCCACCACCGGCACCACACGCAGCCCGCGGATGAAACAGACAAAGGGAATGCCCAGTTGAAACGTGCCCATCAGCGCCACAACCACGATCGCCCCCAGCGAAACGCTCCCCAGCGCGGCGTACGCGAACGGAAACACGGCCGCGGCCGCCACCAGGTTGTAGAGGCTGATCAATCCCACCGTGCTGCCCGTGTGAATGCCACGCTGGATGAGCGTAAACAGAGCCCCGGCCAGAGCGCAGGCCAGACCCAGCCACACGCCGCGCAGGTCCTGCGGCGTGCACGAGCCGTAGAGAATGATCGCCACGCCGCTCATCCCGATGGCCAGGCTCAGGAGGGTCGCCGCGCGCGGCCGGTCCGTCCCTATCGCATAGGCGCCCACCGCTACCAGCAGCGGGCTGAAGTATTCCAGGAAGATGGCGTTGGCCGCGGTGGTGAGGCTGGTAGAGGTGACGAACGTGAAGACCATGGCGGTGTACATGGCGGCGGCCGGTCCCATACGCCGCCAGGACACGCCGCGCAGGCCGGGCAGCGCCCAGGACAGCGCGATTCCGGCCGCCAGACTCCTCAGGCAGACCAGTACCTGAGGCCGCACGCCGAAGTCGCCGGTGAGCGTCTTGACGAGCACGCCGCCGCTGCTCCACATGACGGCGGCGGCGAGGATCAACCAGACTCCGGTGGTGCGTTTCACGGCGGCGGGAGCCTACCGATTTGCACCGCTTCCCGCAAGCCGTATACTCTCCGCCTCACAGCCGATCGCGGGGGACAGTCATTCGGCCCACAACCGGACGCCCGCGACGGCAGACCACGATTCCGCACAGGAGCAACGATGAACATCGCTGGAATGGTTCCCAGCCACATGACCCTCAAGCCGGACGAGAATACCGTCGTCCGCAGCGCCAGCGGCCGGCCCGTCGCGGGCACGATCGTGCTCGGACCCAGGGGCCTGGCCACCTCGCCCGCCAACGGACCGGCCATCTTCGACTTCCCGGTGGTCCTCCCCAAGACGGCCAGGGTGACCGGCTGCAGGATCGCCCTCAAGGGCAATGGCCCTCTCGAAATCCGCGTGGGCAGGAAGACGCTCAAAAAGCTGGCGGCCAACAAGGCCCAGAAGGCGACGCTGGAGGCCGATGCGCTGCCCGCCGGCAGCGACTTCATCATCCCCGAGCTGCCGTTCAGCGACTTCTGCAGGCTCGACCTGCGCGTGCTGGTGGCGGCGGCCAAGACCAGGCCCGCCGCTCTCCAGTTCAGCGCGCGGATCGACTACCTGCTGCCGGTCGAAAGCGCGTCGGATTACCTGAATTACATCATGACGCAGGCATGAACCGCAACCCACGAACGCACACGGGCACGTGGGCACGAACGACACCGACTGGACGAAAACATGAGCACTGAAACAAGACCCGACTGGGACAAGTACGGCCGATTTGACGATGAGCGCAACGAGTTCGTGGTGACGACAACCACGCCGCCATTGCCCTGGGATAACTACCTGTTCAATGATCGCTACCTCTCGATCGTTGACCACCTCGGCCGCGGGTGGTCCAAGCTTCACACGCGCGAGGGGTATGTCACGTTCCTGTGGCATCTGTCGGCCATGTACGAGCGGGACGAGAACCGCTACCTCTACATCCGCGACGATGAGACGGGGCAGTACTGGTCGGTGGCCGACTGGCCTACGCGCAGCGGCGTGCAGGATTACCAGTGCCGCCATGGCCTTGGGTACACCGAAATCTCTTCGGTGCGCGACGGCATCCGCACCGCCTTCCGTATCATCGTGCCGCTGGGGCAGGACCCGGTGGAATTGTGGAGCGTCAGCGTCACCAACGAGACCGACCGGCCGCGGAAGATCAGCGTCTTCACCTACGGCCAGGTCTCTCTTCGCGGCGCCGCGACGCACGGCTATATCCACTTCTGCCGCGGCGACTGGCTGGAGCGGGAGCAGATTCTGTTCTTTCAGAACAACGCGCCGGGACTGCCGCACCCGCGGTACAAGGCCTTTCAGGCGGCCGATTTCCAGCCCGATTCGTACGATGCATCGCGCAACAGCTTCCGCGGGCTCTACAGCACACTGGGCAAGCCGGCGGCCGTCGAGGCGGGCGAATGCCGCTGCCAGAAGGCCAGCCGCGAGCCCATGGCCGCGGTATACCACAAACGCCTCAGCCTCGCGCCAGGCGCAAGCGAAAGGCTGAATCTGCTGGCCGGCATTGTGGCGTCCCCCGAGGAAGCCGTCGGTTTCGTCGAGCAGTATCTGAAGGGCGACGGACCGGCGAAGGTGGAGGCGGCCGTCGCGGCCAATGCGAAGAAGATTCTCGAATCGCCGCGCATCCAGACCCCCAGCGTCAATATCAACCGGCTCATCAACGTCTGGGCCAAGCGCCAGGTGGAGCTGGGCGCGGGCTGGGGCCGCTGGGGCTGGCGAGGCTATCGCGACATCGTCCAGCAGACGCAGGGCGCCTGCTATTTCGACCTGCCGCGTGTGAAGGCCAATCTCTCCGAAGCGCTCACGTGGCAGATGCGCGACGGCTTCTGCGTGCGCGGCTGGGCCCCCTTCTCGCCCAAGCGCTACGCCGACAGCGCCCTGTGGCTGTGCTATACCGTCAACGACTATATCAAGGAGTCCGGCGATAAGGATTACGTCAACCGCATCATCCCCTACCGCGACGGCGACTGCGGACCGGTCTGGCAGCACCTGCTGCGCGGCTGCGAGAAGGCGTTCACCGACGTCGGCCCCCACGGCATCCCCAAAATCCACCAGGGCGACTGGAACGATTCGCTCTCGGCCGTCGGCGAGAAGGGAATCGGCGAAAGCGTGTGGCTGGGACAGGCGCTGTGCTGGGCGCTGCTGGAGCTTAACGAGCTGTTCACCGCGACGGGGCTGACCAGACAGGCCGCAACCGCCATGGAATGGCACGCCGAGATGGCGCGGCGCATCAACAAGCACGCCTGGGACGGCCAGTGGTACGTCCGCTGCTTCAAAGACGATGGCGATCCCATCGGTTCGCACGTGAACAAGGAAGGCACCGTCTTCATCAACTCCCAGACCTGGTCGATCATCGGCGAAGTGGCGCCGGCCGAGCGCCGGCCCAAGGTCCTGCAAGCCCTGGAGAAGCACCTGCGAGTTCCCTACGGCTACCTGACGCTGAATCCGCCCTATACGAAGTTCGACCCGACCATCGGCCGGATCACAGGCATGCCCCCGGGCACCGGCGAGAACGCCGCCGTCTACGTCCATGCCAACGCCTTCGTCTACGCTGCGCTGCTCAAGCTGGGCGAGGCCGACAAGGCGCTGGAGCTGCTGGAGACGATTCACCCCTGCAACGGGGTGAACCCCACGAGCGTGAGCGGCTCGCCGCCCTACGTCCTGCCCAACAGCTATTACGGCCCCGGCTATACCATCCGCCCCGGCCGGATCGAAGGCACATGGGTCACCGGCTCAGCGTCGTGGTATCTGCACCAGACGATCGAGAAGATGTGCGGCGTGACGCGGATGCACGATGGGCTGCTGATTCAGCCGCAGCTTCCCTCGAGCTGGAATGAAGTGTCGGTCTTCCGGCATTTCCGGGGGGCGAGCTTCGCTGTGAAGATCAGGAAGACCGGGCCGGGCAAGACGGTGCGCGTGGAGCTGGACGGGACGATGCTGCCGGACAACCGGATACCGATCCTGGGCGATGGGAAGGTGCATCGGGTGGAGGTGACGGTGGGGTGAGGGCAGGAACCGCGCAGGAACCCCGGCCGGACTTGACTGAGGCGCATCGCTAAGTATACTCATTGTGTACACGCAGGAGATGCTTGCCATGGGCACTACCGTTCAGAAATGGGGCAACAGCCTGGGCATTCGTGTGCCGAAGGCGATCGCCGAGCAGGTCAAGCTCCGGCAGGGGACCGAGATCGAATTTGACACTTCGTCGGGCGTGCTGACGATTCGCCCGCGGCGCCGGCGGTATACCCTCAAACAACTGCTTGCGCAGTCGAAGGGCTGCGATCCTCACGGCGAGTGGCAGAGCGATGCGCCCAGAGGGCGGGAAGTCATCTGACCATGGCCCATCGCACGTACCATCCGGACCGCGGCGACCTGGTACATCTGAACTTCGCACCGTCAGCGGGACACGAGCTGACAGGCCGGCACTACGCCCTGGTGCTCAGCCCGCTCTCGTACAATCGCAGGTCGGGCATGGCCCTGGTATGCGGCATCACCAGCCGGGTTCATGGCTGGGCATTTGAGGTGCTGCTCCCGGGCGGGCTGCTGCCCGACAAGGCTGGCGTCGGTACCGTATCAAGCGTGGTGCTCGCCGACGCCATTCGACAGATCGACTATCGCGAGCGCGAGATCGCTTTGGTGGCGCGGGCTCCCAAAGCCATCGTAACCGAGGTGATGGACAAGCTGCTTGCGCTGCTGGAAGCAGAATGAACCGGCCTTTGCGGCATCAGAGGAAGCCCGACACGACCGTGGCACACGACAAAACCGCGGCGCACAACGCAGCCATTGCGTCTCGCATCCGTACGACCAGGCGATAACGGATCGCGGCGGCGGGGCGAGCGCCGAATATCGGGTGGTCGAGCCGAACGCGGCGAAAGGCGGAGGCAGCATGAATAAACCGGGCGGATGCATGTGGGCGGTGTTGCGGTTCCTGCGGACGGCGGCGGCCCTGGAGGTTGTCATAGTGTGGATCGTATCAGGCGCGCTCTGGGTGGCGGTCGTGCCCCTGGCGTGAAAGAGGGTGTGCCACAGGAGGTGCGCCCGCGAGTGATGCGAACCAACCCTCGCGACTCGCAATTCCCCCGGCGCAGGTTATCCTCCCGCGCATGTCCCGCGCCACAACACAAACGCTGAACCCTGACCCCCCAACCCCCAGCCCTTTCGATCGCCCCATGCGCTGGGCACAGCTCACGCTCGTCGAGAACGCCCCCGGCCGCTTCGACCTGGCGTTCTGGCTCGACTACATCCGCCGCGTCCACGCCGACGCCGCGTGCCTCAGCGCCGGGGGGTGTGTCGCCTATTACCCGACACAAGTCCCGCTCCACTATCGCAGCAGGTGGCTGGGAGATTCCGACCCCTTCGGCGACCTGGTGGCCGGCTGCCGCAGGATGAACATGCTCATCGTCGCCCGCACCGACCCGCATGCGTTTCACAACGACGTGGCCGAGGCCCATCCCGACTGGGTGGCGGTGGATGCATCCGGCAACAAGCGCCGCCACTGGTCGCATCCGGACTATTGGGTCGCATGCACGCTCGGCCCCTACGCCTTCGACTTTATGACGCAAGTCACGCGGGAGATCGTCCAGAAATATCGCGTGGACGGCATCTTCACCAACCGCTGGGCCGGTTCGGGCATGTGCTACTGCGAGCATTGCCAGGCGAACTTCCGCAAGGCCTACGGCATGGACCTGCCGCGCACCAGCGACCCGCGCGACCCCGCGCGGCGCAACTACATCCTCTGGAAACAGCAGCGCCTCTTTGAGCTGTGGCGCTTGTGGGATGGCGAAATCCAGAAGATCAAGCCCGAGGCCCGCTTCATCCCCAACACCGGTGGGGGGGCGCTGTCGGAGCTGGATATGGCCGGCATCGGCGAGCTGGCGCCCATGATGGTCGCCGACCGCCAGGGCCGCCGCGGCCTCACGCCGCCGTGGGCGGCCGGAAAACACGGCCGCGAGTATCGCGCAACAATGGGCAACAAGGCCGTGACGATGCTGTTCTCCGTGGGCCCGGAGGAGCCGCATCGATGGAAGGATTCGGTGCAGGTGGAGCCGGAAATCCGCATCTGGGTGGCCGACGCCATCGCCCAGGGCATGCGGCCGTGGTTCTGCAAGTTCGGCGGCGTGCTGCACGATAAACGCTGGCTCGAGCCAGTCGAGCGGCTCTTCACCTGGCACCATCGCAGCGAGAAGTACCTGCGCAACACGCGCAACCTGGCGCGCGTGGCCGTGGTCTACTCGCAGCAGACGGCCCATTTCTACGGCGGCCCGCAGGCGCAGCAGAAGGTGGAGGACCATCTGCTGGGCATGTACCAGGCCCTGATCGAGTCGCGCATTCCTTTCGAGATGGTTCACGACCGACTGCTGGATGAGGACCATCTGCGGCCGTTCAGGCTGCTGATCCTGCCGAACATCGCGGCGATGTCATCGCAGCAGTGCGAGCAGATCCGCCAGTACATCCAGCGCGGCGGGTCGATCCTGGCGACGTTCGAGACTTCGCTTTACGACGAGTGGGGCGAGAAGCGCGCGGATTTCGGGCTGGCCGACCTGTTCGGGGTGTCGGTGACGGGAATGCGCCAGGGCCCCATGCTCAACGCGTATCTGAGGCTCCAGCATCCGCATCCGATCCTGGCCGGCCTGGAGGATGCGCCGCGGATCATTCACGGCGTCAACCGGCTGAACGTCACGCCGAGGGAACACTTCGCCCGGCCGCCGATGACCCTGATCCCTCCGTATC
>Ga0308414_1000707_pt1 | contig 21608 bp, 22 predicted proteins | sample HotsprSampleOS50_FD_205667 | JGI IMG/M metagenome (GOLD analysis project Ga0308414, IMG submission 205667) | Hot spring phototrophic mat microbial communities from Octopus Spring, Yellowstone National Park, Wyoming, United States - 20090730_OS50 ...
TGCTCCATCAACATAAGCTTTGTTATCGAGCGCAAAAAATTTGTTGAAATCCTTAAAACCAGAATTAAGAATTTTATCATTCATTTCTGATCGGTATAAACGAGTTTCAGAAGTAGTTTTTTTCATTGTTTATTCTCTCGGATTTTTTTGTTCCTATAAAAAAATTTTAATTAATCTTTGTGTTTATTTTTTTGCCACTAAATCACAATGTCACTTAGTTATATCAAAAGTCATCAAGGAATTTATTTTTTTCAGGATCATAAGAAACCTCTAACTCTTTAGCTGGAATATCAGATTCTTCATCTTCCCAATCATAATGTTTAATTGGATCAGACTTTCTGAAAATGAATGCTGCAATAATACCAGTTATAGCACCAAACAGATGTGATTCCCAACTAATTCCTTCAAGCCCGGGTAAAACTCCCCAGACAAGTCCGCCATACAAGAACACTACAATTAAAGAAAGAGTGATAGATTTATTATCACGTCTGAAAATTCCGCTGAAGAACAAATAAGAAACAAAAGCATAAACAATTCCACTTGCACCAATGTGATAAACTTCGCGGGCAAAAAGCCAAACAAAAAGTCCGGTGCAAAAATAAAGGAATGCAAAAACTTTATAAGCAGCTTTCGGATAGAAATAGAAAATTCCCAATCCCATTACAGCAAGAGGAATTGTATTAGAAATAAGATGCGAGTAACCTGAGTGAATTAAAGGTGAAGTAATAATTCCAATTAAGCCACTTAGATGACGGGGTAAAACACCAAGTTTGTATGGATAAATTTCTACCAACATCGAAAGAAGATGGATAATCCACAATAATAGTGGGAATGAGAGTGGAATTAATAAAAATTTGAATTTAGAATTTAATTGTTTCAAAAAATTTTAATTAAAGATTTACTCTTAATAATCTTTCTTGTAATAGTTTTTGAAGATCCCGTCTTCCATCAAGCACGCAATAGACAAATACTTTTTTGTTTATAATTCTATAAATAATTCTGTAAGGTTTACCAACTATTTCAAAATATTCAAATATGCCTAACAACCTAAGTTCTTTTGGACAATGCCCTCTTTCAGGTTGAGTTCTTAGAGAAATAATTTTTTTATAAATAGAATCAAAAAATTTATCAGCACGATTTTTCGATTCATTAATCAATAAGTAACGATAAATATCTAAAATATCTCTTTCGGCATCTTCAAGAATGAAAATGCTGTATTTCATTATTAGTCTTTCTGAATATTTTTAATTTTATCTTTCAGTGACTTAAAAGACTTATCTACACTTTTATATTTTTTTTGTTTAAGGTTAGCATCACTAAGTGAAATTAATTTTAACAAGGCTATTGCTTCCTGAGTTTGCTCATAAACTTTTACATCCTGTAAAACAGCTTTTGCTTCGCCGTTCTGAGTTATTAAAAAAGTTTTGTTGTTTTTATTCAAGTCTTTTAATATCTCTGAAACATGAGCTTTAAGATAGCTTACAGGTTTAACTGATTCACTGAATTTCATATTTTCTCCTTAAAATTCTGACCAAATATAGTCTTTAAAGTAGTCGACATCAATTCAATAGAAAGTAAGACTACGATACTATTTTGCTTTTTCAAAATTATTTTCGGAATATTTTATTGATTAATTATCTTCTTAAGAATTTCTTCATTGGCATTAAGCATACCAACCTTAATTAATCTGGGAGTAAGTTTTCTCCAGTTATCATCAATAGAAAAAATTTCTTTAAAGATTGGTAATGCTTCCTGAAGTTGATTATTATTAACCAGAGTAACTGCAGTCCAGTATTTCATTTCAAGATTTTCCGGAAACATTTTCATTGCTGCAGAATAATGTTCCATTGCAAGTTTCATATCATTTTTTTCAACTGCGAGATCACCATTATTCATATGCTCATAAGCTCTGAAGACTTTCAGAAGTCTTTTAATTTCCTTAACTGGTTCAGGATGATCTTCTACTCTTAAATCAATGTAACGGTCTTCCCACAATTTTCCGGTAGCTTCTGCTTTAACAACAAGAATTGCTGCAGATTGCTGACCTCTTATATCACCTCCAACATTTTGAGCAGCTTCCAAGGCAGCAATCAGTCGTTCAGCAAGCGGACCATCGCTGCTCTCAAAAGCTTTTGACATTTCACTCCAGACTAAATTACTCAACATCAGATTTGCCTGCACACAATAATTATCTCCAACTATATGACCAGCTTCAGGAATACATTTACTTCCTGTGTATGCAGCAGAGTTTCCTTTCGCATCAACTATTGCAAGCTGTCGAAAATCTCTTCCTTCATCTGAAGCAATAAGTAAATCAACAACTTCCTGAGCTGTCATTCCTTGCTTCAGCATTTCAAGTCCTCTTTGACCAAATGATGGATTTACAAAAGATTGAGTTGCAACTACACCAACACCTGCTTCTCCCCAACTTACAATTGAGCCAACAGAGAACCAATGTGATTGAACAGCAACACCCATTTCACCTGTTTTGGGATCTCTCGCAACAATGGAATAAGTGTGTGCAAGTGGTTCATTACTGTAAAATAATTGTGCATAAGAATTAAAACATCCAAAATAGAGATATAAAAGTAAAATTATTTCTCTCATCGCTAATCCTTAAATGATTTGAAAAATATTTTTATCTAAAATAACCACATCTGTCCAAAATAAATATATTTACGTGGCTAAAGCCTGCACCTGATTCTATTTTTTTCAGCTCACTGAGGTGAACTGCAATAAATGCTCATTAGATTTGTTTTTTTATCTATTGCAGTTATTATAAAAACATTATAGGCTTTAGCCACATTTTATTAAAACCTGAGAATAATAAGAAAGTAATAGATTTTTATAAGGGATTCAAATAAAAATGAATTTTTTTTCTTTCGTTTTGAACTAAAATCAGAGTTTATTAATCAGCTTTAAGTTTATTTTGGACAGCATTGAAAATAACATTTACGTTGCTTAGAAATAAACTCTTAAAATTTATTAAAGCATTACTTAACTTTACCCAAGTAATTTTGGAGATTATTTGTCTGATATAATTTCTGTTCTCATTCTATTTTTCGTTGGAGCTATTGCTGCTTTCATTAATGTGAATGCCGGCGGAGGTTCTTCTCTCACATTGCCTGCCTTAATTTTTCTTGGATTGGATGCATCTGTAGCCAATGGAACTAATCGTGTTGCAATAATTTTTCAGAATGTTTCTGCTGTTTATTCATTCAAGAAAGAAAAATATTATGAATTAAAAAACAGTTTGATTCTCTCTTCGCTAAGCTTACCCGGTGCAATTGCCGGAGCAATCTTCGCAGTTAAAATTTCAAATGATGCTTTTGAAAAAGTACTTGGCGTTATAATGATCCTGCTAATTATTACTATGATTATTCCTCAAAAGCGTGAGAAAAATATTTCAGATGACTTTAAGGTAAACTGGAAATTATTCTTATCAATGATTGCAATTGGTTTCTATGGCGGATTCCTTCAGGTTGGTGTTGGTTTTATAATTATGGCTTTACTTCATAATGTGCTTAAACTGGATTTGATTCGTGTTAATATGCATAAAGTTTTTATCGTGTTCGTTTTTACAATTCCAGCTCTTCTCGTTTTCATCTTGACAAACAATGTTAATTGGTTTTATGGATTAAGTCTTTCTGCCGGAAATGTATTTGGCGGATGGTGGGGTGCAAAACTTTCTGTTAAGAAAGGTGAGAAACTTATCAAAGCTGTTCTTATTGTTTCAATTTTTATTATGGCAATGAAGTTATTAAATATTTTCTGAATTATTGTTCTCTCAGACAATTTAAGTTTAATAATAATATTTTGCTTCAATTATAATCACTTAGATAAATCTGAGCTATGAGTTGTAATTAAATCTCAGTCGAACACTGATTTATCGGATGCAACGGATTTTAACAGATTATTGAAAATATTTAATTTGTATTAATCTGCGTAATCTGTGGTTAAGAAATTTTTCCAAATGTGATTTTAGTTATTAAATAGTAACAGGCTCTCTTTTCCATCTAATAAAAACTAATTTCATTTTAATCTACAATGGATGTTTCTCTTTAATAATAGTTAATTTAGTACTATAAAAAAATTTTTTGGAGTAATACAATGGGAATGGAATTAATAAATCAGATAAAAGAAAATGCTAAGTCAAAAAACAAGACTATAATCCTGCCAGAATCTCACGATGAAAGAGTATTAAAAGCCGCAGAAATTTTGACAAAAGAACAAATTGCCAAAATTGTAACTCTCGGAAATCCAAATAAAGTTTTAATTGATGCAGAAAAAATCGGAGTTAATCTTGATGGAGTTGAAATAGTGAATCATTTAACTCATCCACAATTTGATGAGTTCGCTGAAAAATATTTTTTACTACGTCAGAAAAAAGGAATGACAAAAGAACAAGCAATTGAAACAATGAAAAGAGATTTATTTTTCGCTGCTATGATGCTTCGAGAAGGGCTTGTAGATGGCTCTGTTGCTGGTTCTTTTGCTTCAACTGCTGATGTAATGAAAGCAGGTATTCAAATTATCGGAATGCCGGAAGGAATTTCGATTGTTTCGAGTTTCTTCTTAATGATTTTCCCTGATAAAAATTACAGCTTTGCTGATTGCGCCGTTGTTCCCAATCCAACTGATGAACAACTTGCAGATATTGCAATATCAACTGCAGATAATCATAAAAAACTAACTGGAGAAGAACCTTTAGTGGCAATGCTATCATTCTCAACAAAAGGAAGTGCAACTCACGAACTCGCTGATAAAGTAATTTCAGCTACAAATATCGTTAAATCAAAGAGACCTGATTTGATGGTGGACGGAGAATTACAATTTGATGCCGCAATTATTGAATCAATCGGTAAGAAGAAAGCACCCGGAAGTAAAGTCGCTGGCAAAGCAAATGTCTTAGTTTTTCCCGATCTGAACGCTGGAAATATTGGTTATAAAATTGCTCAAAGACTTGGCGGTGCAGAGGCAGTTGGTCCTATGGTTCAAGGATTGAACAAACCATTTTTTGATCTTAGTCGTGGCTGCAGCGTTGAAGATATTGTGAATACCACTGCAATAAATGTCCTTATGGGAGATGTAATTTAATTTATGATGGAATGGGAAAAACTTCTTTGTGATGAGCAATTCAGCTTAGAGCAATCAAATTCAAAAAGTTCAGAGGATGGTCGAAGTCAATTTCAAAAAGATTTTGATAGGATAGTTTTTTCACCAGCATTTAGAAGGCTTCAGGATAAAACACAAGTTTTTCCACTTCCGGAAACAGATTTCGTTCATACCCGTTTAACTCATAGTCTTGAAGTCGCAGTAGTAGGAAGATCTTTGGGAAATTTAGTCGGAGAAGTTTTACTTCAAAGGCATCCAAAATTAAAAGAGAATTTTTCAAAGTTTCATTTTGGTGAAATAGTTGCTGCAGCTTGTCTTGCCCACGATATTGGTAATCCTCCGTTTGGACATTCAGGTGAAGATGCTATTTCGGAATATTTCAGGAATGGAAATGGAAAAAATTTAGTAAACAATATTCCCGATGAAAAAATTAAAAATGACTTTAGCAACTTTGAAGGCAACGCTCAAGGTTTTAGAATCATCACAAAACTACAAAATCCGAATGTCAGCGGAGGATTGAAACTTACTTATGCAACTTTATCAGCATTGACCAAATATCCACGCGAATCTCTCATTGAGAACAAGAGAGAAATAGTTCAGAATAATGTTTATAAAAAATTTGGTTTCTTTCAAAGTGAGCGAGAGTATTTTAGATATATCGCCGAAAAAGTTGGACTAAAAAAATTTTCGGAAGAAGATTTTTTCTGGTGCAGGCATCCACTTGCTTTTTTAGTTGAAGCAGCTGATGATATCTGTTACCGAATAATGGACTTTGAAGATGGTTTCAGATTAGGTTTTGTTTCATTTACAGAGGTTGAGGAACTTCTTTTACCTCTTACAAAAAATCCACTGCCGGGAAATTATAATCAAAGAGATTCGGCAGACAGAATTGGATTTTTAAGAGCAAAGGCTATCAACAATCTTGTTAAGGAATTATCTGAAGTTTTTTTAGAAAATGAAGAACAAATTCTTGAGGGGATGTTTTTTGAAGAGTTGTATAGTTTAGGTCCCTCAGCTAAGCATTTGAAGGAGATTGAAAATTTATCTATTCAAAAAATTTATCGCCATAAAGTCGTAACCGAACGAGAAGTTGCGGGCTATGAAGTGTTAGCGGGTTTACTTGATGTTTTTATCGTCGCTTTTAATTCGTGGCTTGATGGTGATATAAAAAACAAAAATCGTACTACACTTAATTTGCTCCCTCAAACAATCATCAATTCAGCTAACAAACAAACTCCTATTTCAGAAAGAATACATATTATAATAGATTTTGTTTCAGGAATGACGGACTCTTATGCCGTTTCCCTTTACAAAAAAATAAAAGGGATTTCATTGCCAACAGACAAATTATCTATTTAATTTGACTTAAGAACTTTCAATTTTATTCGATAATTTAAAGAAAACTAAAAAACTATGATTTAATTTTCTGAATGCAGGAATTTAAAAATCGACATACTTCAAATGAATCTATAATAATACTTAAAAAAGACTTGGTTTCTTTATTTAATCAATGTCAATTTGTTTTTTATGAATTGAATTCATTGAGTAATAAATTCCTATTTAATGCGAATAATTTTGACAAACGAATTTCAATTTTTGAAAAGTCAGAAATTGATAAAACTGATTTCTTAAATATTTTTAGCCAGAGCAGTCAAACCGAATTTCAAAATATAATTTCAGAGTATCTTAATCAGGAAAGAACCTCACATCGCCTTTTATCCGAATTAGTATTTGAAAATCAAGACAATTATTTAATCCTTAATATTGGTTATTCAATCAATGAAGAAGATAAAATATTTATAAGAGGAATTTTATTAAAAATAAATTCAAATTATAAAAAACAGGACTATATAAATGAAATTAAAAGAATTTTAGGACTCATATCCGACTACTCTCAAGAAGAATTCTGGATAAGAGATCTGGATTTGAATTATTTGTATCTAAGTAAACCTTTTTCAAGCGTCTTCAATTATAGTATTGAAGAATTATTAAATACTCCGATTGAAAAATTATACACTCCTGAATCAATCTATTATCTAAAGCATAATCTTGAGGAAACATTAAAATTTGAAAAGAGCAGAAAATTAGATAATGGAAAGAGTCTGATTTTAATACTTAAAGGTTTTTCAGGTAATGGAAATATTGTTTGGACTGAAGAAAGTTTTAACTTTATTAGAACAGAAGATGACCAGATAATCGGTTATTGGGGAATAACAAGAGATGTAACTAATAAAATTAAAACAGATCAGGTAAAGGAAGCCTTATATAAGATTTCCGAGTATTCTCATTTTACAAGTGATTTAAATGATTTTTTCAATGAGGTACATTCTGTTATAAAAGCCATAATGCCAGCCGATAATTTTTCTATTTGTTTGTATGAAAAAGAAAGTGAGTTTATCTCCTGCCCATATTCTTCAAATTCAAAACAACAAAAAAATTTAACACACAAGTTTTCCAATGGCTTGATTGAATATGCAATTACTTTAGGGAAGCCATTAAATTTAGATAAGAATTCATTAGAGAAATTAATTTTCGAAAAAAAATTAGAACCGCTAAATGAAATCCCAGAAAGCTGGATTGGAATTCCACTGAAAATAAAAAAAGAACCTAAAGGTTTATTAATAGTAGAAAGCTTTAGTAAACAGGAAAAATTTTCGCAAGAGGATTTTGATAATTTTAAATTTGTCGCTGATCAAACCTCAATGGTTATTGAGCGTAAAATTAACGAAGCAGAAAAATTTAAAATAAAAAGTTTATTAGAAGCAGTTTCAAAAGCACAATCAATTCTTTTGACTAAAAGAGATGTTTATTTAGGAATTCAATTAGCTTTTGAACAAATTGGTCAAATCATTAGTGTTAGTCGAATTTCACTATATGAAAATATAAATGACATTCCGAATAATCTTGTTTATACAAGATTATTGGTTGACTGGACATCAAGAAATGAATATCTAAAAGCCGCAATTGAGCAAATTGACTTTATACCCAACCTAAAAAGATGGTTAGACGAGTTTTATCTTGGAAATAATATTAAGGATCTTGTTAGTAATCTTCCTCTAAGTGAATATAATGTGCTTAAATATTCTAAAGCGAAGTCTATCTTATGCATTCCGATTTTTTTAACAAAAAAGCTTTGGGGATTTATAAAGTTCGATGATTGTAAAAATGAAAGGTTCTGGTCTGAACAGGAAATTTCTGTTCTATCAGTTGTTGCTGCAAGCATAGGCGGAATCTTTCAACGGAAAATAGCAGAAGAGACTCTTAAAACAAGTGAAGAAAAATACCGGAATTATATTAATAATAGTATGGAAGGTATTTCACTTCTTCAATTTACAGAACCAATTGATACAACTTTACCGATAGAAGAACAGATTGATAAAATTTATGAATATGGTTTTATTGCAGAAGCTAATGAATCATTGGCTAAAATGTATGGATTGAATTCTGCTGCAGAGATTATTGGGGAAAGTTTAATAGAGATTCACGGTGGAACAGATATTGAAAAAAACAGAGAGGCTTTTAGATCGTTTATCTTAAATGGTTACAAAGTTATTAATATTGAAACAATCAAAAAGAAAATTGACGGGACAGAAATTGTTTTTCTTAATAATTCAATTGGTATTTTGAGTGAGAACAAATTAAAAGCTATTTGGGGAAGCCAAATTGATATTACAGACCGGAAAAGATTTGAATCTGAGTTAAAATTAGCAAAAGAAAAAGCCGAAGAAGCAAATCGTATAAAATCTAATTTTCTGTCAAATATGAGCCATGAACTTAGAACACCTTTAATAGGAATTTTAGGATATGCAGAAATTCTAATGGAAGAGTTCAAAGATACTCCCCACCAAGAAATGGCTTCAATAATCTTTCAGAGCGGAAACAGATTGCTTGAAACATTGAATTCTATTTTAACGATTTCAAAAATCGAGTCAGAGAAATTTTCAGTAAACTATAAAATTTTTAATTTAAATTCAGTTATAAAAGAAGTAGTTTCACTATTTCAGTCTGTAGCAACTAAAAAGAATATTTTGATAGAAACTCATTGCTCCAATGATAATATTACCATTTTCTCAGATGTAAAAATTATAAGAGAAATTCTAAATAACCTTGTAAATAATGCTATAAAATTTACCAAAAGCGGTTCAGTAATTATTCAAGCCTCTATCAATTTTGAAATAAATAAACTATTTTTGTCTGTCTCAGATACAGGAATTGGTATTCCCGAAGATAAATTGGAAATAATTTTCGAAGAGTTTCGTCAAGCAAGTGAAGGGCTTGCAAGAAATTTTGAAGGAGTTGGGCTTGGGTTGGCAATTTGTAAAAAATATGTAGATATCTTAAAAGGTAATATTTCTGTTAAAAGTAAATTAAATCAAGGATCAACTTTTATTGTTGAAATTCCATTAATTAAAGAAGAATAAATTATTAGGTGAATTATGTCAGAGCAATCAAATAATTCGGAAAACAAAAAAAGACGATCATTACTTATTGTTGAAGATGATGATATTAATCTTTCAGTGATTGTTGCATTTTTATCAAAGGAATATGATATTGACACAGCTACCAGCGGTTTAGAAGCAATTGAAAAAGCGAATGCAAAAAAGTATGATGCAGTTTTGATGGATATAAATCTTGGAAGCGGAATCACTGGAATTGAAGTTACTAAAGAATTAAGAAATAATGCTGATTATGCCAATACTCCTATTTTGGCTATAACAGCTTTCGCGATGGAAGGAGATAAAGAAGAGTTTCTTGCAGCAGGTTGCACTGCTTATATATCTAAACCATTTACTCGAAGTGAAATATTAGCTCTAATTAAAAAAATATTTGACTCACAAGGTTAAATACTTTCTATTTTCATATTGCGAGACATTAAATCATTTGTTGCTTTGACAGGATCTTTATCCTCAAAAAGGATTTTGTAAACTTCATCAGCAATAGGAGTTTCAACTTTCATTTTTTTAGCTAAACCAACTACAGACCTTGTGGTTTCAACACCTTCTGCAACCATCGTCATTTTCTTTAACACTTCTTTTAACTTAAAACCTTTACCAATTTGTTCACCCACATATCTGTTTCGACTATGTTTACTCATACAAGTAACAATAAGATCTCCCATTCCTGACAATCCAGCAAACGTTTCTGGTTTCGCACCCATTGAAAGTCCTAATCTGCTTATCTCTGCTACACCTCTGGTCATTATAGCAGCTTTTGTGTTATCTCCAAACCCTGCACCATCAATAATACCAGCACCGATAGCTATTACGTTCTTGAAAGCTCCCCCAAGCTCAACACCAAGTAAATCGGTAGAAGAATAAACTCTGAAATACGAATTCATAAAAGCTACCTGAACTGTTTTGGAAGTTTCCAAATCACAAGAGGCTGCTACAACTGCTGTTGGAATTCTTCTTGCTACTTCTTCAGCGTGGCTTGGTCCCGATAATACTGATAATTGGCTTGAACTTAATTTCGGGTATAAGTCTTTGATTATTTGTGAGACAGTTAATAAAGTTTTGTTTTCAATTCCCTTAGCAACACTTACAAATATAGAGTTTTTAATAAGTGAATAGTCTAATTTTTTTAAAACTTCTCTTATGTGTTGTGAAGGAATAGCTAAAATTATAAGATTTTTATTTTTACAGGAGTCTTCTAATTCATTACTGATTATTACTTCATTTGGAATTTGAATACCGGGAAGGTAAAGATGGTTTATCCTATGCTTGTTTAATTCTTTTGCGTAAGATTTTTTATACTCCCAAAGTGTAACATCGTGTCCATTGTAATATAATAAGATTGATAGAGTTGTCCCCCATCCACCGGCACCCAAAACAGATATTTTCATTTAATTACTTTTTTTCTTGAAGCTTAATCTGTTTTCAGTTCCATTAAAAATTCTGATTATATTTTTTCTATGAGTGAATAACACTAAAATGGAAACTGCAAAAACAAAAGGTAAAAGAGTATGGTAGCCTTCAATATGAGAATTAAATAAATTTTCTCTGATTATTAAAGTAGCAGGGACCGCTAATGCGCCTAAAATAGAACCGAGTGAAACATACTTTGAAATTGATACGGTTAAAATAAAAACTGCCAATGCAATTAGCATATCTACTGTAATAATCATTATTAGCATTCCTAAAGCCGTGGCTATTCCTTTTCCTCCTTTAAATCCTGCAAATATAGTCCAGATATGACCTATAACGGCTGAAATACCTGCAATAATTTGAACTAAAGTGAAATCGTCAAATGGAGAAACATTCTGAAAGGGCAATACTCCAAAATGAAGCCTAGCAATCAAGATAACAGCAATCGCACCTTTTAAGGCATCTAATAAAATTACTAATACACCGTATTTCCAACCTAAAACACGCATTACATTAGTGCCTCCTGCATTACCACTTCCAAAATTTCTTATATCAATCCCCCTAACAAGTTTGCTAATAATAATACTTGTTGGAATTGAACCTACTAAATATGATAGAATTACTATTATTGCTAATAAAAACATCTTACTCCTTGTTTCCTTCTAAACTACTGAAATATAATAAATAAACAGAATTTACAAAAATCTTATAAAGTTAGATTTCAGATAATATAATCGGATTCACTTTAGAAATATTTACAATAATTGAACGAAATTTTCTTTTTAAATATAACGTTATTGATTTATATTTGCTCACTAAAATAATGGAGTTATAATGGCAAAACAACAGTCATTCGCTGACAAAGCAAAAGGTAAAAAGAAAGTTGATTTCGTAATGGTAAAAGTTGTTAAATCTGTTGGTACAGATAAAGGAACTTTCAAATTTAATGAGCGCTTTGTAAAATTGTCAGACATAAGCAAAGTAACCGAAATCAAATAATTTGCTTCTTTTGAAATTAAGACCCTCTTTTAGAGGGTTTTTTCTTTTTAAACTTTTCCAGATTATTCTTTTCTAATTCTAATAATTTTTCTTTTATTTCCATTCCACTCGCATAGCCGGTCAATTTTCCATTTTTCCCGTTAACACGGTGACAAGGAATTACTATTGGTAAAGGATTATTTTTGTTTGCTAACCCAACTGCCCTAACAGCCTTAGAATTTTTAATTTTTATAGCAACATCCTGATAAGAAACTGTTTTTCCATAAGGAATTTTTGAAAGAACTTTCCAAACTTTTTTCTGAAAAACAGTGCCATTTATTTTAATTTTAAAATCAAACTCTCTACGCTTGTTATCAAAGTATTCTATCAGCTGCTGATAACATTTTTTGAACAACTTATCATTTGGAGTTTTATAAATCAGTAAATGTTCATTTGGTAATTCTTCATTGATCCCAATTTTAATGATAGAATCATCCTGACTGATTATAAAAAAATCAATTCCAGCAATCTGAAACGTAGTAAAGTTTTTAACAGAATTCATTTTAAGCAGGAATAACCTGAATAGCTGGATGAATATCGCGTCTAAGTAATCCTTCAATAGCCATTAAGGTTCCGCTGATAGCGCTTGGGCAACTTCCACAAGCACCTTGATATCTTATTTTCACCGTCATACCATCCATTCCAAGCACTTCAAGTCCTCCGCCATCGCCTGCTAATGCTGGTCTGACTTTTTGATCTAACAATTCATTGATTTTTATTAATAATTCATTACTTTCATTTTCAGAGACAGAAATTTCTTGTTCTTGTGGGATAAGATTTTTATCAAAGTCTTTTAAGAGATTAATAAAAGGTCTTTGGATTGAACCCCAATTTGCATCTTTGGATTTTTCTATTGTAACAAATTTATCCATATAAAAAACAGATACTACACCCGGAATATCAAAGATAGCTTTAGCAAATGGGTCTGATTCCGCTTCTTCTTTATTAGAGTATTGTCTTGTTTCGTAGTTAAGTAGTTTTTCATTTAAGATGAATTTCAATGCGTGGGGATTTGGAGTTAAATCTACGTCTTGAACCATTAACATAATTACCTCTTTTTTTTAATGAAAAATAGTTTTATACTACTTTAACAACAAGTCAAATAAAAAAATCATTCCATAAAAAAGGCTGGGGCTATCTAAAAATTGTCATTCCTTTCCTTAAAAATATTCTGGTTAGTAACCAGGAATTTATTTTTTGAAAAGATTTGAAACTTTGATTTTGAAGTCCAAAAAGTAAATTTTGAAAGCAAGATAAATGTTTATATCTAATTTCAGTTTGATTTCGAATTATTTGTAGCACAGATTACTAATCTGTGCTACTTTTGGCCCTAATATAAGTTTTTAGATTATACATCATAGTAAAGTGAGAATTCAAACGGATGCGGTTGTAATGCCATTGGTTTGACTTCTTTATCCATTTTATATTTTATCCAGGTTTCAATTACATCTTCAGTGAAAACATCACCCTTCAACAGATATTCGTGATCTTTAGCTAAAGCCTTCAAAGCTTCTTCCAATGAACCAGGAGTAGAAGGTACATTTTTTAATTCTTCTGGTGGTAAATCGTAAATATCTTTATCAAGTGGTTCACCCGGATCAATTTTATTTATAATTCCATCAAGTCCAGCCATCAAAATAGCAGAGAAAGCTAAATAAGGATTAGCAGATGGGTCAGGACATCTGAATTCAATTCTTTTTGATTTAGGTGAAGATGAATACATTGGAATTCTGATAGCAGCACTTCGATTTCTTTGTGAATATGCAAGATTTACAGGAGCTTCAAATCCTGGGACTAATCTTTTATAAGAATTTGTAGTTGGATTTGTAAATGCTAACAAACTTCCGGCGTGTTTTAATAATCCACCAATAAAATAAAGAGCTGTTTCACTTAGCCCAGCATATCCAGTGCCTGCAAAAAGTGGTTTACCTTTTTTCCACAAAGAAGTGTGAACATGCATTCCACTACCATTGTCTCCAAAAATTGGTTTAGGCATATATGTTACAGTTTTATTATTAGCTTTGGCTGTATTCTTAACTACATATTTAAATAGAAGCAACTGATCAGCAGCTTTTAAAAGTGGAGCAAACTTAAGGTCAATTTCACACTGCCCGCCACTGGCAACTTCGTGATGTTGAGCTTCTACTTCAATACCGCAATTGATAAGATTCATTACCATTTCATTTCTTAAATCAACCAAAGAATCGGTCGGAGGCACAGGGAAATAGCCTTCTTTATATCGAGGTTTATAACCAAGATTTGGATTTTCATCTCGTCCTGAATTCCATCGTCCTTCGATTGAATCTACAAGGTAAAAACTTCCATTTGGTTTAGACTCAAATCTTACATCATCAAATACAAAAAACTCAGCTTCAGGGCCGAAGTAACTTGTATCTGCAATACCGGTTGATATCAAATATGCCTCAGCTTTTTGAGATATATTGCGTGGACATCTTGAGTATTTTTCTTTAGTTGCTGGCTCAAACACATCACAAGTCAAAGATATTGTTGGTGCTTTTATAAAAGGGTCAACAAACATCGTTGAAGCGTCTGGAATAATAATCATATCACTTTCATTAATTGATTTCCACCCTCTGATTGATGAAGCATCAAAACCAAATCCATTTTCAAATGAACCTTCATCTAATTGGAATGAGGGGACAGTAAAATGCTGCCACTGTCCGGGGAAATCCATAAACTTCAGGTCAACAAATTGAATTTTGTTGTCCTTAATAAACTTGAGCACTTTTTCAACTGCTCCATTACTTGATTTTGACATATACCTCCTTTATTTGTTAGTTATTGTTGGTTAAATTGAAATTTCAAAAGTCTCTTTAATGGTTGAAAGCACATAAGTTGTTTTGGTTGAAACAACTCCAGGCCAAGATTGAATTTCGCTTAATAGTTTTTCCAAATCTTCAGTTTTCTTTACAACAGCTTTTAGTAAGTGCGAACCTTCACCTAATACAGAATGACATTCAAGTATCTGTGGTATCTTTTCAACTTTTGCAATGAGTGTTTTATAATTTTTGGATGATTCCATTATAACGTGAATGAAAACAGTTATATCATATCCAAATAATTTTCTATCAAGTTTTGCATAATTACCAATAATATAATTTTTATTTTCAAGTTTATGGATTCGTTCACTGACTGAAGGAATAGTCAAATCAACTTCTTCTGCAATTTCATTGAGTTTGGCTTTACCATCTTTTTGAAGAATTCTTAAAATCTTTAAATCAGTTTCATCTAACATTATTTATCTTTAGAATTTTTGAGGGCAAATATAGAAGAATATTTTAAAATGCCAAATATTTTAAGAAAATTTTTTTATTATACCTAAAATATTTTAGATAAAAGCAGAAATTAACTTATTTTTTTATACCATAGGGAGTATAAAAAACTTCGCTTTTTTTTATTTCTTCAAATAAATCTAAATTTTTTTGTGGTCTTTCCTGAAGTTTATGATAGAGATGAAATTGAACTGCGGAATGATTTATTGACTTAATTTTTTTGCCAATCAACTCTAATCTGAATTGAATGTCGGTATCTTCTCCGATTGATGGAGCCTCATATCTTTCATCGAATCCGTTAATAGATAATATGTCTTCTTTATAGAGTGAAAAATTACAACCGAGTAAACCTCTTGTTTTTTTATTAAGTAGGTTCAAAAGTAATTTGTTTCGGATGAATATTCCTTTTTCAACATCAGTTGATTTACCGAATATTCCATCTAAAATAATTTTATAGAATTGCTTTTCTAAAAATCTTTCCTGTATTTTTTGTTCTGTTAATTGATTAGTGATTTTTCCCGAAAGGTTAACTCTTCTTCCGGTTAATACAAAATTTTTTTTTGCAATTGTTAAATGGTCTTCAATGAAATTTGAGTGTGGAACACAATCTCCATCAATGAATATTAAGTAATTACTTTCAGAAGCTAATATTGCTTTATTGAGAATTTTATTTTTTCTAAACCCTTTATCTTCCTGCCAGATATGTTTAACTCTGATTGGGAAATTAAGAATTAAATTATTCAACTGATTAATAACTAACGGATTAGAACCATCATCAGCAATAATTATTTCTATATTTTGCTCTGTTTGTATTTTAATTCCTGCAAGAACCAATTTTAGGTAATCAATTTTATTATAGAAGGAAATTATAAGAGAAGCTTTAATCATTATTAGTTAGATCCTGTTCAATCTTTTTTTTAACAATTCTTTTCACCTTACTTCTTTTATATGTTTTATGATCATCTTCAACCTTAGGTGGTTTTTGCGGAACAGGAATTCTGATTTTATTTTTTTTAGATTTTTTCGCCCTACTCTCTTTCACTTTCTTACTCTTAATCTTAATCTTACTCTTAATCTTACTCTCATCAAAAAATAGCATAAATAAACGGTGCCAACGCTGAACCTTGTGTTAAGACAATCAACGCACCGAGCAGGACTAAGAAAATTATAATTGGCATCAACCACCATTTTTTTCGCACTTTAAGAAATTGCCATAGTTCTGAAAGTATAGATAATTTGCTCATAGAAATTTTTTCCAAAGTAATTATTAAAATTTATAATTCTTGCTTCTAATTTATCAATTAAGCATTATTTTTCTGATACAATTTATTAAAAGATAAACTACAAACTAATCAGGTATTATTATGCAAAAACCACGACTTTCATTTTGGCAAATCTGGAATATGAGTTTTGGATTTTTAGGAATTCAATTTGGGTTTGCTTTACAGAATGCAAATGTTAGCAGAATTTTTGAAACCTTAGGTGCAAATATTGAAACTATCCCTCTGCTATGGATTGCAGCTCCTGTGACAGGTTTGATTGTGCAACCGATTGTTGGACATTTAAGCGATAAAACCTGGAATAGACTTGGCAGAAGAAGACCATATTTTCTGATTGGAGCAATTTTAGCTTCTACTGCAATTATATTTATGCCTAACTCTCCTACTCTTTGGATTGCTGCAGGAATGCTATGGATAATGGATGCATCAATAAATATTTCGATGGAGCCTTTCAGAGCTTTTGTTGGCGATATGCTTCCATCAGAACAAAGAACTTTAGGATTTTCTATGCAAAGTTTTTTTATCGGAACTGGAGCTATCATTGCCTCTGCACTTCCATATATCTTAACAAATTGGTTTGGAATTTCAAACACTGCTCCTGAAAGTCAAATTCCTGTCTCGGTAAAATACTCCTTCTATGTTGGAGGAGTTGTTTTCTTTCTTGCAGTTCTTTGGACGGTGATATCTTCTAAAGAGTATCCGCCTGAAGAATTAAAAAAATTCTCCGAAAGTGATGAAATTAAAAATGAAAAGTTCAAATCTTACAACGAAAAAATTGAATCAAAAAAATTTTTAACGCTTGGAATAATCTGGACAATAATTGGATTGATTGGTTCATTTATAATTCACTTTATAATCAAAGAAGATGATTTTGGGCTTTATGTTTTGTTTATTGGTTCATTCATTTTTGGATTACTTCAAATTATCTCATACTTAATTTCAAGTAGTGGTAGTTATGAAAATAGTCTTGTTTCGATTTTATCAGACTTATACAAAATGCCCAAGACAATGAAACAACTTGCAGTAGTGCAATTTTTTAGTTGGTTTGCTTTGTTTGCTATGTGGATTTATACAACTCCTGCAGTTACAAGACATATTTACGGAACAGATGACCCAACGAGTCAACTTTATAATCAGGGAGCTGATTGGGTTGGTGTTTTAATGGCTGTTTACAATGGATTTGCTGCAATAATGGCATTCTTTATAATTTGGCTGGCAAATAAAACAAATAGAAAGTTTGTTCATTTCTTTAGTTTAACTTTGGGTGGAATAGCATTAATTTCATTTTACTTCATTAAAGATCCTCAAATTTTATTGATTTCAGAATTAGGTATTGGATTAGCCTGGGCTTCAATTCTTGCTATGCCTTATGCAATTTTAACCGGCTCACTTCCAGCAGAAAAAATGGGCGTGTATATGGGTATATTCAATTTCTTTATAGTTATTCCACAAATTACAGCTGCAGCTATTTTAGGTTTCTTTGTGAAAAATTTATTTGACGGAGAAGCTATTTATGCTTTAATTCTTGGCGGTGTTTCTATGATAGTAAGTGGATTTTTAGTAAACTTTGTTGAAGATAAGAATTAAAGATTTTGAACTTTTATTAAATTATGAAATAAAATTTAACAAAATCAATAAGGGACTAATCTAAAAATTCTTTTATATTATGCTTTAAATATTTTTAATAACAAATGAGCTATCTTCTATTAGCTTTCTTTGATAGAAAAATCCAGATAACTAAGAGCCACTAATTACACGAATTGACACAAATAGAAAGCTCAAGTTTAAATATCAATATAGAGAATAAACTATGATATTATAGACAAACAGAGTTAGTTATTTTAGCTTATTATAAATCAGTGTAAATCAGTCAAATCTGTGTCATCGGCGTGAAATTATCTTAACCACAGATAACACAGATTAACACAAAAATTAAAATCCGTTTATATCCGTTGTATCTGTTTCATCGGTGTTTATTCCTCATTTATTTAATTAAAACCGAGACGGTTTATTACTCTTTCCGCTTGAATTTATCTTTTTTATTTTTTAAGTTGTAATTAGAAATTTATCTTTACTTATACTTACTCTAAAAGGAACGTTCCGATGAATTTTTCTTTTAATGAAATTGTTGTTCGGACTAAATTTCTCTTCTTACGGAGCGTTCTGTTACTGCTTAATTATAAAACGAATATAATTATCCCCCCCCGCAATTATTATTAAATACAAAGTGTTATTGCTTTATTATAGAGCAATTAAAATTCTATCCTGTTGGATTTGTTTAATATCTTCAGGTATTATTACATTAAAGTAATGTTATTCAACTAAACAAAATTTTTTAACAAAAATATTACCTGAAATTTAGGAGGGGAAGATGAAAAATATTTTATTACATACGATATTATTAGTTCTATTATTTTTTACATTTACAGTAGCTCAAATACTTAAAATAAATTGTCCAGATGTACCAGTAAGTAAATCAGCAATTGAAGCTCAAACTGGTGGTCTTTATAAACCTTCATCAAATTTACCTGGACAATACTTTAGAATATTATTTGTTTTTGCACAATTTAGTGGAGACACAAATTACTATGGTAATTGGGCTTACGGACAACTTCCAACATATTCTGATAAAATTGTTGACTCAGTTGTTTCAACCGCTTATCGGGCATTTACTCTATCTGATTATTGGAAAACGATGTCGTTCGGCAATTTTGATATAATTGGTGATGTATATCCTAACTTAATTACTCTTCGGTCCGAAGACTGGTATATAAATAATAATATGTATTTTGAGGATGCAAATAGAGATGTGCTTGACAGTATAAATGGTAAAATAGACTTTAAAAGATATGATAATTGGGGCTTGAATCTATCTACGCAGTCGTTTTATTTTTAGCCACGAAATGGCGATGGCTACCTTGATATGATGTTTATCATTTACAGAAACCCTGAAAAAAGAAATTTAGACGGAATTCCTTGGTTTGGAGATTTTTATGGAACTGCTATATTAGGATATACCTTAAATTTTTTAACTCACGATTCTATAATTATAGATGGAAATTATATGTCTCATAGAAGTTCAGGTATAACTATAAAGAAAGGGGCTGGAATGGATTATCCTGATTTTTTGACGAGGTTATTATGCCACGAATTAGGACATTATCTGTTTGGCGGCGGACACATTTTATATAGCGGAATTATGTCCGATCGAGTTGAGTCACATAGCAATTCTCTCTGTAGTTGGGAACGTGAAAGACTTGGATATATTGCTTTTACAAATGTTTATCAAAATGATTTTACAATTAGTTTGGGAGATTATATTACAACAGGACAAGTTTTAAAAATTCCAATCCCAAGTTATTCTGACAAATACTTCTTAGTTGAAAATCGTCAAAGACTGAACCGATATGATCAGATTACAAGAGGTGGTGTATTACAAGGTGCATTCGACACTTCTACAACTATTGGAAAGGGAATTTATATTTGGTTAGTACAGAATGGAAATTTTTATCCACCTGCAATTTGGTCGGTATCTGCTACTGGTAGATGGAACTGGCTTTACGATGGCGAATATTATGCTGGACCAGGATGGGGTAAGACTGGTTATTTACCTAAAACTAAAAAAGGTTCAATAGACAGAGATAATGGCAAAGATGATAGATATCCGAGTCATATTTATTATCAAAGAGAGGGAGAAATTTATGCTAAATGGGTTGATATAAACCCTCTAACTAAACAATATGAAATTACTCGAAATTGTATGGGATTACCCGAGCATGCATTTAATCTTAATACTAACGAAATATTTTCTCCTTGGAGTAATCCGAGTTCTAAAGTAAACAATGCAAACACCAATATTAGCCTTCAAATTATTAATCAAAGTGGGAATTACATAACTGTTAAAGTTTATAATGATTATAATTCAGCAGTTAATCTTCCGCCATCAAAACCACAATTTTTGAGAGCATCAGTAAGCAACAATTTTGTAACATTAAATTGGGAACCAAATATCGAACCGGATATGTTTCCAAGTGGGAAATATAAAATTTATCGTGCTAGCTCATCGCCTAATAACCAACCACCAATCCATTACAATTTAGTTTCAACGATAAATGCATATAATGGAAATAATCCCGTAAGTAGCTGGACAGATCCAGATATTTTTGGTGGTACTGGCCGTGAAAAACTTTTTTACAGGATTGTTGCCGTAGATAATACTAATTCACATTCTGTTCCTTCCGATTGGGATTGGGTTTATTGGGATAGTGGCTTTCAAAAACAAAACAAAAAACAGATTACCATTGATGATTACAAACTTTACCAAAACTATCCAAACCCTTTGAACCCAATAACCACCATCAGGTATGATTTGAAGGAAAATTCTTTTGTGAAATTAAAGGTTTACGATATTTTAGGAAATGAAGTAACCACTTTAGTTAATGATTATCAGCAAGAAGGAACGTATTCAATAAAACTTGATGGTAGTAATCTATCAAGTGGTATTTATTTCTATAAAATAGTTGCTAACGATTTTATTGATATTAAAAAATTTATAGTTATTAAATAGTATCAAATAGATAGGGGTTGTCTTATTGTAACGAAAATTTTATAAAATATTTTGTTTCAACTTTTTCTGATTTAAAAGGTTTATTTATCATTTTATGTCATTCAATGATTTTAGAATAAACTTCTCTTCTCGTCTGAGAAAGTTGAGAATAACAATATTAGGATAACCTCTTATTATAATTTTAAGGAGTAAGAAAATGATATACTTTAATTTACTATTACTATTTCTAATTTGTATGCTTTATAGTAATCATTATGCTCAAGTATTACCATTACAAGTTGGAAATTCTTGGACTTCTGTTGATGCAAATGGTGGAAGATATAAAGTAACAGTTGTTGATTCAGGATTCATATTTAGGGAAAAGACTTATTATAAAATAGGTCAACCTGGGTTAAGCTTTTTCGGGCTAGCTAGATATGATAGCAACGATAGTATTTTTTACTATATACAT
>Ga0308414_1000709_pt1 | contig 21571 bp, 19 predicted proteins | sample HotsprSampleOS50_FD_205667 | JGI IMG/M metagenome (GOLD analysis project Ga0308414, IMG submission 205667) | Hot spring phototrophic mat microbial communities from Octopus Spring, Yellowstone National Park, Wyoming, United States - 20090730_OS50 ...
AATATCCAGATGCCATCCCATGCCAGATACTGCTTCACACTTCTGGCAAACCCAACTGGGTCTTCTAAGTCATAAAACATTGCAATGGAAGTGACAATATCTATTTTCTTTTCTCCAATTAGGCGTTTCAACTTTTTAGACGGAAAAACATCTTGCACTACTTTTGCTTGCTTTACCTCCTTTGCTACATCGGAAGGGTCAATACCAAACTTCTCATAATTAGCGGGGTAGTATCCGAGTAAAGTGCCATCATTACATCCAATATCCAACACTTTAGCATTTTCTTTTCGACCAGTTATATCTAAAGCTTCTTCTACAATTTCTCTCAGGTGGTTTCTCATTGTATTGTTTGTTCCAGAGCGATACCAGTATGCTGAGTATAGTATCTCTGGTGGAACTGAGTGTGCCATTTGCAGTAATCCACAAGCCTTTTCATCTTTTGTCACATCACACCTTACTAAAGTGCAAGGAATTTTACGCAGTGGTGGAATTTCTTTACCTGGTTTTACGAAGGAGCCTTGCAAATACTGCTCTCCTAAGTCAATTACTTTGGTAAGGGCAGCAGAACCGCAGACTCTGCAAGTTTTGCGATATGTAAGATGCATAATTCAATTTTTTTTCACCTCAATAAGGCAGAACATTCTCTGTTACTACTAGGACGCTTTCAGATTAAGCAACATCTTCTGAAATTGTTTATCTATCTCATGAATACATTTATTTCTCTCTAAATTTAGAGCTGCTAAGTTTTTTACAACAACATTTTTTTCTTCGTTCGGCACCTTTTCAAATTCATATACTTTTTCTTGCTCATGCCAGAGCAGGCAATTCACTTCTGCCAGTCTCGCAAACACTTCTCCAATATTTCCTTTTACTTCTGGAACATTATTGCCCTCTTTTTTGTAGACTTTGTTTGGTGCAAATGTCAGTTTTTCAATAGCAATTTGTCCAGATAATGCAGCTTGTATGTATTCATTAATTTCATCTTGCAGTTGTTTTTCTTGACCGCTCAGACTTTCCAGTTGCTCTGGGTCATTAGAATGATACTGCTTTAGCTTTACTATGGTTAGCTTGTCACACAGTGAACCTAATGTTTCTGCCATAGATTTTTATGATTTTTTTGGTAGTATTAAATAGTTTTGACCATCTATCACCCTCTCAAATCTATACCCAATACTAAGAACAAAATCCACATACTCCTGAAAACTTATATTCAATTCATCCTGAAAAAGATACTCAAATTCAAAGACAATAGGCATTTTATTTCTCTTTATTGTTTCTACGGCGCCTTTCATTGCCAATAAGTCATACCCCTGAATATCAATTTTCATAAAGCTAATTTTCTCAGGTATATTCAAGCTATCAATCTTCAAACTTTTGACTGGATGCCCTGATGAATCATTAGGACTTAGCCTATATGAACCATAAGTCTGAAATCTTTTAAAGTCAATTTCAGGATAAAAATGTATTTCATCATCTTTGTCAGCAACTGCTCCAAAGATGGCTTTCACATTTTTGCAATTGTTTAATTCCACATTTTTTTCCAATATACTAAAAACAAACTCACCTGCTTCAAACGCATAGACTTTCCCTGTTCCATTAAGCATCTTTGAAAATAGCACGGTCATTTGTCCAAAATTAGCTCCTACATCAAGAACAGCCGTATTTGGCTTAATAAACTGCTTAGCACAATTAACAATACTTTCATCATATATCTTTCCTCTAATTATTGTATTTGCAATTATATCATTATTTGCATCCAAGGGCAGGTAGTACTTGCCCATTTCAGTCTTAAAGAGACCAACTGTTTTTCCATTAAGCCGAATTTTTTCAACAAAATTTGCCTTTTTAATAGACTTCAGTTTTTCAAATTTGCTTTTAAGCTGAGCAAATAACATATCCTTTATGTATTTGGTATTGACTCTACAGAAAAGCTTCTAGGCGCTTCTCTTATACTCCAATTCAGAGAGGGTCTTACTACACCGGGCATAGGACCACTGAAATTATTTCGCAATGTCAACAGGGTCTTATCTAGTTCTTCCCTCACATTAAACATCAGTACATTTTCCAGATAAAAATGTACATTAACGCCTCTACCACATGTTGCCATACCTAAAGACACATAGTAAGTTTGTGCGTTCAACAAGTTAGCAGGTATCGTGCACTCTGCAATATATTCTCCTTGCGAGACATTGTCCGTTGGCTTTACGGGAGCCATTGATATGAAAGCTACTTGTCCCATAACAGTTTGAAAATTCAGCTGCGGATAAGTAAACATTTCTCCGTCAATCTCTCTATTTTTTCTTATTCTGTATCTCAATCCTATGGTAATGGGCTCATTTATTTCTACTTCTGTTACGATTTCTCCCTTATGATTTTTTACATATGCGTCTAGTAATGTAACCGTATCGTCCCCTATGTTTCTCACCTCATTTGATATTCCCATGCTACTTGCCATTTTGTAGTATTCAAGTATTACATCAGATGGCTCGCCCGATGCTTTCACACGCCCTGCATGCAGCATAAATACAGTTTTGCAAAGCGAGGCAATCATTGGCATGCTATGACTCACGAACAGTACAGTTCTCCCCTGATTTTTCGCCACATCTTCCATTTTTCCTAAACATTTCTTCTGAAATTCCGCATCACCCACGGCAAGCACCTCATCAATAATCAAAATATCTGGCTCCAAATGCGCCGCAATCGCAAACGCCAACCGCACATACATCCCAGAAGAATAGTGCTTAATCGGCGTGTCAATAAACTTCTCTACCCCAGAAAACGCCACAATCTCATCAAACTTCCGCCGAATCTCCGCCTGCTTCATCCCCAAAATCGCACCATTGATAAAAATGTTCTCCCTCCCCGTCAGCTCCCGATTCATCCCAGTCCCAACCTCCAAAATACTTGCAACCTTCCCCTTAATCATAATCCTCCCCGTTGTCGGCTGCGTAATCCGAGAGATTATCTTTAGTAGTGTAGATTTACCCGCACCATTCTTGCCAATGATACCCACCACATCGCCTTGCTTAATTTCAAGGTTAATATCGCGCAGTGCCCAAAATTCTGTTTCTTGTTGTTTTCCATTCCTTGAAAAAAGAGACTTCAAGCCATTGGAAATCCGCTCATACAAAAAGCGGTCGTCTTTAGCCCCAATCACATACTTCTTGGAAAGATTCTCTATCCTTATCGCAATATCTGACATGCAAAAAATTTTATTTTTTATTAGTGCTGTTCTTCTTTTTCAAGAACTTATAATTTAGCTCAAACTCATATGTTTTCATGAGTCTCAGAGCAGGATATTTTTCTTTTGCATAGCTTTCAACTTCTGGTGAGAACATATAGCCAATCAAAATCGGATATATTGTAGCTTTCGTATCGTTTCTTAGTCGCTCAGTCATCTCTATCAATCTATCTGTGTCTTTCTTACTTGGCTGTGCCTTGCACTCTGCCACAATAACATGTCTTTTTCTACCTTTTGCGCCCTCAGCAAAAATGTTGATTTCATCATATCTCCCATCTGGGTATATATAATTTCGTCTATCTACACGTTTTATCAGAATACCATAATCTTTTCTTGCTAAATCAAAGAAGTAAGGCATCACTTTATTCTCAATTCCGTAACCTACTGCCATAGCAAGTCCGCCTAACTGTTGCCGAATGTCTTTAATTTCGGCACCGAATTGAAGACGCATTTCAACAAGTTCTTGTGCTAATTTTTTCACTGTCTCGTTCAGTGCATTGAATCGCTCATCAGCTCTGCGTTGTGCTTCAGCAAGTTCATTAAACCGTTTCTCTGTATTTTTTTGCGCCTCAGTTAGTTCTCTTACTTGCTGCTCTGTCCGCTTCTGTGCCTCCGCTAACTCATTCAAGCGCTGCTCCGTCCGACCCTGTGCCTCCGCTAACTCATTCAAGCGCCGCTCCGTCCGACGCTGCGCCTCCGCCAGCTCATTGACCCGAACCGCCAACTCCTCCAACCGCTCATCCGTCCGACGCTGCGCCTCCGCTAACTCATTCAAGCGCTGCTCCGTCTGACGCTGCGCCTCCGCCAGCTCATTGACCCGAACCGCCAACTCCTCCAACCGCTCATCCGTCCGACGCTGCGCCTCCGCTAACTCATTCAAGCGCTGCTCCGTCCGACGCTGCGCCTCCGCTAACTCATTCAAGCGCTGCTCCGTCCGACGCTGCGCCTCCGCCAGCTCATTGACCCGAACCGCCAACTCCTCCAACCGCTCATCCGTCCGACGCTGCGCCTCCGCTAACTCATTCAAGCGCTGCTCCGTCCGACGCTGCGCCTCCGCCAGCTCATTGACCCGAACCGCCAACTCCTCCAACCGCTCATCCGTCCGACGCTGCGCCTCCGCTAACTCGTTTATCCGGACTGTCAGTTGACTTAGCGTCTCATTAGTCCGCCGTTGTGCCTCGACGAGTTCAGAAAATTCTTGCTTCGTTACTAACTTGCTAAAATCGAGAAACGCTTCGCTAACAACTGCTGTTAAAACTTCTGCCTGTTCAGGAGAAAAACTTGCTTTAAGAGTATTGTATATTTTGTGTGAATCCAACATTTCCTAAACAATATCCGCAATTTCACCCTCAAGTCTGTGAAAATAGAGCCATCCACTAACAAATAATAATACAGCACTTACCAGAGAAATATAGACTCCTTCATTGATAGGCGCACCAAATAGTGCCCAACGCATCCCATCAATTGCGCCTGCCATCGGATTTATGTAGTAGAAAAGCTGATACTCGGCAGGCACAAGCGATGTCGGGTAAGCCACTGGTGAGACATAAATGCCTAACTGCATTGCAAACGGCAGCACGTATTGGAAATCTCGGTAACGAATAGTCAGTGCATTGAGCCAAATCCCGAGTCCTAAACCGGATATAATTGTCATAAGTATGAACATGGGTGCGAGCATCGCATTCAAACTGGGTGTATATTGATGATAAAGCATCATTCCAAGAAGGAATATCAACGTGATGCCAAAATCTACAAACGCTGAAATACATTTAGATAGCGGAATAATGACACGAGGGAAATATACTTTCTTTACCATGTCCTGACCGGTAATAATAGAGCTCCCAGCTTGCGATATGACCGTAGAAAAATATCCCCACAACACCATTCCTGATAAAGCAAATAGCGAATACGGAATTCCGCTTGTGTCGACTTTTACCACTCTTCCGAAAACTAATGTAAAAATGATAAGTGTTGTGAGCGGCTGAATGAGTGCCCAAGCCACTCCTAACGCTGTTTGTGAGTAGCGAACTTTAATATCTCGATAAGCTAACATCCACAGGAGTTCACGATACTCCCATATTTCGCGTAAATTGAACGTAAATTTTTTATCGGCACTAATGACAATTTGACTCATATAGCTGCTTTCATGAATTGAGATTCAGATTGTGCGTCATTCCAAATGACTAACGCTTTGCCTTTCATAAATTGATGTTGCAATCGCTCAAATTCCTCTCTATTCAAAACCAAGACGCGAATTTTGCGATGAATCATGCGCTCGGTTTTTTCTATCAATTCGTTGAGATAATTCCGATTAATCTCTCCCACGATGGTTAAATCAATAATTCCTGAATCACGACCTTCGGCATAATCACCAGTAATGAGCGCCAGCTGAACTGATCCTAACTTCGCCAGCACCCGCTCAATCAGCTGGTCAATACCAAGATATTTCTTCACGAGGCTGTGGAGTTCAGGAAAAAGTGTATGCTTGGTGTTCGCTTGGTAGAGCTTGGTGCGCCCATCGTCAGTTACCGTCAGAAACCCAGCCTCAGTCAAGCGGTTGAGTTCCACACGCACGGCATTGGTGGATTCGCCAAATTCATCAGCAAGTTCACGCAAGTATGCACGTGTATCCTGATTGAGGAAAAACTTCAAGAGCAACTTGATGCGCGTCTTTGATGTTACCAGTGACTCTAACACTCTTGCTCCCCTTTTGTGAGTAAGTTTCTCATACCTTTTTGAGTAATAAATTTACTCACAAAGATATAAAAAAACAACTCATCTTTGCAACTTGTCTCCTACACAGCCTTCAGGTAGCAATCCTGTCCGATTTTGCCAAGATTTTCGTATGTTTACTGTTTCTCAAAGCATCTCAACGCAGAATATGGTTCGCACTCGCTTTGCACCCTCGCCCACAGGCTATGTGCATGTCGGGGGTCTTAGAACAGCACTCTACAACTACCTTTTTGCCAAGCAACATGGCGGCGCCTTTGTGCTGCGCATTGAAGACACGGACCAAACCCGTCTCGTCGCTGGCGCTACAGAAGGCATCATTGCGGTCTTAGAATGGGCTGGCATCATTCCTGATGAAAGTCCAAAACATGGCGGAGCGTTCGGTCCTTACATTCAGTCTCAGCGCCTGCATCTCTACAAGCAGTATTGCGATGAGCTCATCGCCAAAGGACATGCCTACTACGCTTTCGAGACCCCCGAAGAACTTGAGGAAATGCGCAAGTTACAAATCAAGCAAGGGCTGCAGCCCAAATACAATCGCAAATGGCTACCTGAATCGCTGGGCGGCACCATGCCTGAGAGCAAAATCAAAGAAGCATTGGCTGCCGGACTGCCGAAAGTTGTGCGCATGAAGGTCCCTGACCACATTACCATCAAAGTTGAAGACAAAATTCGCGGTATCGTCGAGTTTGATTCCTCTGTGGTCGATGACCAAGTTTTGCTTAAAGCCGATGGCTTTCCAACCTATCATCTTGCAGTTGTGGTTGATGACCACTTGATGCACATCTCACACGTCATTCGTGGCGAAGAGTGGCTCTCTTCCACGCCGAAACATGTTCTGCTTTATGACTTCTTCGGTTGGGAAAAACCTGTTTATGCACATGTCCCCTTGCTGCTTAACCCTGACCGCACCAAGCTTTCCAAGCGACAAGGCGATGTGGCGGTCGAGGATTACATCAAGAAGGGTTATAGCAAAGAAGCGCTCATCAATTTTGTTGCCCTCTTAGGCTGGAATCCGGGCGGTGGCTCTGAACAAGAGATTTTTACCATGCAGGAACTGCTCGAGCAGTTTTCGCTTGAGCATGTCGGCAAGTCAGGGGCAATCTTTAACTTAGAAAAACTTAGCTGGATTGAAAAACAGCATATTCGTCGGCTCTCTAACGAAGAATTAGCCCGACGCATCAAGCCGATTTTGCTTGAGCACTTGAAGAGCAAACCTTCTTCATTACCACTTGAGCAAATTACCAGTGAGGCATACTTGATGCAAGTTGCTGAGCTGATGAAAGAGCGGGTTGATTTCATCCATGAATTTGTTACCTTCAGCAGTTACTTTTTCTTCGAGCCTGAGCGCTATGAAGAAGAGGCTATTAAAAAGCGTTGGCAGCCCGAGACCAATGCGCATCTTGCCGCTTTCTGTGAATGCCTGCGTGCCCTGCCCGACTTTACTGCCAGCCACATTGAACAGGCGTTAAAAGATTTCACACAAACCCGTGGCATCAAAGCCGCTGACCTTGTTCATCCTGTGCGTTTAGCAGTAACTGGCATGAGTTTTGGGGCAAGTCTGTATCACACTTTGGAGGTGCTTGGCAAAGATACTGTTGTGCGTCGCCTTGAGCGAGCCGTTGCACAGATTAAGCCTGAAAAAGTCACATAAAGTGCACTACAAATGCAAAAGGTCACTGATCAGCAGTGACCTTCGCATTTACTTTATCTTTCTGCCTTAGTTCTTTTTATCGTTGGGCATGGGGCGCTTTTCAAAAATCTCATCAATGATGCCATATTCTTTTGCTTCTTGCGCACTCATCCACCGGTCTCGCTCAGAATCCTGATGGACTTTTTCGATGGGTTGTCCAGTATGCTTTGCAAGAATTTCCTCGAGCATATGACGTGTGCGCTCGATTTCTTTCGCCATGATGAGAATATCGGTTTCTTGTCCTTGTGCGCCACCCGACGGCTGATGAATCATGATACGCGCATGTGGCAGCGAGCCACGCTTCCCTTTTGCACCAGCCGCCAAGAGAAAAGCGCCCATGGATGCCGCCATCCCAACGCATACCGTTGAGACATCAGGGCGAATAAATTGCATCGTGTCATAGACGCCCAACCCTGCTGACACGCTGCCGCCCGGCGAATTGATATACATGTAAATGTCTCTTTCTGGATCTTCTGACTCCAAGAAAATGAGCTGTGCCATCACCAAGCTCGCTGAGTGGTCGTCGACCACTGTGCCATAGAACACGATTCGCTCACGTAGCAAGCGCGAGAAAATATCAAATGCTCTTTCCCCGCGCCCAGAAGTTTCAATGACCATTGGCACCAGCATGCTACGTGTTTGATTGATGCTTTCCTCGAGTCTGGGATGATAGAGCTTTCTGATATGGTAGTCTAATCCAAAATTGATGTTTGCCATTGCTTGATAAAAATAAATTTGTTACAAAAGATACTTCTGAAACGGAATCAAATTCAGAATTGAATTTTGATTCTCTCACTCTTATACTCTTTGAGCTCCGCAGCGTTCCAAGTTGGGAACTTCGTGCGGTTGATTACAGCGCGAACGGCGTTTGCTGTTTGTTCATCCAAGTCGTTTTGCGACATATTGATTTGCTTGACCTTGCCGTCTGGCGTAATCACCAGTGAGAAGGCAATTGCTCCGCCGGTCTTGCCCAAGCGCGACGCATTTGCTTTCACCGTTGGAATCAATGATTCTTGCAGGTTATCCATCACTTCGTCAAGCATTGAATAGTCGAACTTTGGCTTTGAAATCTGTGTGCCTGCCGCTTTATCGGCTTCTGGTGCTGGGACATTTGTGTAAGTCACTTTTTTCTCAATCTGAATTTCGTTGCCTTTTTGCTGCGGGTCTGCCAGTGTTTTCTGGTATTCTTCCATCAACTTTTGCTGGGCAATCAATGCGCTATCGTCCGGTCTTTTCAAGCCCAAGCCCTCATCTTTTTTGCAACCTGAGCATCCTGTGTGCAGTCCGGCTACCAACGACAAGAGAAACAGTGCCACAACGGCTGAACCGAAAGAAGTATGGAGTTTCATAAGTTTCTTGCAGGAAGAGTTATCAAAATTTTTATCTCAAACGTTAGCGAAATTACATCTTTTAATCAACGGCAACAATTACGAGTACGTTAAACAACAGATTGCGCTAAAAAATTGAGGGCTGACCTGCACTGCTGCACATCAGCCCTACTTTTATGGTTGTATGTGCGGTTGCCTATGCGTGCAATTAGGCAATTAGTACATGCCGCCCATACCGCCGCCCGGAGGCATTGGCGCTTTTTCTTCTTCCTTCTTCTCGACAATCACGGCTTCAGTGGTGAGCAGCAGACTTGCCACCGATGCGGCATTCTCAAGCGCTGTGCGTGTTACCTTTGTTGGGTCAACCACGCCAGACTGGATGAGATTTTCATACTGCTCTGTGCGTGCATTGAAGCCAAAGTCATCTTTGCCTTCTTTGACTTTTTGCAGCACCACAGCGCCGTCCGTTGTGCCGGTATTGGCAACAATTAGCCGCAGTGGCTCTTCAATGGCACGACGGATGATTTCAATGCCCGTCTTTTGGTCTTCATTTTCAGGCTTCAGAGCATCCAGTGCCTTGGCAGCACGAATCAGCGCCACCCCGCCGCCTGCAACGATGCCTTCTTGGACCGCTGCACGTGTGGCATGCAAGGCATCTTCAACACGAGCTTTCTTTTCCTTCATTTCAACTTCGGTGCTGGCGCCAATGTTGAGCACCGCTACGCCGCCCGAGAGTTTTGCCAGACGCTCTTGCAGTTTTTCTTTGTCGTAATCGCTTGTGGCTTTTTCAATCTGGCTCTTGATTTCGTTGATGCGTGCCTTGATTTGGTCCGGCTTGCCCTTGCCCTCAACGATTGTGGTGTTGTCCTTGTCGACCACGATGCGCTTGGCTTGACCAAGATATGCAATGGTCGCATTTTCCAGCTTGTAGCCCTTTTCTTCGCTGATGACCGTGCCGCCTGTCAGAATTGCAATGTCTTCGAGCATGGCTTTACGACGGTCGCCGAAGCCCGGAGCTTTGACTGCCACCACGCGCAAGGTTCCGCGCAGCTTATTGACCACCAGTGTTGCCAAGGCTTCGCCTTCTACTTCTTCTGCAATGATGAGCACGGGCTTACCTGTCTGCACAATCTTCTCGAGTATGGGCAGCAGGTCTTTCATTGAGGAGATTTTCTTGTCATGAATCAGGATGTAGGCATCTTCAAGTTCTGCCTCCATCGTCTCGGTGTTGGTCACAAAGTAAGGCGAAAGATAGCCGCGGTCGAACTGCATGCCTTCGACAACCTTGAGCTCGGTTTCAGTGCCCTTGGCTTCTTCGACCGTGATGACGCCATCTTTGCCGACTTTTTCCATCGCTTCGGCAATCAGATTACCGATTTCTTCATCGTTGTTGGCTGAAATCATGCCGACCTGCGCAATTTCCTTTTTGCCAGAAATCGGACGGCTGATTCGCTTGAGCTCTTCAACGATGGCGGTTACAGCCATATCAATGCCACGCTTGAGGTCCATCGGGTTTGCCCCAGCCGTAACATTCTTCAAGCCTTCACGGAAGATAGCTTGTGCCAGAACGGTTGCGGTCGTTGTGCCATCGCCGGCGACATCGCTGGTCTTGGAAGCAACCTCGCGCACCATTTGGGCGCCCATGTTTTCAAGGGGATCTTCGAGCTCAATTTCCTTTGCTACGGTTACGCCATCTTTTGTGACAGTTGGTGCTCCGAATTTTTTCTCGATGACCACATTGCGACCCTTCGGTCCCAGCGTAACTTTTACGGCATCAGCAAGCTTATCGACGCCGCGTTTGAGCGCTGCACGTCCTTCTGCATCGAAATAAATCAACTTTGCTGCCATGGTGTGTAAAGTGGTTTAGTTTTTAGAAAAAAAGACCCTTTTAGTTCAGAATTGCGAAAATGTCGCTTTCGCGCATGATGAGAAACTCTTCGCCGTCTATGGTTACTTCCGTGCCTGAATACTTGCCATACAATACCTTCTGCCCCACCTTGACTTGCGGCTTAATGAGTGTGCCATTCTCCGAAGTCTTGCCTTCACCGACAGCGACGACCTCACCATGCTGTGGCTTTTCTTTGCCGGTATCAGGGATGTAGAGACCACCTTTTGTTTTTTCCTCTGCTGGTGCTGGACGAACAACCACGCGGTCTGCTAAAGGCTGAAGTTTCATAGTCTTAATCCTCCAAGTTTTAGGTTGGTAGAGTTGTTGAGTTGAGTTATGCTGCAACTGAAAATTTCCGAGTGCTGTAACGCAAACCTTTTTGTAAGAGTTTCAAATTTTTAGCACTCACCTTGAGCGAGTGCTAAAATACATCAAACCCAAGAAAAATGCAAGCGATAAGTTGTGGGCTTGTTTGGTTCAAGGGCGTGGCATGGTGCTAAAAGTCGCTGAACTAATCGGTGGTGTCAGTCCCAAAGCCGCACGCAGCTCAATGTAGTGCGCAAATTCTATGGGAAAGGTGTCAGCAAAAAAACGGCGCACTTCTGGCGTGGCGACCTCTTCGGCGCCACTTGTCCATTGAAAGTATGCGGCGGCGGCTTCATACTCCAACTCCATAGCCAGTCGCACGGCTTCGGCTTCATTGGTAACCCTGCTGACTTGCGGCGCTGGCTGTGCTCGCTCAAGTGAGACTTCAGCTTGTGAGAAGCGCCGCAGTAGCCGATTCAGCTCGTTGAAATGACCCAGATGATGCGCGCGATAGAGTTGCACAGTTGCAATCACAGCGGGCGTGGTTACCAGCCCTGACGCTGCTGCGGCATCGTAGGTCTTGATGGCTTGCGCTTCTGCACCAGCGGCGGCATTGAGCAGGGCAATATCACCTGCTGTCTGCGCATTGCTTGCAGGTTCTACAGGCGTGTTACAGGCTTGAAACGCTATCGGTGCGGCTGTTGCCAGCGGCAGCATTCTTAAAAACTCTCGTCTTTTCATGCCAGAGATGTTTTAGATTAGCCAAGTTTTCGCGCGTGACTAAAAATTCACGACAAAGATGCTACGCAGCGTGTAGTTGTCTCTCACATTAAAACTTTGCCCATCGAGCGCTTGGTCGGCAAAGGCTAACTTTGCCAGCACTCTTTCAGAGAACTTGACGCCAATAGCTGCCGACAACCGTGTTACACTTCTATCCCATGAGAGATTTTCCTGATTGGTGCGCGCATCGGTGTAAGGCAGAAATAGCAAGCGCTCATAGCGCAAGGCAAGGTAAGTGCCAGTCAGAAAAGGCGGCTCAAACTTAAAATCCACATAGCCTGACAGATTTGAAACCGTGTAGCGCACCAGTTCATCTGAATTGCTTGCTGCGGTCGCAAAACCCTCTGCCAATGTAAAGCGCGGCACGGTCCATTGCGAGTAAATCAGCTCGCCAGAGAGTTCAAAAAAAGCGTAGGCTAAAATCACATCCGTACCCAGCACCAACTGGCGATACTGTTCAAACGGATTATTGGTTCGCACCAGATTATTGACGGGGTCGGCTTGCATAAAGCTACCATACGAGACGGAAATGCCTTGCTGCCAGAAGATGGCGGGCTGAAACCCTAAGCGTGCCACACCAGCAAGATTTGCTAAGTTTGTGTAATCGGCTTGCGATGAGAGCGCACCATTGACGATAGCAAGCTCTATGTTCAAGGCATTGGGTATCAGAATCCAGTTCAGCGATGCGCCAGTGGTATAGCCGCCAAAATACACGGTTGTCAAGCCCACATCATCTGCCATGCCATACACGCCTGTATTGCCCGCGGCAGGCCAAAACCCACGCTTGTCGGAGATATTGACAAAGTATCCGTAGCTAAGCGGCGCGCTGGCAAACAGGTTGTCACTTTGCAGTTGTCGGCGCGGATAAAGTCCGAACGGCATCACAAAGCGACCGATAGAGACGCTCACTGGCGACTCTGGTTTTTGCCAGAGAATTGTCGCCAGCGTAATTCGTGGCGGATTCAGCCGCCCACCGCCCCAGATGTCAAACTGCACACGTGCATTGAACGACCACTCCTCTCCCATCGGCGCCAGCACAAACACGTTAAATTGATTGATTGCCAAATGTGCAAATCGAAATTCATTTGGGATTTCGTTGAAAATGAAGTTTGAGTTTGTGCCGCCAATGGAAAGTTCCAGCGCCGTTTCGCCTGTCAGCTGAATTTGTGCTTGTGCGATGTTTGTTGCCGACCACAGCACTGCCAAAGCGGCGCAGGCAAGTCGCCGCTTAGCGCTCTTCATGATTGGGTTAGTCATAGAGCACCTCTGCGATTTCAAGTGGTTTTGAAAAACCTTTGAACTGCATGGGTTGAATTTGACCGCTTTTGAACTGGATATGGTTTGAAAGGCTTTGCAGCAAATCATGACGAATCAGAATTTGTCCTGCTTTTGCTGCCGCACATAGACGCGCACACAAGTTGACTGACGAGCCAATCACGGTGTAATCCATGCGGTCTTGTGCCCCCATGTTACCGAGCACCATCACGCCGTAGTTGATACCAATGCCAATCCCGATAGGCGCATGGTCTTTACGCTGCACCTCTTGTGCCATGCGCTGAATATCAATGGCGCACTCTACGGCACGGCGTAAGGCATCCTTTCCACTAAAGAGCGCCACCATTTCATCGCCGACGAACTTATCGACCGACCCACCATGCTTTGTTACCAATTCAGCTTGAAAACCCAGATACCGATTCAGCATCTCAATGACGGCTTCTGGCGGTCGGCTTTCGCTGTATGCGGTAAAGCCGCGTAAATCTGAGAACAGAACGGCCAGCTCTTGGCGACTTCCACCTAAGCTGATTTCTGTTGCTCCGCCTGCCGCTTGCCTAATCATCTCAAGTGTATGACTGCCCACATAGCGTGCCAGCTGGAATCGCTCGCGCAGCCCGACAATCATGCTGTTGAAGGCTTGTGCCAGCTGTCCAATTTCATCTTGTGAGGCAGGCACTACCGACACGCTCAAATCTCCCTGACGCACTTTGCTCATTGCCTCTGCCAGCGCCAGCACCGGGCGTGAAAATAGCCGTCCTAATGCCACCGCCAGCACCACTGTAAGCAGCACGCTCACACTGGCGACTACCAGCAAACTTCGGCGAATGCTCTCCAAAATTTTTAGCTCTTGTGACTTCGGCACGGTGGCAAGGTAGTAGGCGGACTCGCCCTCGCCCAGTGGCGCCAGAAATGCAAAGACTTCTTCTTCACCCAACTCCATCTCAAATGGCTCACTGCTTTGCTGCCGCTCCACAGTTTTGATATGCTCGGCTATCTGTTCTGCTTTTGCATGCAGTGCTTGTCGCTTTGCTGAATCCAAAGTTGTGGCGATTGGCACTGTGCCTTTAAGAAAAGTGATGTCAATGTTTGAAAACCCTTTGAAGGCTTGGGCTTCTGCATCGGTCAGGCGCTGTCCTAAAGTTAGGGCGCCGATGATGTTCGTTTGATTGAGCACAATTGGTGCGCTGGCAATCTGATACAGCGCGCCATCCAAATCCCATAGTTGCGCCGTGCTATCTTCTGGCAAGCTACCCGAGAGGGCATTGACGATACTTTGCTGCGTTCCGCAGTCATCGCCGTATTGGTCGGGCTTATCCAGCCGCGCCAGCAATCTTGCCCGACGGTCTGTTACAATGAACAAATCAACAGGCGCTAAAGCCGCAAATTCCCTGACACTTTGCAAAACCGTTGCATGGCGCAGCGCAGAAATGCTGTCGCTGGTTGATTCCAATTCAACATTGGCTTTGAAGGTTGGATTTTCGCCGATGAGTGTTGCCAGGTCAATGAGGCGTTCGTAGCGCAGGCGTTGCTCACGCTGCAATACATTTTGCGCTTGCCTAAAATCCGCCACAATTTTTTTGAGGATGGTCTCGGAAAGCGTCTGATTTATCACCAGCAGGACGCCAAACAGCACGCTTGCCGTCAGCCCAAACAGCAAAAGAAATAGCTTGGTTTGGATATTGAGTTGCATAACATGCGTGCTTAGTTACCCAGTGCAAAATCTTTGCGTACGGTCTGCCCTGATTTGATTTCGACTTGTTCTTTAATCATTGGAAAGTTTGGGTGATAGACTCGCACTTCATACATCCCATCGGGCAGATTTTTGAGCTCATACATTCCGTTGGATTGCAGGCGCACAAAGTATGGCGTGTCGTAACTCATGATGACGGCATTCATTTGCGTGTGAATGTCGCAAAATAGCTTGGTTTCGCCCACGCCTGAAATTTTTTGTGCTTGCACATCGCCGGTCGGTCGCCTGCCGATGTTGAAGCGTTCTCCTTTTCCTAAGGTGAAGACGTTGTGATAAAACGGGTCTGCATTGACGATTTCCACCACCGTGCCTTGCGTAACTGGCAGCACGCGTGGAATGAAGGTTGCATTTTTCTGAATAATTTTAGCGCCTTGAAGGGGCTCCACTTTCGGCTTGAAACTTAGGGGATGCGCACTGACAATCACATCTTCATATCCTGAACTGGCTGCAGCCTGTGTGGCGGCGCCGCTTGCGACTTCGGGCGAGAGTCGACTGCGATACAAGTTGCCGCGTGCCGTAGCCCGCACACTCTGCACGGTTGGTAAGCTGACCGAGCCGGTAATCACACCGCCAGTAGATTGCGCAAACGCCTCAATTGCCACGAAGAGCAGAAACAGTAGCAGCGCCAGTCGCTTTTCCATTGCAGCTCAACAAATTTTTTTTGAATATTCATTTTGATTGGTATAACGTAAGCTAGGCAATCTTAATTGATTTAGCAAGATTCTTGTTTAACTTTGCATTCGGAACGGATTTACGGGAACTGGAGGAGCAATAGCAGCGACACTCTCTCTGACAAGCTTTGGTAACCACGCTACAGCATCCCAGTTTACACATGAGAGTTTTCAAATTTAATGCAGGTTCATCATGTCAAAACTAATTCTTATTCGTCACGGCGAATCACAATGGAATTTGGAAAATCGTTTTACAGGCTGGGTCGATGTCGGGCTCACCGAACTTGGTCGTGCGCAAGCTCGTGAAGCTGGCTTGAAAATCAAGCATATTCCACTCGATGTAGCCTACACTTCCGTGCTCTATCGCGCCATTGAAACGCTTATCATTGTACTAACCGCCGCAGAGCAATTGCATGTCCCGACCTACTTCAATAAAGCCCTGAACGAACGTCACTACGGCGCGCTGCAAGGCTTGAACAAAGCCGAGACCGCCAAAAAATATGGCGAAGAGCAAGTTAAACTTTGGCGACGCAGTTACGATATTGCGCCACCCAACGATGTCACTGAACTCAATCCTGACGGCTACACAGAAAGTCTGAAAGATACTGCCGCTCGAGCCCTGCCTTACTTTGAGAAAGAAATTCTTCCAAAAGTGCAAGCCGGGAAAAACGTCGTTGTCTCCGCCCATGGCAATAGCCTTCGCGCTATCGTCATGTCGCTTGACCATCTCAGCAAAGAAGAGGTCTTAGAACTCAACATTCCTAATGGCGTGCCCATCGTCTATGAGTATGATGGCAGCACGCTTGTCTCGAAGACCATGCTCTGAATCCTGAATGATACTGCAGGCGTGCCCTCGGGCTATGTGCCACAGGGTTCTGACGCCGTCCTGCTCAACCCTGCATTTTTTCCTTTGCATTTTTTTCAATAAGATTCAAGTGCTTTGTGCTATTCCCAGCTTGGCTTTTTCAACAAATCTTGTATGGCTATGAAGAAGGCTTTGGCTTTTCTTACCCTGTTTGCACTGCTTGCTGCCTCATTTACATTTCCTTCGTCTTCATCTCTGGTACCGGTGGCTGCCAGCGATTCTACTTACCGCGCCGATTACTTTTACTTTCAAACAACTGGCACCATCAAGCCACTCCTTAGTGAGGCGACATACAGAGCGGTTTTAGCGGCGGCTCAAGCGGCTGGATATTCGGAAGACGAAATTGAGGTGACGATTTATGTGGTCGATAGAAAGTCGCGGCTTGAGCGGCAGCGTCCTTCTGTTCATCCTAATCCTGCTTCACGCCGAGAGTTGCGCAAGCCTGTGATAAAAAAGTTTGAGTAGGCTGGCAATTCTCCTGTGGCTAAGCATTGCTCAAAATTCGCTGCATTTCGGCTGAAACGAGTCGGATGTTTTCATCAAGGAAGTGCGGGGAGCGCAGGCGGGCACGTTTTACCGCTGCAAGGTCTATCGTGCAGTCTAATGTGCTTTCCACGAATTGTGGCAATGCCGCCAGTTGCACACCTTCTGGGGAAATCACTTCCGAGCCACCCCAATACGACAGCCCATCTTCATTGCCAACCCGGCTGACAAAGACCACATACACCGAAAACAGCTCTGCATAAATGCGCGTGATACGCTGCCAGACTTCCGCTACACCGATTTTGCCCTTCTGAAAATCAATTCGCAACGGGCTATTGACCATTGAGAACAAGACTTTTGCGCCCTGCAACGCTTGTAGAAGCGGCACACTGACATGCCAATTATCTTCACAAATCGCTACGCCTACTTTGCCCAGCCGTCGCGATTCAAATGGCGCAATGCGCTGCCCGGCACGAAAATAGCGTTGTTCTTCGAACATGCCATAGGTCGGTAAATAAATTTTGCGATGCACCGTTTTTGCTACACCGTCTTCAAAAAAGAAAGCCGCATTGTAGACCGCAAAGTCGTCGGAGAGTTCAATGCCACCACACAGAATGGAGATATGCTTAGAAAGTTCGCAGAGTGGGCGCAGGCGTTCGTCGCTAATGTGCATTGCCATATCTTGCGCCGCATCTTGAACCAGATAACCCGTGAGCGAAAGTTCAGGAAATGCAATAAACTCTATGCCGTCGCGAATAGCCTGCTCACAGAGCGCAAGGTGCTTGTTGAGATTTTCAGCAAAGTTTGCCAGCACGCAGTCGTGCTGCACAAGACGGAGTTTGGTTATCATGTCAAGTTTTTGACAAGTTCAGTTGAAAATTGAGCGCAAAGATACATGCTTACCGAAAATCTCTTGCATGACGACAGCGCTGCTGCGCATTGCGCAGTCAGATTGCGTTTTTGGGGATTTTTGCTGCGTGCACGATGCAACTTTTTGAGCGCATCATTTCGGGGTTTCCTTCTGGGCGTTATACCCTTTTCTTGAGCAGCCTGACTATGCCAGTTTTGGCAGTTCAATTAGAGCTTGGCACATTTGGCAAGAAGCGCTCTTGATTTTGGGAAGACACAGGCAGTTCCACAAAGAAGGTTGCTCCTTTGCCCTTGCCTTCAGACTCTGCCCAAATTCTGCCGCCGTGCAGCTCGACCAGTTGCTTTGCAATAGAGAGTCCTAATCCTGTTGAGCTCTCGCCACCTGTTGGTTTAGCCGAAAGCCGCTTGAATTTGCCGAAGAGATTTTTCATATCATCTTCACTCAAGCCTTGCCCTTCGTCTTTGATGGCAACTTGCACGTAAGCGGTCGGTGCGATTGTGCCATTTGCACCTATTGCGTTGTGTATGCGCCGTTGGCAACTGACGGTTATGTTTTTGCCGTGAGGGGAATACTTTATGGCGTTGCTAATGAGATTGTCGAAGACCTGTCGAATTTTCGAGCTATCGACTTCCACCAAAAGTTGTGGCTCGGTCTCTAAGTGCAGGGTTTGTGCTTTAGCTTTTGCATTGGGTAGATTTTCTTCCACTACGCTGGTGAGCAATTCCGAGAGATTGACGAAGGATTTTTCCAATTGTGTTTTGCCAGCCTCTTGTGCGGCAACTTCCAAGAGGTCAGTAATGAGTTTATACATCCGCTGTGAAGAGCGCGTAATGATATTTGCCATTTCTTTGGCTTCATCGGGTTGAGTTTCTTCTTCACTTAGGAGCGAGGCGAAGCCCATCACGGTTTGCAGTGGGTTTTTGAGGTCGTGTGCGGCAATAGCTAAGAATTCATTTTTGAGTTTATTGGCTTCAGCCAATTCATCGCGCTGGCGCTCCACGATAGCTTTTTGGCGTATTAACTCTAAGTTTTGTTTTTCAATAAGCTTTGTTTTTTCGGCTAAGGCTTTGGCTGCCTGCTGCTGCTGGCGCATGACCACCCCACCACCGATAATGACAAGTAAGGCAACACTAATGCCACCGATGAAGAGTAAGCGCTGCCGTTCCGCTTCCAGTTCTTTGACCTTATTGGTTTTGGCAAGCAACTCAATTTCACGGCTTTGTCTTTCACGCTCGGCTTCTTGCTGTTTAATTTTTAGTTCTTGTTCTATTTTTTCTTTCTCTAACTGTGCCACTTCGCTGAGGCGCTTTTCTTCCATCAGTTTAATTTTGACATCCCGCTGTTTTAGCTGAAGTGTCTTTATTTCCTGCGATTTTTCCAGCAAAGCAATAGACTGCTCCTTTTCTCGTATCGCCGCTTGCTGAAGTTCCTTATCACGCTGCAGCAATTCAATTTCTTTCTGACGCTGTTCCGCCTCGTAGTATTCTTTGAGTTCAGCAAAGCGCTTGGCGGACTGTGTGGTAAAGATAGAGTCTTTGTAAGCCGCATATTGGGTATATGCTGCCAGTGCTTCTGCCGTGTTCTTCATGCGCATATGAATCATGTAGAGCTGATGATAGGCATCTTTGAGCTCGGGCTTTGCATTGATGCTTTTTGCTGCATCCAGTCCCTTGAGTGTGTAGGAGAGTGCATCTTGCAAGCGATTCTGCAAACGGTAAATGCGTCCGATATTCAGCAGCGTGGAAGGCAGGCCTTGCATATCGCCCATATCGGTTCTGAGCTTTAGCACTGTGAACAGGTAGTCCAATGCATCAAGGTATTTTCCTTGCTGCTCATAGATGTCGGCAATGTGACTGAAGGAGGCTGCCATGCCTGATTTATCGCCCAGTTCAGCGCGCAATTTTAGGGCGCGAATGTGGTAGTCAATGGCTTCGGCATATTTGTGTTGAGTCAGGTAAAGGTTTCCAATATGGTCTTCTGTCACGGCAACTGCCCATTTATCCCCAACTTTTTCTTTGATGTCCATCGCCCTTTGGTAGTATGCCAGAGCGTTATCATATTCACCTTGCGATTGATACATTTGCGCCAGATTATCGTAGGCGTTGGCAATGCCGCGCTGGTCACCGGTTTGCTCGAACAGTCGCAGCGCTTGCAAGTGAAAATCCAGAGCATCGGCATATTTGCCTTCAGAGCGATAGAGCACGGCGATGTTAGCAAGTGTGTTGGCAATGCCGCGCTGGTCGCCGAGTTCGTGTTTGAGTGCTAATGCTTTTTGGTAATTTGCCAATGCCGTGCGGTATCTGCCGCGCACAAAGGCCACAGTGCCGATATTGTCAAGTGCTTGAGCAATGCCTTGTTTATAGCCGATTGCTTCAGCCAGTGACAAGGCGGCTTGTGCCAGACTGTCTGCCAAGCGATAGTTGCCCTGCTGGCGATGCTTGACGCACAGGGCATTGAGAATCTGCACGCGTGCACTATCTGTGGCACTGTATAGAAACCCTGCATACCATTCAGCTTGTTGGGTCTGGGCTGATACCGAAGACTGCAGTAACAACCAAATTAGCCCAGATGCAGCAAGTATTTTACACATAGTCCTTTCCTTTTGTTTTGCGGCTTTTTCGCAGTGGCTTCTCAAAGCTTAGGCAAATTTCGCTTCGCACGCTGTGATTTGTGCAACGTGCTATGACACAGACACAGTAGGCTGCACGGCTATCTTGACGTCTTAGTTGAGGTCGAGCTGAAGTTCTGACAGGTTACGATAGACACCGTTTTCATACTCCATCAATTCTTGATGCGTGCCCTGCTCTACCACTTGCCCATCTTTGACGACAATGATTTTATCTGCCGTGCGCACTGTCGAGAGCCGATGTGCGATAATGAACGTTGTTCGCCCCTGCATCAAGGTATTGAGCGCCTCTTGTACCAACCGCTCTGATTCTGAGTCGAGGGAGCTGGTTGCTTCGTCCAATATAAGAATTGCTGGATTTTTTAGAATAGCTCGTGCAATCGCAATGCGCTGGCGCTGCCCGCCAGAAAGTTTAATTCCACGCTCGCCAACTATGGTCTTATAGCCTTCAGGGAAAGTTGAGATAAACTCATGGGCATGCGCTTGCTTTGCCGCTTCAATAATTTCAGCTTCAGTGGCTTGCGGATTACCGTAGGCGATGTTTTCGGCAATCGTTCCGCCAAAGAGCATCACATCTTGTGGCACAATCGACATTTGGTTGCGCAGATGCGTCAGCGGATACTCCCGACTATCACGACCATCAATCTTGACTTGCCCAGCATCGGGCACATAAAAGCGCAAAATAAGACTGACAATCGTGGATTTGCCCGCACCCGATGGCCCTACAAACGCCACACGCTCACCGCTCTTTGCAGAAAATGAGACGCCTTTCAAAACCTTGATTTCTTTGCGCGAAGGATAGCTAAACTCGACCTGCTCAAACTCCACATCGCCACGCAAGCGCGGCAACATTGCCATTTTCTTTTTGACATCAGGCGAGAGGTCAATTTCTTCCGACGGCTCACGCAAAATTTCACGAATGCGCTCCGTTGCCCCCACTGCTCTTTGCACCTGACTATACAGCTCTGCAAAACTGCCCATCGCCGCACCAACAAAGGTCGTGTAAAGAATGAACGCCGTCAGTTCGCCGACCGTCAATTCACCCGCTTGTACAAACCGTGCAC
>Ga0308414_1000710_pt1 | contig 21565 bp, 20 predicted proteins | sample HotsprSampleOS50_FD_205667 | JGI IMG/M metagenome (GOLD analysis project Ga0308414, IMG submission 205667) | Hot spring phototrophic mat microbial communities from Octopus Spring, Yellowstone National Park, Wyoming, United States - 20090730_OS50 ...
AAGTATCCCCCTGTCATAGGCTTTTTTTAAAAATATCAAAGACTGAGTGTAGCTGCCTGTATAAAAAAATGCTTTCCCATAGCTAAATTGCATCAAAGCAGTGGATGCACCTTTTTTGCGCACCACCATGATAACTTCTTTATACGACCTGTTAGCATCAAGAGTGGTAATTATTTTTTCCAGTTGCTCTTTATCACTGGGGATATCATCCAGTGCAATCAGGATAAATGCACCCTTCACATTGCCCTGCTCAAGCAAATACAATCCGGTATATTTTTTAATTTTTTTATTTGCAGGATACAGTAGGCTGCCATGTTCACAATACCGCTTAACGGTAGCATAATCTTTGTTTGTATAGGCTTCTTCAATTTTTTTCACAAATGCTGTTTCATCTATTTTAAGGATTTTTTGATAATATATTGTGAGATAGTACCTGTAAACTTGGGGCGCATACATGTATGAAAGGGCTATTGCAACACATCCAATAAAAAGTACGAATAATTTAAATTTCATATTTTAATTACCAGCCATTAACTTGCCGAATTCTTTTGAATCTATATAATTCGTCAAGAAAAAAAGAAGAGTGAAAAATTATTATTGAAGTAAAATACAAAAACAGCATGCGTATATGGACTTGACAAAATTATTAATGTACAATATAGATGTGAAATTAAAACTAATGATTAACGATAGATATGGATACCATAATCAATGCAAGCTCGACGTTCTGGGTGGATTGGGTGTAATATTTTACTACAAAATATACCTGAAAGTGGTAAAATATATTATATAAAAAATGGGCAAGTAGAAGATAAAAAAAATATATTAAAAAAATGGCAAAAAACTTTATTTTTAAGAGATTCATACAATTATGAATTAAAAGGGTGGACGCTAGATGTTATGAGATGTATTGATTTGTTGGGAAAAAAAGATTTTACTCTTAAAGAATTATATTTATTTGAACAAATACTTTCCCAAAAATACCCTGATAACAAACACATAAAAGACAAAATTAGACAGCAGCTCCAATTTTTAAGAGATAAAAACTATATAAAATTTGTTGCGCGAGGAGTTTATCGTTTATCATAAATTAAATAAGGAGGTTTTTCTCTATATGAAAACATATATATTTTATACATCAGAAGGTTTCACCGCAGACAATAACTTTGAACAGACGGAAAACTGCCAGATCTTAGACTGGCAAAAAGGAAAAAATGAAATGGAGGCATTTGAAAATTTTAAAAAAGAAAATCAAAAAATACCATTTAAAAATATCAAGTGCCAGGAATTGGCAAGTGAAAAAGTTTATTATTTTAATTGTGAATAAATTTATATTCATTTATAATTAATCTTAATAAAATCTTAAACATAAAGAATATCCCCTGCCATCAAAACTTTTCCTAAATAATTCCACCATTCATTGTATTCAAAGACCCAATTTTGCCTTGCCCACTCCATTATATTGGAATTTTGTATAATCTTCCTGTAATCAATATGATATATTTCAAAATATATAGTTTATACAATCCTAAGAAATTTTGAAATTCTATCTTATTCCCGCCACAACTCAAACAAAGTATATATATACGCCAAATCATTTCGTTACAAAATTTTCAAAATGGTGCAAATCATTAGTATAATTATAAAATATTTATGATTAAATGATAGTGAAAATAAAAAACTATTTCTATCTTGACTTATCAAAAATTGATGTATAGTATATTAATATATTAATCAATTTTTGAACACCAATTGTTATATATTATATTTACTATAAAAATTTGAATTGACAGAATTAGTGGCTAAAATATTTTACATATAATCTGCTTTACTACATATATAGCAGATTGAAAGGGGGGTTATGGAGCAGAATACTGCAAAACTGGAAGATTTTAAAAGGATATATCCTGAAAAGTTCCTTCCAGAAGAGAAGATTTTCAGCCACATTAACAGGGGCGACCGAATCTTCATTGGAACAGCCTGCAGCGAGCCCCAGTATTTAGTCAATGCACTTGTTGAATATGTAAAATCATACCCAAAAGCTTTCTTTGATACTGAAGTTATCCACGTGTGGACTTTAGGTGTTGCACCCTATGCCGATGAGAAATTTAAGCAAAATTTTAGGCACAATTCTTTTTTTATTGGCAACAATACCCGTGATGCAATTAATCAGGGTATAGCTGACTATACTCCCATTTTTCTTTCGCATGTCCCCAATTTACTGCGGAAAGGAATAATTGAGATTGATGTTGCACTGGTTCAGACTTCATACCCCGATGAACATGGTTTCCTTAGTTTAGGCGTTAGTGTGGATATAGTAAAAACAGCAGTTGAAAGTGCGCGGCTTGTGGTTGTACAGGTTAATAGACACATGCCACGTGTCCACGGTGATGCATTTATTCATATCAAGGATGTTGATTTTATTGTCCCCCATGATGAACCCATACTGGAATTCACCACAAAAGTTTCTGACGATATATCTAACCGTATAGGTAAATATGTATCACTTATAATTCAGGATGGCGACACAATTCAGGTTGGTTATGGCAGAATGCCCAATGCAATTTTAAAACACCTTATTACTAAAAAGAATTTAGGGGTCCATACGGAATTACTCACTGATGGCCTTGTGGAGCTTATGAAAGCCGGTGTTATTACCAATTCCGAAAAAACCGTGGACAGGGGCAAAACTATCGCCTCTTTCTGCATGGGCACAAAATCAACCTACGAATATATCCATGACAACCCATCCATAGAGTTTAAAACCATTGATTATACTAATAACCCGCTCATCATTGCGCAGCAACGCAGGATGACTGCAATAAATGCTGCTTTGCAAATAGATTTAACAGGCCAGGCTACTGCTGAATCGCTGGGGAAAACATTCTTTAGCGGTATAGGTGGTCAGGCTGACTTCATGCGAGGTGCAGTACTTGCCCCTGGCGGCAAAACTATCCTTACTCTTCGTTCAACCACAGAAAATGAACAGGAATCACGCATTGTGCCGTTTATACCGGAAGGTGCCGGTATTACGCTTAATCGTGGAGACGTTCATTATGTGGTAACCGAGTACGGGATAGCCTATATCCATGGCAAAAACATCAGGGAAAGGGCTATGGATTTGATAGCAATAGCTCATCCCAAATTCAGGCCATGGCTAATAGAAGAAGCCAAGAAAAATGGCCTCATCTATCGGGACCAGGCTTTTATACCGGGTAAAAAAGGCGAGTACCCTGAACATCTTGAAACATACCGTACCACAAAGACAGGCATTAAGCTTAAATTGCGCCCTGTCAAGATCAGCGATGAAGAGCTTTTAAAGGACTTTTTCTATTCACTATCCGACCAGAGCCTCTACAGGCGCTTTATATCAACTCGTAAAGACATGCCCCATGAGCGTCTACAGGAGATGGTGGTAATTGATTACACCAAGGAGATTGTAATTTTAGCTGTGATTGAACAAAATGAAAAAGAAGTTGTGGTCGGCGTTGGTCAGTACGGTATCCAGGAATTTCAGCATTGGGCAGAAGTGGCATTTGCTGTGCGTGATGATTATCAATATAAAGGCATTGGTCAGGTTCTGTTATCATATCTGACTCAGATAGCAAAGCGAAATGGTTTGCTGGGATTCACTGCAGAAGTGCTTGTGGAAAACAAGCCCATGCTGCATCTATTTGAAAAAATGGGGTTCAATATAGAAAAGAGGAGTAGCGCAGGAGTATATGAATTGAAGATGGAATTTAGGGGAGATGAACAATGAAAGCAAAAACGAACAGTATTGTTTCTTTATTTCAACCCAAAAGTGTTGCAATAGTTGGTGCTTCATCCCAACCAGGTAAAATTGGGTTTAGCATCACCCGAAATATTATTCAGGGTGGTTTTAAGGGGAAAATTTATCCCATTAACCCAAAAGGTGGTGCAATTTTAGGCGTTGATTGCTACCCAAGTATTTCAGATGTTAAAGATGAAATCGATGTAGCAACAATCTGTGTTCCTGCAAAATTAGCCTTTGATGCAGTGAAGGAATGCGCTGATAAAGGCGTAAAACATGTTCAGATAATTACCTCTGGTTTCTCTGAAGTTGGCGAGGTTGAACTGGAGCATAAAATTGTTGAATATGCCAATTCTAAGGGAACACGGGTATTAGGCCCAAACATCTTTGGTGTATACTCTGCATCAGGTAATTATAATTCAACATTCTCTGCTACAGATATCTTACGAGGCAATGTTGCCATCCTCACTCAGAGTGGTGCATTAGGGATAGCAATGATAGGGAAAACTGCTGTTGAAAACATGGGCTTATCCGCTATCGTATCACTGGGCAACAAAACAGATATTGACGAAGCAGATTGTTTAGACTTTGTCATGCGCGACCAGGAAACAAAAGTTATTTTAATGTACATTGAAGGCGTTAAAGATGGCGAACGTTTCATTGAAGCTGTTCGCGAAGCAACAAAGTTAAAACCAATCGTAGTATTAAAATCAGGCCGTTCAAAACGTGGTGCAATGGCTGCAGCAAGCCATACTGGTTCTTTGGCAGGTTCAGATGAAATCTTTGATGCTATCGCCCGCCAGACGGGGTTACTAAGGGCTGAAAGTCTTCAGGAAGCATTCAACTGGTGTAAGTTCCTGGCATATTCGCCACGCCCAAAAGGAAAAAACACCGTTATCGTTACCAATGGCGGTGGTATTGGTGTTATGGCTACTGACGCATGTGAAAAATATGGTGTTGAACTATATGATGACCAGCTTGTATTAAAAGAAGTATTTGGCCCAGCAACACCTGACTTTGGCTCAACCAAAAACCCGGTAGACATAACGGGTGGAGCAAAAGCTGCAGACTATGACCTGGCACTTACCGCCCCAACACGTTCAGAAGATATGCATGCAACATTAGCATTATACTGCGAAACAGCAACATTTGATGCCGAAAACCTAGCACCTATGATCAGGGATACATACGGAAAGCATTTAGCCAGTAGCAAGCCCGTTGCATATGCGATAGTTGGTGGCAAAGTGGTTGAAGATGCAGTTGTTCAGTTGCGTAAAATGAATGTACCGGTATTCCCTGAGGTGTACGAAGCTGTATCATGTATGGGAGCTTTGTATAAATACACCAATATGCTAACTGAGCGCGATGACAGCGTTGAAGATGCACAGATAGACATAGCTACTGTCAACAAAATTATCGATGGTGCACTTGCAGATGGGAGGACATTCCTTCTAGCAAACGAAGGCCAGGCGGTAATGAAAGCTTCAGGCGTCATGATACCAGGTGCAGGCATTGGCAAATCAATAGACGAGTGTGTACGATTGGCCGAGCAGATAGGCTACCCTGTTGTTATGAAGGTTGTTTCCCGTGATATCTTACACAAGTCTGATGCTGGTGGCGTTGCATTAGACATATTAAATAAACAGGAAGTAATGGATGCATATGAAGCTATTATGAAGAACTGTCGCGCATACAAAGAAGATGCAGTTATTGATGGCATTGAAGTATGCGAAATGGTTCAGAAAGGTGTTGAACTCATCATTGGCGCCCGCAGAGACCCACAGTTAGGCCCAATTGTCATGTGTGGTCTGGGTGGCATTTATGTAGAGGTCATGAAAGACGTTGCATTCAGGGCTGCATCAATCAATAAGAAAGAAGCACGCTCAATGCTTTCTGAAATACGTTCATATCCATTGCTTTTAGGCGTTCGCGGTGAAGAGCAGAAGGATATTGATATTGTTGTTGACACAATTATTAAAGTAGCAACAATCATCAGGAAGATACCGCGAATCACAGATATCGAGATTAATCCTGTCGTTGTCTATGAGCATGGCAAAGGCCTTAAAGCAGTAGACGTCAGGATAATAATTTCTAAATCGTAAGTGAGGTGTAATTATGAATAAAATAGTATTTGCGTGTACACGAAGAAGCGCCGGGAAAACAACAATTTTCACTGGTCTGGCAAAAGCAATGGGCAAGGAAGTAGCGTATATGAAGCCCTTTGGCGATAGACTGATATACAGGAAAAAACGGTTGTGGGATTATGATGCGGCACTTCTGACTAACCTTTTTGGCCTGGAAGAAAATCCTGAGGACATGACCATTGGATTTGAGCATGCCAAACTGCGATATGTATATGATGAAGCTCGCATTAAGGAAAAACTTCAGGAAGTTGCAAAATCAATTGCTAAAAACCGCGAAGTTCTTTTTATTGAAGGTGGCAAAGACCTGGCTTATGGCGTTTCAGTGTATCTGGATCCAATAACTGTTGCAAAATCACTTGATGCCAAGCTTGTTCTTATTGTGGGCGGCAATGATGACGTTATCATTGATGACATTACACTTTTTAAGAAGTATGTAGATACAAGTAATATCAACTTCTTAGGAGTCATCATCAATAAAATTCATGACCTTGATGATTTTAAGAGCACCTATGCTGATAAAATTGAAAAGATGGGTGTTCCTATTTTAGGAATGATCCCCTATGCAGCTGACCTTACCTACTTCTCCATGGACTATCTGTCAGAAGCATTATTTGCTAAGGTAATAGCTGGTGAGGCTGGATTAAATAAGGTTGTGAAAAATGTATTTTTAGGTGCAATGTCAGTTAATGAAGCGCTTCGCAATCCTCTTTTCAATAAAGAAGGCAAGCTCTTAATAACAAGTGGCGATAGAAGTGATATCATTATATCAGCACTTGAAACAAATACTGTTGGTATTATTTTAACCAACAATATTTTACCGCCTTCAAACATAATTTCAAAAGCAGCTGAGAAGAATATTCCATTGTTGCTTGTTTCAAGTAATGCATATCAGGTAGCAGGCCAGATTGACAAGATGGAAGCTCTTCTTACCAAAGACAATAAGGAAAAGATTGCTTTGGCTGAAAAGCTGGTAAAAGAAAATGTTAAGGTTTCTGCTCTATAGAAACAATTAATTTTAATACCAAAAAAGGGGCTTTTATAGCCCCTTTTTGTATTTGAGCAATAAAGAAAAGCTACAACCTGTACCAAGAAGGACCAAATGGGTTTATTCCAATACCGATTGTTTTACACCCAATACCAATAATACTTTTTTGTGGAAAATCTTTTTATCAATTCATAAAACTACCTTGACAGGGCATAACATTGTTATGCTATAGTACTTTTAGCATATCAAAAGTATACCAATGTGTCAGGTATGGCAACACCATATATATTACAAAATATGTACGATAGCTCAGTGTATCTGTGCCAGGAGCGTATCTGGCATCAGATAATTGATACAGCCTTTCAGCGTGGATTTCAGCCTGTTGGCACACGGCTTGATTATTATTATGAATTAGATCTGGTTTGGGATGCTGAAACAACATTTATGGAAAAGATATTCACATCTATCATGACACATGCACGATGTTTAAACTGGAATAAGTATAATTTTAAGGACAGGGAAAACCAGATAGTATGCGATGAAGACTGCAGTGAATTATTGTGTGTTTTACAGGATATTCTGCCACAGGATTTAAAAGATTTTTTTTCTAAAGGTTCTTTCAGAATTTGCAGTGAATAGCTAAGGATTGATTATACCGCTGCCTTAAGCAGTGGCATGCTTATACTATATTATATTTTAGGGGGTATTGTATGGCCATTGTAGAATGGAAAAAGGATGAGAATATTGCAATTATCACCATGAACACTGCCGAAAATCGCCATAATGTGATGTTTGCACAAGCCATGTTGCAGGCTTTGGATGAAATTGAAGCTGATAAGGAAATTAATGGTATTGTGCTTACATCTAGTGATGCAAAAAATTTTAGTTTAGGTGTTGATATTGAGTGGCTCATGCCTCGTATGGCGGAAAAAGATTTCAAGGCCATCAAAGATTTTATGTATGGCATGAACAATGTGTTCAAACGATTGCTCTTAATTCCAATGCCAGTGGTTGCTGCAATTAATGGCCACGCATTTGGCAATGGTGCAATTTTATCATGTGCATGCGATTTTAGGTTTATGCGTTCGGACAGGGGGTTTTTCTGTTTCCCTGAAGTAGATTTGGGCATACCGTTTTTACCGGGCATGATTGCATTTGTAAAGAAAGCCATGCCTTATTATAAATTTAATGAAATGAAACTAACCGGCAGGCGAGTTGGGGCACCAGAACTTGCCGAACACCATGTAATTGAAAAGGCATGCGCCAATGTTGAGGAACTCATGAAAGAATCCATTGCCTTTGCAAAATCCTTCAAGAAGAAAAGAGGCATTTTTGGTGAACATAAAAAAAGACTCCACAAGCACATCATAGAAGTCATAGACAAGGAAGACCCCGAGTTTATTGAATCATTATTTTTGTTTATTCAGGATTAATGAATTATAACAGGGAGCACAATATTAGCGTGTTCCCTGTTTTTTTTAGAAATACAAAAACTTCACTTCATGTCATCTTAAAACAATTATAGTGTTTTTTTAATGCAAAGCTTATTGAATTCTTTTGGATTATCAAATTATATAAAATTACTATGTGTTCTGCTTCATTCGGGCGTATTTTTTTGGTAATCCCCAGTAAAATCGGCAACAATGTACCCCTTCCTTGGTATCATACTCAAATAAATAGCTTCTACTGAACTCATATTTTAGATAGTTATCGGTATTTCCTTTCCGTTCTTCTTCCAGAAGATTTTGTAAAAATGCTACAAACTCATCCAATACATGTTCCACACAATACGCAATAGCCCTGGCAACACTCATCTTCCATACCTTCTTAATATCCAGTAAATACTCATATTCCCTATATTCTAAATATAAGTGAACCCGCTTCCAGGGATTTTGTTTGTCCCTTTTTCTGTACGCAATACTTGTAAATGCTTTTGAGTTTGCCTTATCTTTTTTAGCAGCAAATATGACAAGGCGCACAATAAATGAATGCAATGGAATATCAAACTGACTTGCTGCTGCAGTAAGGATATCTAAATCGGTCAGTGAGATACAGGTAGTAGTTTCAAAATCCATGATACACACCCCTTCCTAAAAGTATGTTATCTATTCCTATGATCATAATAGATTATGTTTTAAAATTTTTTCAAGATATTTCTAAAACATTTTTATAAATTAGTATTTTTACTTTGTATTAATTTAAATCTATACACAATAATTGTACCAAAAACTTCTCGTAAATCTTAAGGTGATTAACCATTAATATTTACACTCACAATAACAAAACATTCATGTTTTTTATTGACATATGAATGACCATACATTTACTTTTTCAGTTATCAGTAACTATCTCCCAATAAAAATTTGGAGGGTAATCATGTCACTTGATCCATCTGCAAAAAAGGTGCTTGAGCTTTTAAAGAATATTGAATTGAGTACACTTTCAGTTGAAAATGCGCGTAGGCTTATGAATATGGGTATTGATAAACAAATTAAAGAAGACGTTAAATCTACACAAGACTTTACAATAACATATAACGATATCCATCTACCCTGCCGTTTATATGAACCATTTAACCAATCAGATGCTTTGATAGTATACTTTCATGGCGGCGGCTTTATGTTTGGTAATATTGAACTTTTTGATCACGTATGCCGTAAAGCAGCAAACTCTTCAGGTTGTAAAGTAATTTCGGTTGAATACAGGCTTGCTCCAGAATATAAATTCCCTGCGGCTGTTGATGATGCATACAATTCATTTAGATGGATTATAGACAATACTTCATACTTTGGAGTTAATCCCTCAAAAATTGCTATTGCAGGCGACAGTGCTGGTGCCAACCTTGCCACTGTAACCTGTCTTAGATGTAAAGATAACGGTATTGCTTTGCCTAAACTACAGGTTCTCTTTTATCCTGTTGTAGGTCTCGATCTATGTTCGGCATCCTTGCGGAAATATGGTGAAGGCTTTTTTCTCACTAAAGCATCCATGGAATGGTTTACTCAATTATACCTTTCATCGGCCAAGGACTTAATAAACCCCTATATGTTCCCCATTCTTCATTCAAACCCAAAAGGATTGCCAGAAGCCATAATTATCACAGCTGAGCATGATCCATTATGCGATCAGGGCGAAATGTATAACATCTTTTTACGTGAAGCAGACGTTCCATCAACATGTATTCAGGCAAAAGGGATGATTCATGGTTTTTTGAATTTTACTCACCTTATACCATCAGCCTTGGCAATTGCGGATATGGTCTGGTGTGCTGTAGGAAAAAAACTCAACACATAAAATAAACAAAGAAGAATTAGACTTTGAAATATTCAAGCATTGCTTTGAGTTGCTGGGCCATTGAAGACAAATTTTCAGCACTTGAATTCATTTCTTCTGCCGTCCCTGCAACATTCTGTGTTAATGAATTAATAGTATTGATTGACCTTACTATTTCATCAATAGCATTCTTCTGGTCTTCAACCGAATCCAGTATCTGCCGCGAAAGTGATTCAGTGCTATCCCACACTCGTTTGGTCTCATTGAATATCTCACTCTGTTCTCTGATCTTCTGACCCATCGTGGTTACTTCCTGGCTTACGGATTCAATTCCTTTTATAACATTGGATATGGCAGAAACGGTATTTTCTGTAATAACAATTCCCTGTTGGATCTCTTTTTCATTGGTTTTTACAAGCACATCTATATCTTTAAGGCTCTGTGCAATCTGGTCAGCTAACTTGGTTATCTCATCTGCAACCACGGCAAAGCCGCGCCCTGCCTCCCCTGCGCGCGCTGCTTCAATGGCAGCATTCAATGCAAGCAGGTTAACCTGATCTGCAATACCGCGTATAATCTGGGCAATATTTGAAATGCCCCGTGAACTTTCCACTATCTTGTGCATGCTTGTGTTCATCTGCTGTAACGATACCTGCCCCTGCTGTGCATCACTGCTTATGGATTCTGTCCTTTGGGCTGATTCTTCCATAATTAGCAAAAATGAAAAAATGGATTGCGATAGTTCCTGTAAATGGCTGGAAAACTCACCTAAACTTTTTGACTCCTCTTTTGTATTTATAACAATCGTATCAAGATTTGCTGAAATTTCTTCAATTGTAGCAGTAATCTCTTCTGTTGATGCTGATTGGTTTGATGCAACCTCAGATAATGAGCTTATGCCAGCTGACATCTGTTCAGATGCTGTCGATAGTTCTTCAGAGGAATTCTTAATCTGGCTAATAACCGAACCAATTTTTGAAGTTAATGTTTTGATGGATGTTGCAATAATACCAATTTCATTACCATAGACGACGTTAGGAGTAACAGATATATCCCCCTCAGCTATCTGGTATATTGCATCACGAATAACTGCAAAAGGCTGAAATGAATATTTTAATAACATGGCACTTGCCAGGATACCTAATATAATAACCCCAAATGCCAGAAAACCAACAAATATAATGGTATCGCGTATTGCAATCCCAATATCCTTTTCATAGACCGTTTGTGCCACCGCAAAAGCTGGTTGGTCATTACGTAACACATAGATAAATTTTCTTTCACTCTCCCAGATATATTTAACCACATTGTTTGTCTGTAATGCCTCTTTGCCCCAGTCATATTTCATAAGATTTTCTCTGCCAATATATTCTGCTTTTGGATGAGCTAAAAAAAGACCTTCTTTATCCATAATGAGTGTATAGCCACGGTTGCCAATCTTATAGTGCAAAAATTTTTTCTGAAACAAGGTATTCACATCATAACCAATGCAATACCATAGGTTGTTGTTTCTGACAGCACATACCACCACAGACCTTTTTATTTCAGGGATATATACAAAATTGCCAATAAAACTTTTCTTATTTTTCATCCCCTCAAGCATGCCCAATGTGCCTGAGTTTAATCCTGCAGCCTTTCCGGTTAATGATCGTAGCACTGTTGCATTCTTTTCATCGTTCATTATAAAGACATCAACAACTTCATCTTTGCCTTTCAGATAGCCCAATATATTAATATCACCCTGTAAAGCTGCAATAGAAGCCAATTCCAAACCAGTATGCAAAAAACTTTTCATATCATTGGCAACTGCAGCAGCATTTATATGCATCTGTTTCGAATATTCGCCAATACGTGTTTTAAAAACATACAATAGTGTTGAAGAAGCAACAAGCAGTATTGCAAGCAATACCATGGAACTAATTGACACAGTCAGAGCATTTTTTAATGAACCCCAGAAACTAATATTTTTCTGTTGTGCAAAACCCAGTAAATCTTTGATAAAATCATTATCAGCTATAAATTTGTTAATTAGCATCTGGGGAACCAATATCATAAAAAAACCAACCGCAATCAATATACAGGCACCCACTACAAAACACACCAGTATCGTTTCAATATCTATGTGGACAATCCACATCCCCGCAACAACCACGATAATACTGGACAACCAGAATACTATTCCAATCATTGAGCGCATGACTGGCAAAGCAAATAGCCGTTCACGGATAAGAATCTTTACATGTGCATCAATTTCTTTTCCCTCTTTCAGTGCATCAGCCATCTGTATAAAAGGTTTAAACATGTATTTCTGTACAGGTGGGAATACAACAAGAGCAATTAAGGCAACAATGCCAATTATTATTAATATTGAATAGAGTTGCTGAGCAGGAATATCAGTTGAAAGGGCAATGGCAATAACTGCTAATGGAATAATAAAGCAATATTCAACAAGGGTAGTATACAGATAAAATCTTTTCATGAATGCACGTATAGCCCCTTCCATTGCGACCCTCCATTCTTTTTATTTTGCACATCATAATTACAGCATCATTATGATACTTTGTCAATGTATTATTTTACCCTGATATATTCTATTTCAGCTTTTGCTTTTCCGCTGCTTACCAGAATGTAAATCCCTGAAGACTTCAAAGCCTCATGTTTTTTTGTATTAATTTTCCGTGCCACGAGCTCACCATCTATATATAACGAAAGTGTTTTGCCTTCACTGCGCAACTGATACTCATGCCATTGTGTGGTAGTATAAGGAATTTTGTATCCACATACATCAACCTCATCAGGCATAAGTGTTACCACCGCAGAAAACCCCCCATAGCCAACAACCCCTGCCAGGATGACGTTCCCATCAAGCAAGCGCCCTTTCACCTTACACACCATATTCTGGAAGCTGCCAGTTTTTTTGTAAAGGCCACCCTTTTCATTTGCATCAAGCTTAACAATATTTGTATCTTTAAGTTTGGTAAAACTTATAGCCGCTTCAAATCCTGAATATACATGCTGCCACCCCTTTGGGGTATGCGAATCAATCCACTCATTGAAATGTTCATCAATAGTATAGTTTTCATCATTTTGGGCGATAGTTCCTGATATCGGCTCAATGCGTTCCAAAAACTTACCAAACACCCAACCACGGCTTCCATTAACCGAAATTACCCTGTACCAATAGTCGCGCACATCACCAATCTGTACCGAGTCCATTGAGCGCTCCAATTGAATAACAAATTCACCCTTATTAAGTTTTCCAGTGATCTGCCCAAACGTGCCAGCCGAATCCCGCAAATTGACATTTTCACCCTTGCACCTGAAAAGGCGGTAATACTCTGCACTGGAATTATACTTATTACAGAATTGCTGCAGCATCTCAGAAAGCTTTTCTGCATGCCCTTTTAATTCAATCTTTGGATTTGCCACTGCTTTTAACAACATGTTGACAAGTGACGACAGGTACGTAGTTTCAGGATAGCGTTTATAAAACTCTATAATTGGATTAATGCTAGCTGGATTTTTATCCATTGTAAATTGAAGCACATCAAAGTCTATTGATTCAATGTAACGGCTGCCAGGGTACATTGATACAAATTCATCATACAGTTTACCACCGGTGAATAGGTAACACTGCGGATCAGTCACCAGTATAATATCAAGCCCCGTTTTTTTGTTTATCGCTTCTATTTTATTTTTAAGCTTTGCTTCAATCTTTTTATTCTTTGTTTTTTGTATTTCAATGCACTCATCAGCATAGTCTTCATTCAGTTCATTAATGAATCCTAAAAGTGCTTTAATCCTGTAATAATATATTTTTTCAGCATTGTCATAATCTGAAGTCTTTGCAAGTGTATCAAGCACCTTTAAAGCCTTTTTGTAATTTCCATTATCAATATATCCTATAGCATCGTCTATAGTTGCCGGTGCCATGGCTTTATAGACAATGACACCAACTATCGCCACACATACTATTATAACAGCTATGAATTTCTTTGACATATAATCCTCACCATGGATAAACATTGTTTACAATCATTGCTAAAAGCTCATGTGCCCGCTCAACAAAGATACCGGTTTTTGCAGCATCTACTTCATTAAAGCCTTTACAATTAAAGCGATAGTTCATGTTAGGAGCATATATGGCAAAAGGAACTGGATCGCTTGAATGTGTGCGCAGGCTCAGCGGTGTTGGATGATCAGGCATAACCAGCACAGTAAAATCGCCATAGCGGTTGAGCATATTAACCACCGGCCCCACAACTTTTGCATCAAAATCTTCTATGGCTTTAAGTTTATGTTCCAAATTGCCTTCATGCCCACACTCATCCGGAGCCTCAACATGCAAAAACACAAAATTAGCATTCTTCATAGCCTCAATAAGAGCCTGAGCTTTACCGCTATAATTTGTATCAATATAGCCGGTTGCACCTTCAACATGTATTGGCGTAAGCCCTGCAGCCCTACCAATACCATGAATCAAATCAACTGCCCCAATGGTATATCCGTGCAACCCAAAACGCTTTGACAGTGGTTCAATTGTTGGCCTGTAACCGCCTCCCCACAGCCAAATTCCCGTTGGATTGCCCTTATACTTTTTTTTTGCATCTGCAATTTTTTTACTATGAGCTATCGCCACCGCAGCCTTTTGCATAATTTCATTAAGCAGTTCACTGTTTGCACCTTTGGGAATATACTCATGAATTTCTTTTCCCTGTATATCATGCGGTGGTGTTGTTACAGGCAGTTCACCTTTAAAATTGCGTACCACCATAATATTGCGGTAGGATACTCCGGCGTAAAACTCAATGCCATCCTGATTAATTGCAGCGGATACCTCATCTATTATTATCTTTGAAAATGCTGAATCTATATGGTCAGCAGCAAAGTCTTTCATGATATTATGTTCGATAGTTACCATGTTACACCGGAATGCAACATCACCAGGCTCTAAGTTAATTCCCATGTTGAGTGCCTCAAGCGGAGCTCTGCCGGTATAACAGGTGGCCGGGTCATACCCAAAGAGCGAAAGGTTTGCCACATCGCTACCCGGTGGCATGCCAGCAGGCACGGTGCGAGCCATCCCGCAAATGCCATTTTTTGCCAGATAATCCATGTGTTCAGTTTTTGCATATTGCAATGGAGTTTTCCCACCCAGCTTTTCAATGGGGTAATCAGCCATACCATCGCCTACCAGTATTGCAATCTTACGCTCACTCATAGTGTAATTCCACCATATCTCCTATTGTTACCGCTAAATGTTTGCTGCAATCGTTTTGATTCATACAAATTTCAATAAAGCCACTACTTCCCGGTAATATGCCAATTGTTCCATTGTGCAGCTGGGCATATGTTTTGCAATGATTTACAGTATAGCCCTTGTTATTAACAACCAATGTATGCAATTGTAAAGAATATCTGTCATTTGGCAATGACAAAATACAATTAACAACACCAACATATGGATCTTGTACACCAAAATCTGTAATAAGTGCTATGGGCATGATGTCCCTTCGTTAAAAAATTATAGTATATTGAAGATTTATTCTTTGATTGGCAGCTATTCTTAAATTAAAGCAAACGATTGTCAAGTAGTACTCTATTCAAATAATGATTGTTAAAATAAACTATCATAATAGTCTGATTATATTGAAAAAAGGCTTGCATTTTTAGTATAATACTAATAAACTTCAAATAAGTAGCAGATAGTATTGGCTAATGGTTCTTAAATGAAAAATTGTGAACAAAAATGAAATGTTTTACAATATCATTGGTCATAAAGTAATTTTATGAATAATTGATGGATACTATTAATTTTTAACAAGTAATCAAGATGGAAAGTACATTAGATAAAATTAACTTCAGATTAACCCAAAGCAAGGAAAAAATCAAGTTAGCTTCTATTTTCCTTGAGAAGAAGAAGTATTGCGATTCTGTTTTGGCGTCATATAGGGCAATTTTTTATGCAATACGAGTGTTGCTAATTGATAAGGATATTGATTCCGATGATCCAGATAAAATCATTGATATATTTGAGAAATATTTTGATTCAACATTATTTGGCAATACTGAGATAATTGAAATTGCAAAACGTTCAAAAGAGCTCAAGGATTATGCAGTTAATTCAAATGGCCAGATACAATGCGAAAATGCTGAAGTGATGCTTAACAATGCAACAACAATTTTAAATGAAGTTGAAAGGTATTACTCGCATTAACCACTCTTCCATTGGGAGCCATTATTAAAATATTCCTTTTTCCATATAGGAACAGTTTTTTTCAATTCATCAATAATAAACTGAGATGCACTATATGCTTCCTTGCGATGCATTGAAGTAACAATAATCACAACACTTGCCTGCCCTATATCAACACGGCCTAATCGATGTACTACAATACAATCGTTAATGGCAAATTGTTCTGAAGCTTTTTGCATAATTGTAGTGAGTTCTTTTGTTGCCATAGATTGATGGGCTTCATATTCCAGATACAATACTTCCTTGCCGTTGTCAATATTTCGTGGCCTGCCAATAAAACATACCACTGCGCCATCGGAAGGATTAGTGCACTGTGAAAGCAATGCCTCCACTTCAATTGACTCATATTGTAAAATACACTGCATCATTGTGAAATCATCCTCCCCCTACTGGTGGGATAAGGTCAACAACATCATTTTCATGGATTACCGCATCAGGAGAACAATATTCTTCATTTATTGCTACGAATATGGTTTTAGCTATGCGCTTAAATTCCTGATTTGAATACGCTAAAAGGCGTACCAGTTCACTTGCGGTGATATCGCTTTCTACATCAAATTGTTTTTCCCTAAAACCTAAAACCTCAGCTGCTTCAGCAAATGCCTGCACTACAATTTTCATAATTCTTTTATTTCTTCTTGCTGTTTCGTTTCTTCATGAAAAGGTAATGTTTCACATAAGGATGAAACATCTCCGGCACGGTAGCCAATTCTAGCTCATCTGAGTGATTAATTATCTGGTTTACCAGGTTTTTAGTTAAATCCTCTTCAGCAGAATCTATTACCGTCTTGAAGCGTTTTACCACTTCTTTGTCAACAGCATCAACAGAGAGTTTATTCATAACTGTACATAATTTCAAAAGATTTGTTTTTCTTTTGCCTTTAGTTTGTGGCTTTTTTGCATCCTTTTTCAATGGCATGTGACAATGACCTCCCAAAAATAATCAGCAATGTTAAAAGTATTCTATATTATGTAAAGATTAATTTCAAAAAAATATAAACAAACATAATCTAAAAATACGCTTTTACCGAAATATATACTGTATCATATTTTTTGCAGGAGAAATGTTTATGAAATGTGACAAATGTGGCTGCCAGATAAACCAATTAAATCACTATTATATCCCCGATCCAAAGAATCATAAAGGGAAACGTTATTGCATCCGTTGCGCTAAAGAAGAAAATGTCATAACACTTATTTAACTGCAATAAATATCTTCCTTTAAAACAAAAGACTTCTTTGTATAACAGCTAATAGTACTACATTTAGCTTGACATGGAAATATAATCCATGCCATAATTTTATTATGGCAACCAATCAAATTTCAATTTTAATTGTAGATGATGAAGAAAAGATCTGTAACAGATTGGCCACTGTCATTCAAAGGGAAGGCTATGCAGTTACAGCAACCACACAACCCGACAAGGCAATAGAATATCTTTCTCAACAGCAATTTGATATAATTTTAACAGACCTTAACATGCCCCAAAAAAGCGGTTTTCAGATAATGGAATATATTCAGCAGGCAGGCCTTAATGTCCTTATTATAGTTATTACTGGCTATGCTTCAGTTGATACCGCCATACAATCTATAAAATTAGGCGCTTATGATTTTATACAAAAGCCATTTGACATAGAAACGCTTAAATTAACCATAAAACGTGCAGCTTTAACCATCAAGCTAAGGCGAGAAAACGAACGGTATATTGAAGAATTAAAAAAACTCAATACCTTAAAGAATGAATTCATATCCGTAGTGTCCCATGACCTCCGTTCACCACTTGCAACTATTGGTGCCTATGTTAAATATCTTACCAAAAAAGATGATTTTCCTCAACAGTATGTACGATACCTTCATATTATTGGCGAGATTGCTGAAAATTTATATGCATTGGTCAATGAATTGCTGGATATTTCAAAAATTGAATTGGGTATTTTGCATTTAAATTATGAAGATGTTGATATTAATGCTGTTATACATTCAACAATTGAAAATTTTTCAACCCTGGCAAAGGAAAAAAATAATGAAATTGTATATACACAAAAGCCAGATAATCCCACTATCAGGATTGATAAAATCAAGATTATGCAGGTGCTTAACAATCTTATCAGCAATGCAATAAAATTTACTGAAAATGGCACAATAGAAGTTTCTGCAATTTCCAACAATAATGGGATAATAATTAATGTTAAGGATAATGGGATGGGAATAGATGAAGAATTAAAAAAAAGTATTCTGGACCCCTATACCATTTTTCACACCAATGGTACTCGTGGTGAAACGGGTACAGGATTGGGGCTTGCCATATGCAAGCGTTTTGTTGAACTGCATGGTGGAACCATAGCACTTGACAGTGAATTGGGAAAGGGCAGCACCTTTACAATATACATTCCCCATGCAATACACTAACATGCATTACAGGTAACCGCACAATGAAAAAATATTTTCAGATTAGTTTTTCCAAACGCTTTCCGCTACTTGTAATAGTTACTATCTCCATTTGTATTATTGTAGTTACCTTTATAACAATACAAACCATTTCCCGAATTTATGCAACTTCACTTGAATATTCATACAAGTCAACCATTGAACATATTGAATCTATGAGCCTGGTAATGTATAACTTTTTGAATGCAGCAAACACTAAAACAGATGCAAATGAATTATTTATGCCTATTAAAAACAACCCTTCAGTCTATACCGCATATATTGTTAAACCAACAGATGATGACAGACATTATACGGTAACAACAGTTATTAAAGGTAAACCAGAGATTACCCATTTAACCCGTGTTGATACATCAGAGGAGTTTTTGATCCGCAAAGGCCTTGCTCATGTTACTATTAATCCAGCAATAGAAAAGCAAGGCGCCATTGCATATATGGAAAGTTATATTCCGCTTCATGCCAATGGCAAGACACGGTGTTTAATAATTCAGTGGCTTGTACCCACTACTGCAATCTTACAGCAAAAACATGATGCACTCATAAAAACATTAATGCAGAGTATTGCCATTGTCATCGCTGCAACTATTATTCTTATTGTTGTTATTTCAGCCATCCACTCATATCGCACAAAATCACTGATTCAGGAACTATCGCACAGTATCCAAAGCATTGCAACGGGCACTCTTGACATTGCCCTTAATGACAGCATTGATGGCGAACTCAAAACTATTGCAACCTCATTCAACAGTCTTGTGGAAAAGATAAAACATAATGACCAGATGCTCCACACAATAAAAGAAGAAACACTTGCAGACATTTTTAAAAAAGGTGTTGCTTTGTTGAAGGATGGGAAGCTGGATGAAGCACAAGCTTGCTTTACTGTTACAATCCTGTATAAGCCACAAAGCTTTGCCAGTTATTTTAATTTAGGAGTGTGCATGGCTAAAAAAGGTCAATTTGATGCTGCACTGCAATACTTTGAAAAAGCTAAAGAATTAAACCCTGATAATCAGCTTGTATTGCGCTATATTGGAAAAATACAAGCACTACAATAGCAATCAGTAAATGGAAGATACCCTTGAACAGAAATTAAAGAATCTGCCACTAAAACCTGGTGTATATCTTTTTATTAATCAAAAAAATGAGATTATCTATATTGGTAAAGCTTCATCGTTAAAGAAACGGGTTACATCATATTTTCAAAAGAATCTGGATGCAAAAACACGGGTGCTTGTTTCACATATTGCTGATATTGACTATATTGTTACCCAGAGTGAGATTGAAGCGCTGCTTTTAGAAAGCTCATTAATAAAAAAGCATAAACCAAAATATAACATACAGCAAAAAGATGACAAACGGTTCCCTTATATTGCCATAACGCTGCATGAAAAATTTCCACGAGTGATTTTTACCCGCAAGCTTTACCATAATAACAACAGATACTACGGCCCTTATACCGATGCCCATGCAGCACGGAAAACGGTGGCTCTGCTCAATAAGACATTTAAACTAAAAACATGCACCAAGGACATACCCCTAAAGCCACATGAAAGGCCATGCCTCAATCATCAGATGGGCCGATGCCAGGGAGTATGCACTGGCATAGTCACTGAAGATGAATACCGCAATGTGATACATACTGTGATGCAGTTTTTAGATGGTAATATTGACCCGGTTCTGGAAAACCTTACAGAACTTATGAATTCATATTCACAAGCCATGCGCTATGAAAGTGCAGCACAAGTCAGGGACATGATATTTGACATTCAGAAAATGCTGCAAGCCCAGCATGTGGTAACGCCATTAGGGCAAAATCAGGATTTCTTTGGCATTACAACCCACAAGGATGAAGCATATATTCTGGTTTTCCAATTCAGGCATGGCAGCTTGACAGGTAAACGTATTTTTGTTTACAATAATGCTGAGTACACCAGTCGTTCATCACTTATTGCACAGTTTATCGTTGAATACTACGCCAGCAATGAGCCACCACAAACCATCGTTATTACTGACATGATTGAAGATAGGCACATAATTGAAGAGTATTTAACTTCTAAAACATCTCAACATGTACACCTTACAACTCCCAAAACTGACCATGAAAAAGCTGTGATGCAAATGCTTAATCACAATTTAGATTTGGCGATAGCTCAAAAGATTGCTCCATCGTGGCAAAAGGCACTATTTGAATTACAGGAAGCACTTAAGCTGCCAACATTGCCAGTAGATATCGAGTGTTTTGATATCTCAAACATTCAGGGAACCTTTGCTGTTGCATCCATGGTGCATTTTACCGATGGGATGCCAAACAAAAAGGAATACCGCCGCTATCGCATACGTGCGTACACTAAGCCAGATGACCCCGGTATGATTCATGAGGTTGTAGGGAGGCGTTTGCAGCATCTTTTAAATGAAGGATTGCCACTGCCGGATTTACTTGTCATCGATGGTGGCAAAGGGCAGCTTTCGCGTGCCTGTGAAGTAATGGAAGCGCTGGGATGCTCTGTCCCCGTAATAGGACTTGCAAAACGCCTGGAAGAAATTTACCTCTCACAGGGCTCTGACCCCTTGCGCCTTTCGCCAACTTCGCCAGCGCTAAAACTTTTGCAGGTCATTCGTGATGAAGCTCACCGCTTTGCCATAACCTATCACCGCAACCTGCGTGATAAAAACATGACCGCTTCTG
>Ga0308414_1000711_pt1 | contig 21548 bp, 17 predicted proteins | sample HotsprSampleOS50_FD_205667 | JGI IMG/M metagenome (GOLD analysis project Ga0308414, IMG submission 205667) | Hot spring phototrophic mat microbial communities from Octopus Spring, Yellowstone National Park, Wyoming, United States - 20090730_OS50 ...
CGTCCAGTCAATCGCGCGGTGTGCTGTCATGAACGTGTCCTTGTTTGCACTAAAATGCACAAATGTACACAACGTGTATAAACGTTCATTGTCCAGAATAGCACCAAACGCCCGCGTCGTCAAACGGTGCAGCGCAAAACTTAACGCAGCCGCGTTGTGAGTTATCGCGGGGCGCGGCGGGCTGGCGCTGGCTTGCCCACTTGCTCTAGCGCGTGCCGCGCAGGCGCGGGTCGAGCACGTCGCGCAGGCCGTCGCCCAGCAGGTTGAAGCCCAGTACGATCAGCACAATCGTCATGCCGGGGAAGAACATCACCCACCACTTGCCAGAGGCCAGCGCCGGCTGGCTCTCGGCCAGCATCTTGCCCAGCTCAGGGTACGGCGGCTGCTGCCCCAGGCCGAGGAAGCCCAGCGCCGCCGTTTCGATCACGGCTGTGCCCAGCAGCAGCGTGGACTGCACGATCAGCGGGGCCAGGCTGTTAGGCAGCACGTGCGCCAGCATGATGCTGCCGCCGCTGGCGCCTACGCTGCGCGCCGCCGTGACATACTCGGCGCTGCGAATGGAGATGGCCATCGAGCGTGTAAGGCGGGCGAATACCGGAATCTGGGTGATGGCGATGGCAATCATGCCGTTGGTCAGGCTGGCCCCGGCCACTGTCACCAGGGCGATGGCCAGCAGCAGCGACGGAAAGGCCAGGATGACGTCCATCGCGCGCATCGTGGCGCTCTCCACCCAGCCGCCCAGGAAGCCGGAGATCAGGCCGATGGTCGCCCCCACGGCAACGGCAATGACGACCACGAACACGCCCACGCCCAGCGACACGGACATGCCGTGCCCCACGCGCCGCATCACGCTGCCGCCGTTCTTGTCCGCGCCAAAGGGGTAGTCGCACGACATGCCGCCCTCCGGCTGCGGCTGGCCGTTGAGGACGTTGGTCAGCCAGCCCACCACGCAGTCCGGCGGGCGGTAGCGGGCCGACAGGCTGTTGTCGCGCACGGGGTCGTAGTTGTCCAGCAGCGGCACGAGCGCCGCCAGGCCGACCATGACGATGACGATAATGCCGCCGATGCGGGCGCTGGGGGTGGCGCGCAGGCGGCGCATCAGGTCGGTGAGCTGCTCCCAGCGGACGGCGAGGGCGTCGCGGCGGGACTGGCGTGAGGCGCTGAGGCGAACAGTGGTGCTCATCGGACTACTCGTATGCGGGGGTCTACCAGGGCGTACAGGATATCTACCACAAAGTTAATGATGATGTAGATCAGAGCGATGATCAGCGTCACCGACTGGACGATGGGGTAATCGCGGGCGACGATGCTGTCGAACAGCCATTTGCCGATGCCCGGCCAGGCGTAGATTGTCTCGGTGAGCACCGCGCCGGAGAGCAGCGTGCCCAACTGCAGGCCGATAATGGTGATGACCGGCAGCAGCGCGTTGCGCAGGGCGTGGGTGAAGATCACCGGGCGCTCGGCCAGGCCTTTGGCGCGCGCCGTGCGGATGTAATCCTGGTTCAGCACCTCCAGCATGGCCGAGCGCGTGATGCGGGCGATAATGGCCAGCGGGATGGTGAACAGCGTCAGCGCCGGCAGGATCAGGTGGCGCAGGGCGCTGCTGAGGGCGGCCCAGTTGCCGCTGAGGAACGAATCCACCACCAGCAGGCCGGTGCGCGTTTCCACCTGCATGGTGGAGTCAATGCGGCCGATGAAGGGCAGCAGCCGGAAATGCACGCCGAAGATGTAGATCAGCAGCAGGCCCAGCACAAAGATCGGGATGGAGACGCCCAGCAGCGCCCCGAACATGGTGGCCGTGTCTATCATCGAGTTGCGCCGCACTGCCGAGAGAATGCCCAGCGGCACGCCGATGGCGGTGGACAGCGTGATGGCCACCAGCGCCAGCTCGACGGTGGCAGGGAAGCGGTTGCGCAGCTCGTTGGCGATGGGGATGTTGCCGCGCACGGTGTTGCCCAGGTCGCCCTGCAGCAGGCGGTTCACCCAGATGACGTACTGCTCCGGCAGCGGCTTGTCCAGCCCCAGGCGCTCGCGGATGGCGGCCACGTTCTCTGCCGAGGCGCGCTCGCCCAGCAGGGCGATGGCCGGGTCGCCGGGAATCAGGCGCAGCAGCATAAAGACAAGCACCGACACGCCGAAAACGACGGGGATGGACTCGATGATGCGGCGGATCAGGTAGGTTGACATGGGCAGTTCCGGGGATCAAGCGAGCGCAACACACGTTATTCTAGCGTTGGCCCCGAATTACGCAATTATTCGCGCGCGGGCGTCCTTGCGCAGGCGCATTCGCGGAAAAGGGGGGCAGAAGCGCCAGGGAGCGCCTGCGCCCCCCGCTGGCCGCCGCGCGCCACTTGCTGTAGACTATCGTTGGTCTGTAGTTGTTGGTTGTGACGACAGACTGGCAGCAGCGATGAGATTGGCGACTGCCCTATGGCTGACGTATTCATCTCGTACTCCCGCAAAGACGCCGATTTCATGCGCCGCCTGCACGCCGCGCTCAGCGCCCAGCAGCGCGACGTGTGGGTAGACTGGGAGGATATACCGCTCACCGCCAACTGGTGGCAGGAGATTTGCGCCGCCATCGAGGCGGCCGACACGTTCATCTTCATCATCAGCCCGGACTCGATCGCCTCTGAGGTGTGCCGCAGCGAGATCGAGCACGCCGTCCAGAACAACAAGCGCTTCATCCCTCTGCTCTACCGCGACATCAGCGGCGTGGACAAGAACCTGATCCACCGCGCCGTGCAGGCCCACAACTGGATTCCGTTCAGCGACGAGGCCGGCTTCGACGCCGCCTTCCACAGCCTGCTGCAGGCGCTCTCGCTCGACCTTGACCACGTGCGCAAGCATACGCTGCTGCTGGTGCGCGCCAAAGAGTGGGAAGGGCGGGGCCGCAGCGCCGACTACCTGCTCACCGGCGCGGAAACTGTCGAGTACGGCCGCTGGCTGGAGGCGGGCCGCGAGAAAGACCCCAAGCCGACTGAACTCCAGCTCGATTTCATCCTGGTCAGCCAAGCAGCCCGCAGCCGCCGCCAGCTCCGCTTTCTGGGCGGGGCGCTGGCCGTGCTGGTGGCGCTGCTGGCCCTCAGCTTGATCGCGTTCACGCAGAACCAGACGCTGGCGGCCCTTAACGCCCAGGGGACGGTGGACGCCGGCGAGCGCACGCGCATCGCCCAGGACTCGACGATTGCCGCCCAGGGGACCCAGCAGAGCCTGGCTCAGGCCGAGGCCACCCGCGCCGCCCGTTCCACCCAGAGCAGCCTGGAGCTGTTGCAGCTCAACGCCACGATCTTCGCCCAGGCCACCCAGCGCGGCATCGAGCGCACGCAGCAGGCCGCCACCAGCGCCGTCCAGGAAACCCGCGTCGCTCAGAGCGCCGCCGACGCCATCAGCGAGGCCGAGCGCCTGATCCTCACCACCACGCTGCAGGCCGAACGCGCGCTGGCCACCGCCGCCGCTCAAGCCCAGCAGACGCAGGTAGCGCTGCTGCTGGCCCAGGGCCAGGCCACCGCCTACGCCGCCAACGTCACCCTGAACGCCGTGCTGGCCGCCCAGACCGCCAACGCGGGCGACTTCTCCAGGCAGATCGAACAGGCGCGCGCCACCGCCGCCGCCGCCAACGCCACGCTCGACGCCGCGCTGACGCAGCAGGCGGCGCTGCTGGCCGAAAACGCGTCTCTGCTGGACAGCCTCAACGGCACGGCGGTCGCATTGGGCCTGCTGCCCCCCAGCGGCGACGAAGACGACACGCTAAACGGCTCGCTGACTGGCGCGCTCAGCGCCGTGACGCTGGCCAACGCGGCGCTGCGCAGCGCCCCCGACGCGGCCGCGCCGGTCAGCGGCGCCCTGCCGGCCGGCACAATCGTGATGGTGGTGAGCATCAGCGCCGACGGCGCGTGGTATCGCGTACAGCTCGACAGCGGGGCAGCAGGCTGGCTGCCGGCGGCGCTGGTGGGCGTCCAGCGCGAGACCATCAGCATCCCGGAGGCGGCGATCACTCCCTCACTTACGCCGTCGCCCACGGCCAGCTTAACCCTTACGCCCAGCGCCACAGCCACGCCCAGCCTCACCGCCACGGCCGCCCCTACCAGCACACCGCCGCCCAGCGCTACGCCCACGCCGGCTGCGCCCATCGCCGGCCAGTGGTTCGTCAGCCCAGCCGGCAGCGACGCCAACGCCTGCTACAATCCGGCCGTGCCCTGTCGAACCATCAGCGCGGCGCTGGCGCTGGCCGCGCCCGGCGACACCGTCAACCTGGCCGCCGGCGTCTACACCGAGCGCCTGCGCCTGACGCGGCCGGTCACGCTGGCCGGCAGCGACCGCCAATACGTGGTCATCAGCGGCGGCGGGCAAGGCACAGTGATCGCGGTGGCCGCGCCTGCCCGCGTCGCCCTCAGCGGTTTGACTGTCACCGGCGGCCGCACGCCAGACGACGGCGGCGGCATCCTCAACTACGGCGACCTCACGCTGCGCGACGCGCGCGTGGCCGGCAACATCGCCGACGGCAGCGGCGGCGGCGTGGCCAACTTCGGCACGCTCACGGTGAGCGACAGCGCCCTGGAGGACAACTTCGCCGGGGAAGCGGGCGGCGCGATCTTCAACGCCGCCGGCGCGTCCCTTGCACTGGATGAGACTACCGTGTCGTTCGCCGGCAGCGCCGACGCAGCCGGCAGCGAGACACCGGTCGCGCAGCAGCCAGCCGACGCAGCCGCCTGCCCCGCGCTGGCGCTGGCTGCGCTGCGCCAGGGGCAGTGGGCCTGCGGCCCGCTTGCGCCGGGGCAGGTGTGCATCGCCAACCCAGTGGTCGAGACTGAGGCGGCCAGCGCTGACCTGGCCGCTGGCGAGGCGCAGGCTGTCGAGGCGCTGCGCCTCTCACCGCTGAACCGTGAAGAAGGCACGTGGGGCATCGCGCTGGTGGGCGCTGACAACGACAGCCTGTTGGTGGCCTTTGGCGCGGCCCGCGCCCTCGACCCGGCCTGGCCTATCGGCCAGCCGGCCCTGGTGCACACACCGGCCGACACGCTCAACCTGCGCGAAGCGCCCGGCCTCGCCAGCCGGCGCATCACCGAGATGTCCAACGAGACGCGGGTGGTCATCATCGGCGGGCCGCAGCAGGCCGACAACCTCAACTGGTGGCGCGTGCGCCTGGAAGACGGCACGGTCGGCTGGGCCGCCGACAAGGTGCAGGGCATCCGCACGCTCATCATCCTCGGCGCAGAGCCGATCACCATCGGCGACACGCTGGCCATCGCCGCCACCTCGCTCAAACTGCGCGAGCGCCCCGGCCTGCGCAGCCCGGAGGTGGTGACGCTGGTGCGCGGCTTTGATCTGCTGGTGCTGGATGGGCCGGCGTCGGCCAGCGGCCTAACGTGGTGGCGTGTGCGCTCGCCGCGCGACGGTGAGGGGTGGGTGGCCGCCGCGGTGGACGGCCAGGCGACAGTCGCTGTGCAGGAGCGCGGGCCGCGCGCCGGCGGGGCCGAAGCCTACCTGTTCCCGGCGGGCGCTGCCCCGGCCTGCCAGCCCGTTCCGCTGGCGGGCGTGACCGTTCGGCACGGCAGACGCGCTGTGCTCGCCGGCGACCGGCTGGCGTTCGAGTAGCAGGCAGATTAACCAGCGCACGTCTGCGCGAAACGGGGGCGGAAAAGAAAAACGCGCTGCGGTGTGGTGGCCGGCAGCGCGCTTTTGCTTTTGAGGCGGCTGTGCAGGGTGTTTCGAGGACATCGCTCAGCGCCCCAGCGTACTGAGCACCAGCGTCCAGATGGGCAGGCTGCGCTGGCCGTGCGGGCGGCGCTGGACGGCGCGCGCTTCGTTGATGAGCCGCTGTCGGTCGCGCTCGCGCCGGTGGCTGTTGAGCAGGATGTCGTTAGTGAGGTAGATGTTGCTCGGGTTCATCGCTGTTTTCTCCTTGTGTGTCAGAGTGTGTCAGATGCGCCGCTCAGCCGCCTAGAGCATCCCAATCCGGGTCATCAGGGCCAGGATTAGCTTGCGCTGCGCGCTCAGCTCGCGCTGCTCAGCCTGGGCCAGTTTCGCCAGGCGCTGCTGCTCGGCGGCGCGGCGCAGCTCTTTGATGCGCAGGTGGGCGTAGATTGCCTCTTGCATGGTCGTCTCTCCTTCTCTGGATGTCTTTACTATCCCACAAAACGGGCTTGCAAGCGCCGGGCAGACGGCCAGTCTTGGCATCGTCCTCTGTTCGATGGCTGACCTATCCACCTGTACAGGCGGCCGCCGGCGCGCGCCAGCGTTCAGCTCCTGCCCCTCGACACAAGGACAGTCTACCACATTTAGAACACGTGTTCAACTGCGAGTTTTCTGCCAAGCGCTCTTCTGTGGGATTGCGTGGATTATCCTAGCACCATCATGAACCTTTGTGAACCCTCAATTTCTGGGGGTGGCTGGCAAACCAAAACGCCCGCCGCCGCTGTGACGCTGAGCTGTCGTGGCCGGCATCTGGCTGGTCACTGCGCGCTGGAAGCTGTAAACTACAGGCCGTGAGCAAACCAGGCGAGGAGCGCCACCATGACAGCGCCGATCAGAGAGATGGCCACACTGGCGGATTTCGATGCGTTCATCCGCCTGCCGGAGAACAGCGACCGCGTGTTTGAATTCATCGGAGGGGAGATTGTCGAAGTGCCGTCCAATCCGCTGGCGTCCAAGATTGCAGGCCTGATTTTAACCGCGCTTAATATCTACCTACGCGAGAACGACATCGGCCACGTGACCGGCGCAGACGGGGGTTATATGGTGGGCGGCGAGCGCTATGTGCCTGACGTGGCGTTCATCTCGTATGCGCGCCAGCCAGAGCTGCCAGCCTCTGGCTACAACCCCACCCCGCCCGACCTGGCGGTTGAGGTGGTCTCTGACCCAGCCAGCGGCGAGGAGCAGCAGCGGCTGCGCTTCAAGGTGAGCCATTACACGGCGGCGGGGACGCTGGTGTGGGTGGTCAACCCGGCGCAGCAGACGGTCGAGGTGCACGCGCCAGGCCAGCCGGCGCAGCTCGTGGGGCGGGACGGCGCGCTGACGGCGGCCTGCCTGCCGGGGTTCGCGCTGCCGCTGGCGGCGATCTTCCCGAAACAAACGGAGCAAAAAAGCTGACAGATGGCAGACGGCTGCCGGCCCCAAGCTGGCGCGCTCAGCCCTCTATGACTGCCGCCCCTGGCGCGGCGCTGCACACGTAGACCTGCGGTTCCAGGCCGGTGCGCGCGTAGTAGCTGGCCGTGACGACGCGGGCGAAGTCGTCGGATGCGCCGGCGCGCACCAGCGCCACTGCGCAGCCGCCAAAGCCAGCCCCGGTCATGCGCGCGCCGTAACAGCCGGGATGCTGCCGGGCACAGTCCACCATGATGTTGAGCTGGTCGTTGGTCACCTCGAAGTCGTCGCGCAGGCTGGCGTGGCTGGCGTCCATCAACTGGCCCAGCGCGGCGGCGTCGCCCTGGCGCATGGCGGCGGCGGCGGCCAGCGTGCGCGCGTTCTCGGTGATGACGTGGCGGGCGCGGCGGCGCGTCACGTCATCCAGTTCGCCGGCGCGGGCCTCGAACTGCGCCAGCGTGACGTCGCGCAGGGCGGGCACGCCGAAGTGACGGGCGGCGGCCTCGCACTGGCTGCGGCGCTCGTTGTAAGACGAATCGACCAAGCCGCGGCGGGTGGCGGTGTCCAGCACGACGGCCAGCGTGCCAGGCGGCAGCGGAACGGCCTGCGTCGCCAGCGTGCGGCAGTCAATCAGCAGCGCGTGATCGGCCTGCCCCGCCGCCGAGATCATCTGATCCATGATGCCGCAGTTCATCCCCACCCACTGGTTTTCGGCCTGCTGGGCCAGCCGGGCCATGCGGGCGGCATCCCAGGGCAGCTCGGCGACATAGGCGAAGGCGCGCGCCGCCGCCAGCTCGGTGGCCGCTGACGACGACAGGCCGGCCCCGATAGGCACATCGCCGGCGATCACGCCGTCCCAGCCGCGCAGCGCGTAACCAGCCTCTTGCAGCGCCCAGGCCACGCCCTTGATGTACTCGGCCCAACTGGGCGGCTCGCGCAGGAAGGCGTCCAAGTCGAACACCAGCAGGTTGTTGAAATCGAGCGAGTGCAGGTGCACATAGCTGTCAGGGCGTGGGCGCAGCGCGATGTAAACGGCGCGGTCAATGGCCATTGGCAGCACAAAGCCGTCGTTGTAGTCGGTGTGCTCGCCGATCAGGTTGACACGGCCGGGCGCGCGCACGACGGCAGTCGGCGGCGCGCCGCAGCGCTGGACAAAGGCGTCAATTACGCGGGCTTGGGTGGTCATGGCGCGGGCCTTTCGGGTGGTTTGCCTTCACTCCCGCCGCAGCCCACTCCATCCCTGCGGCGGTTTGATGCATTAAACCCCTGCACAGCGAATGAGGCGAATCAAGGGCGGGCGGTGGGGGCAGGGTGCAGATCATGTCAGCTTGTAGTGCGTCTCGGGCAGCGCGCGCAGGCGGGCGGCGGCCTGCTCCGGCGTGATGTCGCGCTGCGCCTCGCCCAGCATCTCGTAGCCCACCATGAACTTGCGCACTGTCGCGGAGCGCAGCAGCGGCGGGTAAAAGTGGGCGTGCAGCTGCCAGCCGTCGTGATCGCCGTCGTCGTAGGGCGCGCCGTGCCAGCCCATCGAGTAGGGAAACGACACCTCAAACAGATTATCGTATTTCGTCAGGTGGCGCTTGAGGATGTCGGCTAGGGCGTCGCGCTCGGCGTCGGTCAGGTCAGGCAGGCGCAGCACATGGCGGCGCGGCAGCAGCAGCGTCTCGAACGGCCACACGGCCCAGTACGGCACGACAGCCAGCCAGTGATCGTTGACGACAACCACACGCTCCTCGCGCGCCAGTTCCTGGGCAGCGTAATCCAGCAGCAGCGGCGCGCCGTGTTGGGCGCAGTAAGCGCGCTGGCTGCGGTCCTCTTTGACGGCCTCGTTGGGCAAGACGCTTTCGGCCCATATCTGGCCGTGCGGGTGCGGGTTGGAGCAGCCCATGATCTCGCCTTTGTTCTCGAACACCTGCACCCAGCGGTAGGTCTGGCCCAAGTCGGCGGTTTCGGCGGCCCAGGCGTCCACCACGCGGCGGATGTCGGCGGGCGGCATTTCGGGCAGCGTGAGGTCATGGCGGGGCGAGAAGCACATCACGCGGCACGTGCCGCGCACGCCCTGGACGCTGAACAGCGGGTGATCGGTCGGGGGCGCGTCGGGCGCGTCAGGCAGCAGGGCGGCGAAATCGTTGGTGAACACGAAGGTGTGTTCGTATGCCGGGTTAACGACGCCGCCGGCGCGGGCATTGCCAGGGCACAGGTAGCAAGTTGGGTCGTACGGCGGACGATCGTCCTGCGGCGGGCGCTCGACACGGCCCTGCCAGGGGCGCTTGGTGCGGTGCGGCGAGACCAACACCCACTCTCCGGTGAGCGGATTCAAGCGGCGGTGGGGGTGGTCAGCGGGGTTGAACATGTGACAGCCGCCAGTCTCTAGTCGTAAGTCGTTAGTTTGCCCCCTGCGAACCTGCGTTCGCTGTCCCCGCTCCGTTTTCGGAGCGGGCGTCGGGGGGCCGGTTTACGGTTTCTGCGCTGCCCAGTCGGGCAGGGCGAAGATCGCGTCCAGCGTGAGCGCCAGGCCAGGGAAAAGCGCGCTGGTATCCAGCGCGTCGCTGCCCCGGCGGTAGATGCGCACCTCCGGGTCAGCGCTGCGCCGGTACTGGTAGACCTCGCGCGTGTTGGGGTAGACGATCCACACCTCATCTGTGCCCTTGTCGAGATACGCGCGCAGTTTGGCCTGCACCTTCCCCGCGTCGTCGCCGGGCGAGATTACCTCAACGGCCAGATCAGGCGCGCCGGGGTAAGGCCGTGTGACGTCCCAGCCGGTGATGAGGTTCGCCCTGCGGATGAACGACACATCGGGCACGAACGAGTCCTTGAGGCCGCCGGCTTCGGAATGCATCAGGTACAGCAGGCCGTCGAAGAAGACACAGCCGAGGCTGTTTGCTGTCACGAAGAGCTTCAACGGGTCATAGATGTTTCCCGCAATCAGGTGATGCAGCATTCCAACCGGTGACATCTCGGCAAGCTCCCCCTCAATGACCTCGACGCGCGCGTCCGGCCCCAGCGCCAGCAGCGCCTCCAGTGTGAGCGGCGCCTGTTCGACGGCTTCCTGTTCGCGTGGTGTGTCAAGCATTGTGTTCACCTCGGTGAGTCGTCAGTCACCAGTCGCCAGCTTACAGCCAGAAAGCTGATGGCTGACGACTGTCAGCTTGCTAATTGTACGGCGGCAACCAGCCGGCGTGCGCGGCGATCAGGTCGTCCACCAGCGCCCAAATTTGGTCGAGGCTGAGTTCGGCGGCGGTGTGCGGGTCGAGCATGGCGGCGTGGTAGATGTGCTCGCGTTTGCCAGTGAGCGCCGCCTCAACGGTGAGCGCCTGCACGTTGATATTGGTCTGCACCAGCGCCGCCAGGTGCGGCGGCAGCGCGCCGACCTTCGTCGGCTGGACGCCGTTCTTGTCCACCAGGCACGGCACTTCGACGCAGCAGCCGGCCGGCAGGTTGTCAATCAGGCCGCGGTTTTCGACGTTGCCGTAGATCACGCTGGGCGCGCCGGTCTCCACGCTGTAGATGATCTGCGAGCCGTACTCCATGCTGCGCTCGACAGTCACGGCAGCATCCGGCGCTTCGAGCTGGTCGCGCAGCGCCTGCCAACTGGCGATCTGGCTCTCGCAGCGCGCGATGTACTCATCCAGCGGGATGTTGAAGCGTTCGATCAAGTCAGGCCGGTCGCGCTTGATGAACCACGGGACGTACTCGCTGAAGTGCTCGCTGCTCTCGGTGACGAAGTAGCCCAGGCGCGTGAAGACCTCGTAGCGCACGCGGTTCCAATCTGGCACGCGGCCCTCTTCGACCACGCGGCGGATTAGAGGGTACAAGTCCTGGCCGCTGCGCTCGAAGCGCAGGTAAAACGCCATGTGGTTGATGCCAGCGCATAGATAGTTGATCTCGTCGTAGGGCACGCCGATGTCGTGCGCCAATTGGTGGGCCGTCCCCTGCACGCTGTGGCACAGGCCGACTGTCTTGATGCCAGTGGCGCGGTAAATGGCCCAGCAGTTGATCGCCATCGGGTTGACGTACTGGAGCAGCAGCGCGTTAGGGCAGAGCTGCTCCATCTCGCGGCACATGTCCAGAAAAACGGGGATCGTGCGCAGGCCGCGCATGATGCCGCCCACGCCCAGCGTGTCGGCGATGGTCTGGCGCAGGCCGTATTTCTTGGGAATTTCAAAATCAACAACGGTGCTGGGCTTGTAGCCGCCAATCTGGAACATGGCGATGACGTAATCCGCGTTATCGAGGGCGCGGCGGCGGTCGGTAGTGGCTTCGACTGCCGGGCGCGCGCCCAGCGCGGCGGCGACCTTGTGCGCCACAATCTCAGACGTGCGCAGACGCTCAGGGTCAATGTCGTGCAGCGCCAGCGTCGAGCCGGCCAGTTCGGGGTAGCTGAGGATGTCGCCCATCAGGTTCTGGGCAAAAACGGTGCTGCCAGCGCCGATAAACGCAATTTTGGGCATGGTGTGTGTCCTTGGAACGGGAAACCGTGCCCATATTATATCCTTACGCCGCCTTTTGTTAGCAGTGAAGTGATCTGGCGGCGGGAATCGCGGGGCCGTTGTGTCTTGCGCGCTGGATACATAAGCCCGCCAATTTGAGGGCGAATTTCGGAGGGTGTCTATTGTGATTGCTGCGCTGAATGGTATAATCCGGCGACTTTTAACGCCTCCTGTCGGCTGTTGTCATGAATGCCTTTCTGCTAAGACGCCTCGCACAGGCGATCCCTACGCTTTTTGGTATCTCTCTGCTGTCTTTTATGCTTATGCTGGCAACACCAGGTGATCCGATCACGACAATCACCTTTCGCCCCAGCAACGATCCTGGCGCGGCGCAGACCCTCCGACGTCAGTTAGGCCTCGATCAGCCACCGCTTGTGCAGTACGTTTACTGGCTGATTGGCAACGACTGGACCATGATTGACGTGGACGGAGATGGAGAAGGTGACGTTTACGGGACACGCCGGGGCGTGCTGCGAGGGGACTTTGGGCAGTCTATTCAGCTCAAACGCCCGGTGCTGGAAGTGATTGGCGAACGCATACCGGCTACGCTGCTCCTTTCTGTTCCGTCCATCCTTCTAGGGTATTTCGTCGGCATCGTCATCGGTATGCTGGCAGCTCTCAACCACCAGCGCTTGCTTGATCAAGCTACGCGTGTGTTGTCTGTGGTCGGAAATGCGATCCCCAGTTTCTGGTTAGGTTTAATGCTGATCCTGATTTTCAGCGTTAACCTTAATCTGCTGCCGATGAGTGGCATGCGCGACATCACACAGCGAAACGCGGGCTTTAACCTGCTGGACAGCCTGCCATACATGATTATGCCGGTGACCGTGTTTGCGCTGGGGATTGTCTCGGTCGTCTCGCGTTACACGCGCGTGCAGATATTAGAGGCGCTGGCCCAAGATTACGTGCGCACTGCGCGCGCGAAGGGGCTGTCTGATCGCATGGTTTGGCTGATCCATGTGCTGCGCAATGCGCTGATCCCAATCGTGACGCTGTTGGGTGTGTCCATCGGCTTTTTGCTGAGCGGCGCGGTGATTATTGAACAAGTTTTTAGCTGGCCAGGATTAGGTCGTCTAGTCATTGAGGCTGTCAGCCAGCGCGACTATCCGGTCATTATGGGTTCGGTGATCATCAGCGCAGTAATGTATATCCTCGGCCTCATGATCAGCGATCTGCTGTACGGTTTGGTAGACCCACGCATTCAGCTCTGATGTGAACCCTCACATCCAGCTCTGCTGTGGAGAGCGCTTCAGCGAACTTGAGCTGCTGACACACGTTGATGAGGTGAAACACATGACAGCCAGTGTCGGATCCAGTGGTGAGGCCGTTTCGAAATCAAAAGTGGTGCGCCTAGAAGCCGCGCAGTCGCGTTCGCTGTGGGCAGAGGCGCTGCTGCACATCCGCCGCGATCGTTTGACCCTGCTCGCTATTTTCATGCTGGTGATGCTGACGCTGGCATGCGTGTTTCTACCGCCTCTGATCGAACAGGCTTTGGGGGTCAGCGCCACTCGCACTAACGTAGCTGACCGCTATCGTCCACCGGGCTTTGGGAACTATATTCTGGGAACAGATAACCTGGGACGCGACCAGTTCACGCGGCTGCTCTACGGAGGGCGTGTTTCCCTCGGCGTTGCTTATGGCGCAAGCGTGATGTCTATTACAATAGGCGTAGTGGTCGGCATGCTGGCTGGCTATTACCGCGGGCTGATTGACGATCTGGTGAATTGGTTCATTACGACGCTCTCGTCTATTCCCACTATCTTCTTGCTGATTCTAGTCTCTGTAATTTTTAGCCCGACTCCAGAGGTGCTCATCATTTTGCTGGGGCTGCTGGGGTGGATTACGACCTGTCGTCTGGTGCGCGGGGAAGTTCTGGGCTTGAAAGAGCGCGATTTCGTAGTCGCAGCGCATTCGCTGGGCGCGCCTACGCATCGCATTATGCTGCAGCATATTCTCCCAAACGTAATCTCGCTGGTAATCGTCACCCTGACAATTGATGCTGGCTCTCTGATTTTGATCGAGTCAGGTCTGAGTTTCCTAGGACTGGGCGTCCGGCCTCCAACGCCATCCTGGGGCAACATGCTGACGGATGCGCGCACGTATCTAGCAACAGGACAGCACCTGATTATCTGGCCTGGCATCATGATCTTTGCAACGGTGCTGTGCTTTTTCTTAGTGGGGGATGGCCTGCGGGACGCTTTTGATCCGCGCAAAGTGCGCAGCGCCAAATAGCGCCAAGTAAGAAACTGAATAAAAAGGGGGGCGCTGGATGGCGCTCCCCCTTTCCCTGCAAGGCTGCTAGCTTTGGCAATCAAAGGCTAGCGGATGCCCCAGTTCACAATCTCCCAGTTCGGCGGGAAACTCCACTGGCCGATGAAGGCGTTCTCAATGCGCGGGTTGAGCACGTGCACCTGTGTCGTGCTGACAAGCCAGTCGTAAGCGACGTCGTTGAGCGCAATCTGCTGCACTTCACGGTAAATCTGGTAGCGATCTTCGACGCTGCAGCCAGGCATTTTGCGCGCCTTGTCGAGCAGCTCATCCATGCGCGGGTTTACATAAGCAGCCAGGTTGAAACCGCCGCCGCCCAGAATAACGTTCTTGCTGTGCAGCAGGTTGTAGGCAATTCCATCAACCTCGGTGCCGCCACCGAAACCGACCACCGTGATATCGTAGTCGCCTGGCAGCAAAACATTGCCCAGATAGGCGCTCCACTCTTGCTCGATGATGTTGATCTTGATGCCCAGCTGGCTGAGCTGATCCTGCATGATCAACGCGGCGTTAGCCCACAGATCAACCAGTTTGCTGTAGACCAGGTCAACTTCGAAGCGCAGGCCGTCCTTGACGCGCACGCCGTCGCTGCCCATGACCCACCCCGCTTCTTCCAGCAGCTCCGCCGCGCGCTCTGGGTTGTACTCCCAGTAAGGCAGGTCAGACATGTCATACGCGCCGTAGAAAGCCGGAACAATCGGCCCGGTCAGCGGGACGCTTTCAGCCAGCTCGCCCTGCGTCATAGCCAAAGCCAGCTTGTCATAGCCCATCGCAACAGCTTGGCGCACCCGAATATCGCCGAAGAAACGATTGGGTGTGAGCTGATTGGGATTGCCGTCCGCATCGTAGGCGTTCTGCAGGTTCGAACGGTCCTGGAAATTCATGATGACGATGGGCGAGTTGGCATTGGGGTACAGGAAACTGTTGAACCGGTCGCGGTCGGTCAGCTGCTCGAACTGATCGGGATACATGAACCCATAATCAACCGTGCCGGTTTGCAGCGCCTGGTTCAGCGTTGCAGGGTCGGCGACGATGCGGTAGACGACGTAGGGGATATTAGGAACGCCGCCATAATAAGTGGGATTGGCGCGCAGACGGACAAATTCGCCAGCGCTGCGCTCATCGAACAAGTACGGGCCGCTGCCAACATCAGGAGCGGTGTTCATGGGCGAAGTCATGAAATCGCTGAAATCGGGCGCAAACTTGTGCGCAGGAAGCGGACCGAGCACGCCGAATGCGCTGCCCCAAACGGTGCAGTCCGGTTCAGCGAGTTTGATAACAAACGTTTTATCGTCAACGATTTCGATTGAGGAAATCGTGCTGACGTCCTGCTTGCGCGGCGACTCAACCAGATCAGATAGAATGGCTTCGTAAGTGAATTTCACATCACCAGAAGTGATCGGCGTTCCATCGCTCCATTGTGCATCCTCGCGAATGGTGAAAGTGTATTCCAGACCATCCTCCGAGACTGTCCAAGACGTCAGCCCAGGCTCCGGAAGGCCAGTTTCAGGATTGGTGCGGAACAGACCTTCATAAATCGCGTTGATCACGTTCAGCGAGTTGCCATCGGTGGCTAATGCTGGGTTCAATGTGGAAATATCTCCCCCGACCAACGACCAGATGAGCGTGTCGCTGCTTTGCGCGCTGGCGCTTGCCGTCAGCGCCAGGCAGAAAATTAGAACCAACAGCCTGAGTTTCATCATACGTTCTCCTCACTGCATTCAGCCTGCAAAAACCTACCGACTCAACTGTGGAGAACAATCTCCGGCAATAATCAGTCTCCACAGAGAATTCGCAAGATATTACCGTGTATTTCCGGTCTTTTCCAACACGTAGCGATTCATCCAATCGAGCAGCGCTTCGTTGTGCGCACGCCGGACAGCCAGCGCGCCGTTGAGCGAGGCCGCATGTGCTGAGTTGGGCAAGCGCAGCATCTCAACGATGCAGCGGTTGGCCTTGAGTGTGGTGTAGAACTGCTCAGATTGTTCCGGCGGGCAGCGCCAGTCATTTTCACCCTGGATCAGCAGCGTAGGCGTCTTGCAGCGGTGGGCATACGTAATCGGCGAACATTTCGCGTAGATTTCGGGAATCTCATGCGGGTGCCCACCCAGCTCTTGCGTGGCGAACCAAACGCCAATGTCGCTGACGCCGTAGAAGGAAACCCAGTTCGTAACCGGGTTTTCCGGCACAGCAGCTTTGAACCGGTCTGTTTGCCCGACGATCCAGCAAGAGAGGTTGCCACCGCCGGATAAACCGCAAACGCCCAAGCGGTCTGGGTCTGCCCAGCCTTTGGCGATAACGTGATCAACACCAGCCATTAGGTCGTGGTAATCCAGGTTGCCCCAGTCGCCTGTGATGGCGGTTGAGAACTCGTCGCCATAGCCGGTAGAGGCGCGGTGATTGATCATCAACACGGCGTATCCTGCTCCACAGAGCATCTGCGCGTCAAAGTGATAGGCATGCCCAAATGCGCCGTGCGGCCCACCGTGAATAACCAAGATAGTGGGAAAAGGGGCTTCACCGTGGCGCGGCATGAGCAGCCAGCCTTCGACCTGAACGCCGTCGCTGCCGGGGAAGAGCAAGTGTTCCACGCGCGGCTGCTCCAAGCCTGCCAGAAACGCCTCGTTAACAGCCGTGAGCTGGCGCTCGTTCTTGCCGTTTAATTCGGCGCAGAACAGATCGCCGGGCGACTGCATCGTGCTCACGTGATAGAGGAGATGTTGATCGCTCGCGCCCATCAACGTGCAGGAGCGCTCGCCGGTGATCACAGCTTCAAAGTCTTCTTTGCCGCTCAAGGCTACGCGATAAATCTGGACTGTGCCGCCAATTTGAACATCCACGTAGGCGGTGCTTCCGTCGGGCGATACTGGAAACGTGTCGCTAAAGCCCATGAACGGCATATCAGGCTGCAAGCCGCCGCCTACGCCTTCCTTCAGGCTGGCCGTGCGGCACTCAGGGGTTGTGCCATCCAGGCTGACGACCCACAAATCTGCTTTTGCGCCGATAGGGCGGTCGTGGGGTTTGCCGACGAGGGCGATGTGCTGACCATCTGGCATCCAGGCTGCCGCATAGCCCGTGCCCCACGAAGCAGTCACTTCCCGCACCTGTTCGCTGATCAGGTCTACGACGCGCCAGCGTGGCATGGCTGGGTCATCAACGTCTGGCAGCATGGTGGCTGAATAGAGCAGCGATTTGCCGTCTGGAGACCACTTCGGCCCGGTGTTCATGCATTGATCGTGGATCACGCGGCGTGCTTCGCCGCCGTCTGAAGGAATGACATAGATGGTTTGAACGACATCATCCAGATATTCCAGAGCGTTAAAGCGGTACACGAAGCGTTTCACCCGATAGGGCTTGGTGACATCTCGCGCTTCTTCAATTGGGCAAGCCGTGAATGCAATGGTTTTGCCATCAGGCGACCAGACGGGCGTGCCGCCCACGCCTTGTTTGAAATATGTGAGCTGGCGCGCTTCGCCACCGTCAACTGGGATGACAAACAACTGCGGCTTGTCCTCACGGCGCGTCGAAATAAAAGCGATGTGCTGACCGTCCGGTGACCACGCTGGCGACGAGTCAACGGCATTACCTGCGGTTAACTGACGCTGCTTGCCGGTGTTGACACCTACCAGCCAGATCGCCACGCATTCCTTATCGCTCTTGTTGTCTACAGTAGATACGGCATACGCTGCCGTTTGTCCGTCGGGCGACAGGGCCGCCTGTAACACGTGTTTGAGTTGAAACAGGTCTTCTTGCACAACCGGGCGACGCTTGTTAGCCATAAGGGACGCCTTTCTTTTCTTGTAGATAGTAACAACGCAGGCAGCGCGACAGAATAACACAGAGTGACAAAAAGGGGGTTCATTCACTGACTAATTTGGCCAACGCTGGCCTTACCCCGATTTGACGGTTCTTCCGCGCTTTATGTGCAGGTGCGTGTATTTTTGACCAATTGAAGAATACGCGCAGGTCGAACACGCGCGCCGCCGCGGCTTTGCCAATTTGAGCCGATACACGACGCTCTTGTTTCTCAGGTTTCCCCAATCTCTTAATCTATCACAGCATCCTAATTTAATGCAGCTTAAAAGGCTGTTAAAAGGCGCAAGATACGCTGCAAGCGTCTCTTATTTTGGGTCAACGATAGCGAGCCTTATGCTGGAAGTCACTGACCTGCGCGTGGTCTATCCCAACGGCACTGAAGCGCTCAAATCCGTTTCGCTCACCCTTAGGGATCGCGAAGTGGTCGCGGTGATCGGCCGCTCTGGGGCCGGAAAATCAACCCTCCTGCGCTGCATCAACGGTATGCAGAAGCCCACCGCCGGCACGATCATCCTCGATGGCCAGGACATTACAGCCATGAATGAACGTCAGCTTCGCGAGCTGCGGCGCCATATCGGCTTCATCTGGCAGGAGTACAACTTGGTGGATCGGCTCTCAGTGATAATGAATGTCCTCACCGGGCGGCTGGGCTATAACCGCTCGCTGTTGGGGTTGTTTGGCTACTTTGGGCGCGAGCACCGCGAGCTGGCAATCCGCAGCCTGGAGCGCGTTAACATGCTGCAGCACGCCTATCAGCGTGCCGACCAGCTCTCCGGCGGCGAAAAGCAGCGTGTGTCCATTGCCCGCGCCATCACCCAGCAGCCCAAAATCCTGCTGGCCGACGAGCCGATTGCCAGCCTCGACCCCGAACTGTCGTGGCAGGTCATGAGCGATCTGGCCCGCGTGGCCCGCGAAACCGGCGTGCCCACCCTCATCAACATTCATCAGGTCGAGCTTGGCAAAGCCTTTGCCGACCGCTTGGTGGGTATCGCCCGCGGCGTTGTGGTGTTCAACGGCCGCCCCGAAGAACTGGACGCCGCCGCGATGGATCGCATCTACCGTTTCGACAAAGACGAGCCAGACGCCGTGCCAGTGTCGGTCATGCAGCCTGTGCCGGTCCAGGTGGGGGACTGACCCATGACAACCATTACGACAGACAGCAGCCGAAGAAACGCCGCTGTTTCGCCCCCGGCCGACCTAAACCAGATTCGCAGCGACCTGCTCCGCCCTCTGCCTCGCATCACCCTGCGCCTGTTCCTGACGCTGGTGGTTATCCTGGTGGTGTTCTATTGGGGCATCGTCGGCACGGACGCCCGCCCGGCTACGCTGGCAGAGGGCATTCCCAACATCATTGACTTCATCAGCCGCCTGCTGCCGCCGGAATTCGAGTTCGTCCAAGGAAGCGAGCGCGCCATTTCGCTCGCGCCCTTCAGCGTGCGCGAGCCAGAAACCCTGCCTCCCGCCCAGCGCCTCAGCCGCGCCAGAGCAGCCACACCCGAAGCGCTGGCCGCTGTGGGCGAAAACCAGAAAGTCGTAACGCTCTACCGGGGCAGTGACCGCCGCTTCCACTACACGCCCGACACCGTCACCGGCGCGGTTGAAGAAGTTCCGTTCATCCTGGAGCAGGGGGAATTTATCTACATTGAAGAAGCCTCCGGCGATCCGTTCATCCTGCCTGAAGGCACATTCTTCGCCGATCGCTTCGCTGTGCCGGTGGGCCAGAGTCTCGTCGGCAAGCGCTACCTGATCTACGACGGCGAGCTGTTTGTCGGCTGGCCGGTCATCATCTCCGCGATTGTGGAGACTGTCCAGATCGCCCTCATCGGCACGCTCGGCGCGATTATCCTGTCTATCCCTTTCGGTCTGTTTGCCGCCCGCAACATCTCGCCGCACATCTCCGTCTATCAGTTCACCCGCGTGCTGCTCAACGCCAACCGCGCCATTCCGGAGCTGGTCTACGCCCTGATTATGGTGTCGGCGGTGGGGCTGGGGCCGTTCCCCGGCGTGCTGGCGCTGATGATCGGTTCGGTGGGTTCGATGGGCAAGCTCTACGCCGAATCCATCGAAGCGATTGACCCTCAGCAGGTGGCCGCCGTGCGCGCCACCGGCGCCTCGCGGCTTCAGGTTTTCAATTACAGCGTCATCCCGCAGGCGTTCCCCAACATGGCATCGTACTCCCTGCTGCTCTTCGAGCACAACGTGCGCGCCGCAACCATCCTGGGCATTGTCGGGGCTGGCGGCGTGGGCTTCATCATCCAGAAGTACATTCAACTGTTCCAGTACCAGCGCCTGATGGGAGCTGTCATCGCCATCGTGATCGTCGTCACCGTGATTGACCGGCTCAGCGATCGCATCCGCAAGCGCATCATCTAGCGCGCCCGGGGTGGCAGGCTTTCACCCGGTTCATACAGAGCAAAAGATTTCTTAAGAGGGGCATTTGCCCGCTTATACTGCATTAAACTAAGGGAGGCATGAGACAAGATGAGCAAGGGGTTGTTTCGTATTCTGCTGCTGGCCGCCACGCTGGTTCTGGTCGTTACGGGTGTCAGCGCCCAGAGCGACGTTGATCGCACCGGCTGGCCCAATCCGTTTGTGATGGGCCTGTTCGCCGGCGACGACTCTGCCGAGGCGCTGCGCAACAACGAACCGCTGCGCGCCTATCTCTCTGAAGCGCTGGGCATCGAGGTGCTCATCAGCACCGGCACCAGCTACAGCGCCGTGATCGAAGCCATGCGCGCTGACCGCGTTGATGCGATGGCCGTTGGCCCGTTCGCCTTCGTGCTGGCCGAGCGCGAGGCTGACGCGGAACCGCTTGTCGTGCTGCTGGTCGAAGGCGTGCTCGAAGGCCTGGAAGCGCTTCCTAATGCCCCAGACCTGCTGCGCCCCTTCTACTACAGCGTCTTTATCACCAAGAAAGGCTCTGGCATTCGCACCCTGGCCGATCTTGAGGGCGTGAACTTCGCCTTCGTTGACCCGGCTTCCACCAGCGGCCGCAACGCCCCCGTAGTGCGCCTCATCAACGAGATCGAGGGCCTGGAAACCCCGGCGGATGTTGACGCCTGGCTGAAGCCCATCTTCGCCGGCAGCCACCCCAGCGCCGTGACCGCCCTGATCAACGGCCAGGTTGACGCTGCTGCCACGTTTGAGGGCAACCTCATCAACATGCGCCGCGAGGGCCTGGCTGAAGTCTGCGGCTTCGAAGACGACCGCGTGGGCGTCACCCTGACCCAGGAAGACCTGGATCGCATTTACGATGAGTGCCCCGAAGGCAACATCGTCGTCATTGCCCAGTCTGCCCCCATTCCCAACACGCCGATGGCCGTCCGCCGGGAGCTGCCAGAGAGCCTGAAAATGGCCCTCAAAGAGGCCCTGCTGGCGATCAAGGACGACCCTGAGCTGCTGGCCCGAGTGGGCTACTACTTCGTAGACCCCACCGAGTATCCTGAGCTGGGCCTGGAAAGCGTGAGCGAATTCTACGACGTCGTGCGCGACATCGCTGCCATCACGGTTGACCGGTAAATCACGTCTCTTTGTCTCTCCGGCCCCCTCTTTGCCTAGAGGGGGCCGCACTTTTCTCTGAAGCTGGAGGCGATTGCCTGCTGGCGAGCGACGTTTGAGGTTAAAATCGAAAGCTGCTGTCAGCCTTGTTTTAGATTGGACCCGCCATGCCCGCACCGTTTGCCCAGAGCGAATACCTCTCCATCCTGACGCACACACCGCCCGATGCCCTCAAGCGTTTTGCCGAAGACGTTCTGCCTCATGTGGGCGAAATTGCTGTCCTGAAGAGCCAGACCGGGCTGGTTATGCTCCCCTGCCGCGACAGCGCCGAGGGTGTGGTGTTTCACCTCGGCGAGGTGCTGGTCAGCGAGGCCCACGTCCGCCTTGCCG
>Ga0308414_1000714_pt1 | contig 21495 bp, 18 predicted proteins | sample HotsprSampleOS50_FD_205667 | JGI IMG/M metagenome (GOLD analysis project Ga0308414, IMG submission 205667) | Hot spring phototrophic mat microbial communities from Octopus Spring, Yellowstone National Park, Wyoming, United States - 20090730_OS50 ...
TTTTACTCATTGTCAGTATTCCTTCCATATTAAGATTCTCCTTTTTTTTGAGAATCCTAATTTCAGTGTTTTTTTACTGACATTTCTATTGAGTTATATTACTGACATTTCTTAAGAGTTATTACATGAAAGCTTTTCTAAATACTCCTCAAAAATTCCAGCAACTTTTTTAACATTTTTTGCTTCAGGCTTTCCATCTCTGTTTGTAGATTTTTCATATATAACATTATCTCCAACCGCAGGTATAAAATCTATCCAATCATACCTGCAGAAATAATCATTATCAATAAAGAAGAATTTTTTTTCTTCAAAAATTTTAGTTATGATCCCTTTAGTTTTCATAAAATCTCCTTCTTTTATTTTCTTAAATTATAAATTACCTGGCAAATGAGAGGGTGAAGGATCTTTTCCAACTTTTGTGCTTCTTCATTTCCCTCTTTATTAATTGTTAAAATATCTTCAAAGAATTTTATAAGTTCTCTATCCTTGTCTTTTAATAACCTGTTCACAGTATGATTTAGTCTTGCATAAGCAATTAGATAAGTCTCATCGTCAGTTTCATCGTATTTTTTTAACATTTCAGATAATTCAAGCAGCCGTCTAATCAGCCCACGACTTAATCCATTTTTTTCATCCTGAGCTTTTAATGTAAGACTTTCTATTTGTTTCATCAGATAATCTAGTTCTTCATTTTTCACAAAGGTATTAAACAGAAAAGTTCCTGCCTTATCATTATCAGCAATAAATGATAATTCATCTTTTGCTTTTAATAATTTGTATTGGTCTTCCTTTGTAAATTTTTTCCCCACGTTTTGATTATCCTCTGCAAAGTCAGCGACAATTCTAATTGGCGTATGATCTTTAAAATGAGTTATAGAGTAAGAGATATGCACTTCTTTATTACCACAAGTAAACTTTTTGAATTCATCATTTAATGCCTGGACCAATTTTAATGCTGAGCTTTGGGGAGTAACCAGCATCAGGTCGTCGCCGCCTGCAAATATTGTGTATACTTTATTGTCAATTGCTTTTTGTTCCCATTCAGCTAAAAATCCGTTTAGGAAAAAGCTAAAGAAATATTTTAGGTGATTACTAAGAGTGGTAGTCCGTGAGATACTGGTTAGGTCTTTTTCTAAATCAACATCATTTCTAACTTTTTTATCTCTATCTAAACCATAAGCCATAATTAAACCGAGATTATCAATATCACCTTTGATGAGTGCCAGAAATTCCGCACCGTTATTTTGCTCTGCCATATCTTCAAAAGGCATTATTTCATTACTTTCGTTTCTTGAACAATAATTAGCAACCTCAATGTAATGCGTATTCTTAAAAATATTTTTACCAAGATTGTCTTTCTTTAACAAGTCGTCCAATGTTGGATTAAGCAAGAGTTTGTTTCTTTTTTTTAGGTCATCATTTTCTTTGAATTTTTTAATAGGCTTAATGTTACCAGGATTAATTGTAAGATTATCATCATTTAAGATGGCAATAATGTTATTCCCCGTAATTTGAGAACCAATCTCAAATTCATTTTTTACCTGAAGATCCACAATTATATCTCCATCTGGATCTGAAATTACTCTTTTTCTTCCATCTCTAATGGGTTTATCCGTTATTTTACATTTTATTGAATCTGTACCTGTTCCATCGTCACTAATATATTTTTCTTTCCAGATATAATTTTGAAAGCTAAAATTATCCTTTGGGAAAAGTCTTTCATTGAAAAGTTTGTATCTCTTCTCAATCAGCTTATGTGAAGCATCTTCAACTATTTTCCCAAAGGTTAATGGATTGTCTTTCTCCATCAAATCCTTATAATTAAAAGTATGATACGCACAGTTAAAGCTTAAGTCCATTCTGAAATTATTAAACAAGTAATTATTTATTTCATAGAGTACTTTTTCATATTCTTCCTTAAATTTTTCTGTGTCTGGTGCAATTAAATAAAATTTTCCACCAGCAAGCATAATGAGATTAACTTCAGTTAGTCCAAAGGCTTTTAATAATTTTGTTGCAAGATTTCTTGTGAGCACCTGAACAAAAATTGAACGACCTCTTAATATTTTTGCGGGTTTCTTGTGGACAACATCGAATATATAACTTTGAATTCCAGGTATATCACCAATTACCAAATTTAGGTTTGTTGACTCGGAGTTTTCCTTTTTGGTTAAATAAATTGCGTGACCGAGTCCCGCAACATCTTTCAAATGGTTATAAAGTGATATGTCAGTTTCAGAACTTCCCGTAAAATCTGGTACGCACCACATATATTTTTCAAATATTATGAGCAAAAGGTTTATTAAACTCTCAAAATCTTCATCGCTCTCATAAATATCGAGTACATATTCAAGATCTTCAAGAAATAAATTCCAATCAGATTCTTTATATGCAAATTCTTTAAGTTCACTTTCTATAGTTTCTGTTGGAATGATTACATCATAATCCTTTTTAGTCAAAAGCTTATGTTTATAATACTTTGGTTCAATTTGTTCATTGGATAAAATTTTTATTTTACTAAACAGTGATGCGAGATGTTTATGCTTCCACTGATCCTAATATGCCTCAACTTCTTCTTTATCAACTCTTTCACTTGCTGAAAGTCGGTCAGCTTGTTGAATTATTTTGGTTATTCCGTTAGCGGGATCTTTTTTATGATGATTTAAAATAACTTCAGAAAGTTGATTGATATTTTCTTTACCAACTATTTTTTCAAAGTGATGTTGGAATCTGCCAGAGAGTATTAATTCTTTCCCAAGTTCCTGATGATATTTTTTATATGGATTCCTGGTGCACCTCTGCTCAAACTTCCCAATATCATGAAACAGTGCGCCGAGGATAAGTGTTTTTTCTTCTGCTGTCATACTGTATTCCCTGATTTTTGTTCCAAAATTATTTCTTTCTTTTTGAGTTGCAAGCGTTCAAAACATTTTCAAAATGTTTTTATTTCTTTTTCTTGTCTTTTGAATTTGGAACGCCAAACTCTTTTTCAAATTCTTTTATACCTAATGCAATATTATTTACAATCTCTAATGCATCTTCTTTATCGAACTCTTCCATAGCTATTGAAAGAGCTTCTTTGAAGGCTTTTTCTTTTCTTTTTCTGCTTTCTTCAAATATAGATTCCATAACTGTTAAGGTTAATTCAAAAGCCCAGATTAATAAATCCTCTTCAATTTCGGTGCATTCATCTTCTCCTCGCAAAAGGGTATGAAATCTTTCAGCGGGTAAACCATAAGCCTCCAATGCAGGACCAACAAAAGGAAAAGCAATTATAGAATCTTCAGGAAGAAATGGAAATCTTTCGTGAAAATGTTCCAATATGAAATGTAAATTATCTTGATCAATACTCTCAGAGTCTGAAGTTTCATTGTCTATACTATCGTCAAAGTCTATTTCTATTGATTCAAACCATTTTTCTTTTGCCTCCCTTTTTAGATTTGTGAGCTTTAGATGTTCATCGGCAACAGTTGCATTATAAGTATAAAATATCCTTCTCAGCACTAAAGTAGCTTCCTGTTCATCTCTAAATTTGGTTCTATCAACAGTCTTTAAGTATTTATTTATTTGAATGTCAATAAATAAATTGTAATCTTCTTTAATTTCTTCAATAGTTCTCATTTTTATTTATTCCTTTTGATTGTTGATTACCTCAGCCATTCCAAATCCCATAGAATTTTTTTCACCGAAACCGCACTCATAGCCAATTTTCATAAGCTCTTTATCACCTTTTAACTTGAATGGAGCAACTAAACCAACTACATCAACGGGATTCCTTCCGTGCTCATTTATTGTAACTTTTTTAGTAATCCGTGGATGTTTTCTCAGATAATTTTCATCCCATTCCAATTCAACTTTTCCATCAGTTTTTCTATTGTTAACTAATTCATACTTATTCAATAGATTATTAGTTAAAATTCTGTTAATATCTACTTTGTCTTCAGGTCTTAGGTAATAAGGTGAGAGTTTACCATTGTATTCTTTTACTGTTGATAGAACTAAAGGAGAAAGCAATTTGAATTTTGTTTCAGTTTCAAAGTCAGGTTGAGGTAATAATTCCATATTGTTTATAAGGAATTTTATTTCGTTACCGCCTGATGAAAAATAAAAGAATGTGCGTTCGAATGTGCCGACTACAAAATTCTTTATAAATTCATCAACTATTGGTGAACTGACATAAAGATAAAGATAAGGGCTTTCGAGTGTTATGTAATTTTTTTGAGATGTGAATTGCTCAAATTGAACTGCGAATGAAAAAAGTTTATATGGTTTGCCGTTTAGTTTATATCCCTGATTATGTAAAAATTCTGAAAATTCTGTTGAACCAAATTTTAGTAGAAGATATAGCGCAGAAGAAAATTGATACTGATAGTTGTAAGGAATGATTTTATTGTCTTTTGCATACAGTTTTATTTTTAGTCTCAAGGAACCCCCTAAGATTAAATAAAAATTTTTACTAAGTAGAAGAACCAAGGATAAACTCTATTGCTAAATTAGTTTCAAGAATTTTATTTGTCAAGATTAATGTTAAATTTTTTAATGCACTTAACAGTTTTGTTCAAAATAAATTTATTTATGTGGCTAAAGCCTGTTCCTATTTTTATTTTTCGGAGCTGTCTAAAAATTCCTTTTTTAACTTTGTGCCTTTGTGTCATTGTGGCAATATTTTCTTTATCATTGACTATCCACTTAATCATATAAGAATAAATGCCACGAAGTTCACAAGGATAATCTTTATCATAAATAATCTTTAACTTTAACTTAAACTTAAACTTAAACTTTAACTAATGCAGATAGAACACGGATAGAACTGATACAACGGATTTTAACGAATTATTCGATTTAATTCGTGTAAATTCGTGCAATTGGTGGCAAGAAAGTATTAGCCAACAAGTTCGCACAAAGGAAAGTTTACTTCTTAGTCAGTCAATTATTAGAATTTATCTTCTTTCATTTTGAACTAAAATCAGAGTTTATTGATCAGATATAAGTTTATTTTGGACAGCACTGATTAACTTAACTCTCTTTTCAGATTTGGTTATTATTTGCTTAATAATCAAAATCAAACAAATTTTACTATATATCTGATTTTTACCCAATGCATTCATCTTTCATAGTGTTATTTTTGCTGTGAATTAAATAATTGATTATGGAATATTTACTTAGCATAATTATTGGTTACATTTTTGGTTCGTTTCCAACTGCTTATGTAATTCTCAAAAAAAGAGGTATCAATATAACAGAAGCTGGCAGCGGAAATGTTGGAGCTATGAACTCTTATGAAGTTACAAATTCAAAATCAATTGGAGTTTTAGTTCTAATTATTGATTTTTTAAAGGGCTTTTTAAGTGTTTATGTAGTTGGATTGATTTATCCCGAAAACTTCATTTTTCAAGGTATATCTTTGATTTTTGCCATTTTTAGTCATTGTTATAATCCGTGGATAAATTTCAATGGTGGACGTGGATTAGCAACGGCAGCAGGAGGAATCGTTCTTATTTTTTATCCGCTTCTTTTTATTTGGCTGATTCTCTGGGCAATTACTTACTTAATTAAAAAGAATATTCATATTTCCAATATTGCCTCAACTATTTTATCCTTGTTGATTGTTTTTAACAATTCAGAACTTGCAATTAAGTATAGTAGTCCAAAGGCAAATAGTTCAGAAACTCTTGTATTAATTGTTACAATGGGTTTACTTTTAATTTTAATCAAACATATTGAACCTTTGAAAGAAATAATAGAAGAATTTAAGAAAAAAGGAATAAGAAAATGATAAGTAAAAAAACTTTTTTCATAACGATAACTATTTTATTAGTTATTATTGTTTCATCTTTTGTTTATTTGAATAATAATTTTAAGGAAAGTTTTTATAATAAACCTGCAAATAATCAAGTTTTAATTTCTCAAAGCAAAACACAAGATGAAATCAATAATTCAAGAAGAAACATTATCACGCAAACTGTTGAACACGTTAGTCCTGCAGTAGTTGGAATTAACGTGATAGAAATTCGGCAATACAGAGACCCGTTCAGTTATTTTTTTGATGATCCATTTTTCAGACAGTTTTTTGGTGACAGAAGGAATTACAGTCAAAGGGTTCAGGGATTAGGTTCAGGATTTATCATATCACCAGACGGATATATTATTACAAACGATCACGTAGCAGGAAATGCAAGCGAAATAACAGTTACAATGACTGACGGCTCACATCATAAAGCTGAGATTATAGGAACAGATCCTGTTTCAGATATATGTCTTCTTAAAATTGATGGCAAAGATCTTCCATATCTTGAATTAGGAAATTCAAATGATGTAATTATTGGAGAATGGGTAATTGCATTAGGAAATCCTTTTGGATTATTTGATTTAAATGATCAACCAACTGTTACTGTTGGAGTAATAAGCGCAAAAGGTATGAATCTCGAGCCGTTAAATAATAGATATTATATTAACATGCTTCAGACAGATGCTGCAATCAACGGCGGAAATAGCGGAGGTCCTTTGGTAAATAGTCTTGGTCAGGTTATAGGAATGAACACTTTAATTTTCACAGCTGGAGGTAGTCAGGGGAATATCGGATTGGGTTTTGCAATTCCAATAAATAAAGTAAGAAGAATAGTTACTGAATTAAAAGAGAAAGGTTCTATTGAAAGAGATTTTCAAATTGGTATGAGCATTCAGAGTATTGATGAAGGAATTGCAAGATATTATGATTTGAAGAATACTCGTGGAGTAATAGTAACAAGAGTGAACCCAAATTCCCCTGCTGACAAAGCAGATATAAGAGCTGGCGATATCATAACAGAAATAGAAGGATATAAAATCAACAACGAAAAAGTTTTGTTTGGAGTTTTTCAGGAATTTAGAGTAAATCAAACAATTAATGTTACCATAATAAGAGACAATAAAGAACAAATTAAAAAAATGAAATTAGTGAGAAAATGATAAAAAGATATTCACTCTCAGAGATGACATCAATCTGGGAAGATAAATTCAAATTTGAAACCTGGTTAAAAATTGAAATCCTTGCCTGCGAAGCAAGAAACGCAAAAGGTGCAATTCCTGATTCAGATTTGGAAGAGATAAAATCAAAAGCTGATTTTGATATTAAGCGAGTATTGGAAATAGAAGAAACCACAAAACACGATGTGATTGCTTTTCTTACTAACGTTGCTGAATATGTCGGACAAGCTTCGAGGCATATACATTATGGAATGACTTCCTCTGATATACTTGATACTACTCTCTCCTATCAGATGAAAAAAGCGGGTGAGATTTTATTAAAACAACTTTACGAATTCAAAGATGTATTGAAAGAAAGAGCCATTGAGCATAAATCAACCATTTGTATAGGAAGGACACACGGTATTCACGCTGAGCCAACAACAATGGGTTTGAAGTTCGCTTTATGGTATGAGGAAATAAAAAGAAATATCATCAGGTTGAAAAATGCAATTGATGAAATAAGTGTTGGGAAAATTAGTGGAGCGGTTGGAACATTCGAGCATTTGAGTCCTGATATTGAAAAATATGTTTGTGAAAAATTAGGATTGAAGCCCGACCCAATTTCTACTCAAATTATTCAAAGAGACAGGCACGCTCAATTTTTATCTACTCTTGCAGTGATTGCTTCAACTTTAGAAAAAATTGCAACTGAAATCAGGCATCTTCAAAAAACCGAAGTATTGGAAGCAGAGGAATATTTTTCAAAAGGACAGAAAGGTTCATCTGCAATGCCTCACAAAAGAAATCCAATTGTCAGCGAAAGGATTTGTGGTCTTGCCCGATTGATTAGAAGTAATCCAATAGCAGGATTGGAAAATGTAGCTTTGTGGCACGAGAGAGATATCTCTCATTCTTCAGTTGAGAGAGTGATTATTCCGGATAGCTGTATAGCATTGAATTATATTCTTGACCTTTCAATAAAATTGATTAAAAACCTTATCACCTATCCTGAGAATATGCTTAAGAATGTGAATCTTACGAGAGGATTGATTTTCTCACAAACTTTTCTGCTTAAATTCATTGAGAAAGGGATTTCACGAGAAGAGGCATACAAAATTGTTCAGGATTCAGCTATGACTGTGTGGAAACAAAAAGATACTAATTTGAAAAATGAATTATTAAAATCTGATGAAGTAAAAAAATATCTTTCAAAAGAAGAGATAGAAGAAACTTTTAGCTTTGATAAAATGTTGAAAAATGTAGATATTATTTTTCAACGAACAATTTATAAGGATTAAAAATGAACAAACTCTTTAACATTCTAATTTGTATTTTAACATTAGGTTTATTCAGATGTGGTGGAAATGCTCAATCTCTTACAGAAGGACAACTTGCACCTGATTTTACTTTAGAGGATGAAAATTCAGTAAAATATACTTTATCCGAATTCAGAGGGAAATCACCTGTCGTAATTTTCTTTTACCCAAAAGCCGGAACACCGGGCTGCACCAAACAAGCTTGTGGAATCAGAGATAATATTTCAAAATTTGAAGAGAATGAAATTGCAATATTTGGAATCAGTGTTGATTCTAAAGTATCGCAAAAGAAATTTAAAGAAGAAAATAATCTAAACTTCCCTCTTCTTTCTGATGAAGATAAAATTGTTTCAAAGGCTTATGATGTTCTCAATAATTTCGGAGTTGCAAGCAGAGTTACCTTTGTAATAGATAAAGAAGGGAAAATTGCTCATATATTGAGAGATATAAATATCAGTGATCACGCAAATCAGGTTTTTGAGTTAGCATTAAAATTAAAGTAATTAAAAATTGAGTAAATAATGAAATATAAATCAAACTTATACAGAATAATTTTTTCACTGTCGGTAATAGTTTTAATCAGTGTTCTTTTTGCGAAAGACAAAAATCATTTCAATTTAAGTTCAAATACTGATTCAGTAAAAGTTATACTCCCTGAGAATAAACATAAATCCGAAACAAGATTAGTAACAAGTATTCTTACGCGATATCACTATAAAAAATTTACTTTGAATGATTCCTTATCATCAGCAGTATTTGATAAATTCATAAACTCACTTGATAACGGAAAAAACTACTTTCTTGCTTCTGATATAAAAGAATTTGAGAAATTCAGATATAAAATAGATGATATGTTGATGAATGAAGAGATAGAATTCTTTTTTGATGTATTTAATAAATATGTTCAGCGAGTAAAAGAACGTGTTGAATTTGCTAACAAAGCACTTGAAAACGAAATAGACTTTAAGTCTGATGATTATTTCATAATTAAAAGAGATTCGATTGATTGGTTTGAGTCTAAAGAAGAACTTAATAAAGACTGGCTAAAAAGAATAAAAAACGATGCATTGATTTACAGATTAAATGATAAGGACTGGGAGTTTATTAAAACTACTCTTCAGAAAAGATATAGCAACTTATTGAAATTTTTACTTCAGAATAATGCTGATGATGTATATCAATTAGCAATGAATTCATTTGCAGAGTCAATTGATCCACACACAAATTACTTTTCACCTATTACTTCAGATAACTTTAAGATTGATATGTCTTTATCATTAGAAGGAATTGGAGCGAGACTTCAAACTGAGGATGACTACACAAAAATATTTGAAATAATTCCCGGTGGACCTGCAGATAAAAGCAAAGAACTTAAGGCTGATGACAGAATCATCGCTGTTGCTCAAGGTGAAGATGGTGAATTTGAAGATGTTATAGGCTGGAGAATAAATGATGTGGTAAAAAAAATTAGAGGTGAGAAAGGGACGGTTGTAAGATTGTTGATTATTCCTGCAGGAGAAAGTCTTAATTCAAAACCTAAAGAAGTTAAACTTGTTCGTGAAAAAGTTAAGATTGAAGATCAAGCAGCAAAGAGTAAAATGATTGAGCTGGATCAGAACGGTAAGACTTATAAAATCGGGGTGATTGAAATTCCAAAATTCTATACCGATTTTGAAGCACGCAGAACCGGAGAAGACGGCAAAAGTACTACTAAAGATGTAAAAAATCTGATTAAGGAACTTAAAGCTCAAGGAATGGACGGACTTATAATAGATTTAAGAAATAATGGTGGAGGAGCATTAAATGAAGCTGTTGAACTGACTGGATTGTTTATCAATTACGGTCCTGTTGTACAAGTCAGAAATTCAATGAATATTATTGAAGTAAATTCAGACTTAGATTCATCTATTTATTATGATGGTCCTTTGGCAATCCTGATTAATAGATTCAGTGCATCTGCTTCTGAAATATTTTCTTCAGCTATTCAGGATTATGGTCGTGGAATAATTATAGGTGAAAATTCGTTTGGTAAAGGCACCGTTCAAAATCTTATTGATTTAAATATGATGTCATCTAATAGAAATGATAAATTAGGTCAGGTGAAATTAACAGTTGCAAAATTCTATCGTATAAATGGTGAGACAACTCAGAAGTATGGAGCAAAACCGGATATCGAATTCCCATCTTATTTTTCACCTGATGAATTTGGTGAATCTACACAAAAAGCTGCTCTTCAGCCTGATAAAATAAATCCCGTTTCTTATAATAAAGTTGGAAATATTTCTTCAATTATAAATGAGTTAAAATTGAGGCACGAGAAAAGAGCGAGTTCAGACCCTGAATTTGAATATTTGCTCAATCAAATTGAAGAATATAAGACTTCACGTAATCAGAAAATGATTTCATTAAATGAAGAAGTGAGAAGAAAAGAACAGAATGAACAGGAAGAGAAGAAATTCAGAATGGAAAATGAATATAGAAACAAGAAGGGTATGAAATTGATTGAAAAGGGAGATAAAACTAATTCAATAAAAGACATTGAAAATGATTATCCGATAAATGAATCGGGTCGGATAATAATAGATATGCTAACTCTAACAAAATAAAACGGAATTTCAAATGTTTAATACTTTCTTTAATCGCTCACAATGGATGTATTTGTCAATATTATTTGTAGCATTTTTCTCTGCCTCCTGTGCAAGTCAGGAAGAGAGACTTCAATTAGCTAAACAAGAAGTCGAAATTATAAATAGTAAACTTGACAAAGCTGAAATGATTACAGGTTTAATGTTTCGAGGTGAAAACAGGTTTTCTTATAGAGCTTACTTCGTTGATGATGAGTTAGTCTATATTTTTTCTGATGTCAATATTGGGTCTATTAGTGCTTCAACTAATTTTTATTATTTTCATAATGGAAATCTAATATATCTCAATAAACAAGAAGTTGGATTTGACCCGGTGCAAAAGAAAAGAAAAAGGTCCGTTAAAACAGAGATTTATTTTGATAAGGAAGAAATTTTAGAGTCTGTTAAAATAGTTTCAGGGAATTATGCGGAACTGCCTCACGAAGAAATAGAAGAGATTCAAAAAGACGCTAAGAGTTTATACAACACGGCAATGGAAAAGATGAATAGTAAAAAATAAACAGTTAATTAGTTTTAGCACAGATTACTAATCTGTGCTACGGATAAAATTAAATAAAAACTTAGCTAATTATTTTCTTTAATAATCTTTTCTAAAGAACTTTTAACTTCATCAATAGGGAACTTCTCTGAAGTCCATAGTTCAAATGATTTAGCCGCCTGATGAATAAGCATACCTATTCCGTTTATTATTTCTGCATTTGACTGGCGGGCAAAATTCAAGAATTTTGTTAACTGCGGGTTATAAATCAAATCAAAAACAATCTGATTCTTATTAAAAAACTTTTCGGAATTTACTACGGCGTCATCAACTTCGGGAATCATTCCAAGAGGAGTAGTATTTATAACCAATTTGGAGTTTTGAACTTCATCCACTAAATCAGGAGGAGCAAGTTTAAGAACTTCAATTGCATCAAATTTCATTTTTTCGTTAAAGATGTCTTTAACATTCAATGCTCTGTCTTCAGTTCTGTTAATCAAATTAATCTTACGAGGTTTGAAGTGTTTAATCAGAGTGTAAATAACTGCTCTTGCAGAACCGCCTGCACCAAAAATCGTATAGACCTCATCAATTAAATCATTTTTATATGGCAATAGCGTTTCAATTATGCCATTAACATCTGTATTATAGCCATAAAGATTACCTTCATTGATTACAACTGTATTTACAGAACCAATAATAGAAGATTCATCTGAAAGATGATTCAACAGTGGGAGTACTTTTGTTTTATAAGGAATAGTAACATTAAAACCAATGAAGTTCAATGAAATAATCCCTTTAACGGCTTTTTTAAAATTTACAGAATCAACATCAAAAGGCACATAATAATAATCAAGGTCTTTTATTTTCAGAGCAAGATTATGTATAAAAGGTGAATAAGTTTGTTTAATTGGATGACCAACCAAACCGATTAAATTTGTTTTTATTTTGAGCAAATCTCTCATAAAAAAAATTAATTTTCACCAAGAAGCTTCTTAAATAGTTTTGACGACCGAATTTCACCGTATTCATTTTCAAATTCTTTTTTCATTTCCGGATTCAAATCAAAAGCTCTTTTCAAACATTCTATTGCATCGTTAGTACGGTTAAGTATGAAATTAATCTTTGCTTTAGCATAGTAAAAATTAGCATCTTTTGAATTTAAGCTAATGCATTTATCAAATGATTCTAATGCTTCAAGCCAATTATTTGATTCGAACTGAGCATCGGCAAGATTATTCCACAACGTAAGATTTTCAGGATCAAATTCAAGGGCTTTTTTATATAATATTATTGATTCCTCTATTTCGCCTATCGAGTAAAGTAAATCAGCTTTTGCGTTCCAAGGCTCTGCATCATTTAAGGAAATTGAAATCGCTTTATTAAAATCCTTTAAAGCAAGTTTGGTTTTGCCTAATGAATCGTAACAATAACCTCTTGCCAAATAAGCTTCATAATAATCAAAGCCAATTTCTATTGCTTTTGTATAAAATGAAATTGCAGTTGCTATTTCATTAATTTCCTCATAAAGACTACCAAGATTGTAATAAGCAGTTTCATCATCGGGGTCTATACTAATTACTTTTTTGAAACATAAAATTGCTTCTTCAAATCTTCCGAGATCAGCATAAGCATTACCTTTATTGTACCAAGCATTGATAAAATCTTCCTGAATTGCTGTAACAAAATCGAAACATTTTATAGCTTCTTCAATTCTGTTCAGTTTTACGAGAATAACACCCTTGTTAAACCAACCAATTGGATTGTAAGGTTCTTCATCAATAAAATTTTCATAAGACTTCAGAGAATTTTCATAATCGCCTAATGATTCATAACAATAACCCATTTCGAAATAGCAATCGGAAAAATCAGATTCAAGTGCAATACATAATTCATATTGTTGAATAGCTTTGCTGAATAATTGCTGTTTTTGATACAAAATACCCAAATTATAATAGGCTTCGGAATTTGTTGGATTAATTTCAATAGCCTTTTGTAAAGAATCTTCAGATTGCTCGAAAAGATTCAGGTACATCTCCGCAGCAGATTTTTGAATTAGTGCATCATCATCATTTGGATTAAGACTAAGAGCTTTATCAAAACATTCAAGGGATTGTTCATATTCAAACAAACCATAAAGTAAAGCTCCTTTATTAACCCATAGTTCAGAATTGTACGGATAAATATTTAAAAGTTCATTGACTAAAAACAAGCCATCTTCAAAACGACCCAATTCAAAGGATTCTTCTATAAGGTCTTCAATTCTATCTACTGAATCATAAAAATAACCGGTTTCAATTAGTTCTTTACATTTTCTAAATTCTTCATCAAATGAGTAATTTTTCTCATTATATTCATTAGGTTGAGAATCAGAACTACTAAAAATCATTTTCTCTCCGAAAAGTAATATTTACATACTTAATCTATAATCAAACAAATATAAAAACAAGGAATGAATTAGTTGGAAATTAGAAGAATTTTTATAAGGGGAAAATTTGTGTGATTTCAAACAAATTTGTGATTCAGTCAGAAAAATAATCGTAAAATTATAAAGAAATAGAACACTGATTTGACGGATGCAACGGATTAAAACGGATTTGAATTTTAAAGTTCTCCTTCGTGATTTGGAGTATTTGTGAATAATAAGATTTTTTATCCAAAAGTTCACAAAGAAAATCTAAAATATTCTCTGCGACTCAGCGGTAAAAAATATTTCACGCAAAAACGCAAAGTCGCAAAGAAAAAATGGAACAATGATGACACAGACACGATTAATCCTCAACGATTAAACTCTTTGTGTTCATAGTGCTTACTTTGTGCACTTCGAGGTTAATAACTTTTTTATAACAAAGTTTTACAAAAAATTTTTAGTCAGCCCTAATTCTTAATTTTTAGATAAAACTGCAGTAACTTTTTCAGCAGCTTCTTTTAAACTGTTAGCAACTTCAAAATTAAGATGTGAATTTGCAAGTAATTCAGCAGCTTCTTTAGCATTTGTTCCTTCAAGCCGAATTACAATCGGAACTTTTACATCCATTTCTTTGGCTGCATCAATAACTCCCTGTGCTACTCTATCACATCTAACAATCCCACCAAAAATATTTATAAGTATTGCTTTAACATTTGGATCGGAAAGAATAATCTTAAAACCATTAGCAACAGTTTCTTTATTTGCACCACCACCAACATCAAGAAAGTTTGCAGGCTCACCACCAGCAAGTTTGATAATATCCATTGTAGCCATAGCCAAACCAGCACCATTAACCATACATCCAACGTTTCCATCAAGTTTTATATAATTCAGATTAAACTTTGAAGCTTCAACTTCAAGAGGGTCTTCTTCATCAATGTCTCGATATTCTAAAATGTCAGGATGACGGAATAAAGCATTATCATCAAAATTCATTTTACAATCAAGTGCTACAATCTTATTATCGTTTGTAAGAATAAGAGGATTTATTTCTAACAAGGAAGCATCAGTTTGTTCATACGCGTTATAAATGTTTTTAAGGAAAGGAATAAAACTCTTGAATGCATCTCCTTCCAGTCCAAGAGCAAAAGCGAGTTTTCTGATCTGATAAGATTGTAAACCAACAGCTGGATCAATCCATTCTTTAATTATTTTTTCTGGAGTTTCTTCAGCAACTTTTTCTATTTCAACTCCGCCTTCTGTGGAAACCATAATAACATTCTTAGAAACAGCTCTGTCTAACAAAATTCCGAGATAAAATTCTTTTTTATAATCCAAACCTTCAGCAAGGAAAATAGTTTTGACAATTTTACCCTCAGGTCCTGTTTGATGAGTAACAAGAAGATTTCCAAGAATCTTTTCTGCATACTCTGTTGCTTTTTCTGGCAAGGTTGTAAATTTCACTCCACCTTCTAATAAAAGATTATCTCTATCTCTAACATCATAAACTTTACCTTTACCTCTTCCGCCAGCGTGAATCTGAGACTTAACAACAAACTGATTTATCCCTTTTGATTGAAGGGATTGCAGAGCTTTATCAAACTCGTCCATAGTTTTTACAGCAATTCCATCCTGAACAGGAACTGAATATTTTTTAAGTATTTCTTTAGCCTGATATTCGTGAATTTTCATTTTAAACCTTTATTTGTTTTTAATTACGATTGCAAAAAATCTTGGTGCTGACTAAAAATTAAATTTTCTTTGTGTCATTGTGGCAAATAAAAAATCTTTTATGGACAAAAATCAAAACAAAAGCCACAAAGTCACTAAGGCACGAAGAAAAAATATTTCTGTGAACTTTATGTAAAGTCTTTGAGCCCTTTGTGGTAAAAAAATATTAAACACAAAGTTGTACAAAGAAATTTTTAGTCTGCCTCTTGTCAAAATGTTAAAGAAACATTTTAAAATTGTCATCCTTCGATAACCTGTCTGCTGCAGGCAGAGCTCAGGATGACAAAAAAGTTAATTATTTTTCATTCATAAAAGGATAACGCCAATCTTTAGGCGGATCAAAATTTTCTTTAATTGTACGAGCAGTCATCCAACGCATCAGGTTCATTGCGCTTCCGGCTTTATCGTTTGTACCAGAAGCTCTTCCACCGCCGAAAGGCTGCTGTCCAACTACTGCACCTGTTGGTTTATCGTTTATATAAAAATTACCTGCTGCATTTCTAAGGGCATTAGACATTTTAACAATTACTTTTCTATCCTGAGCAAAAATAGCACCTGTCAGAGCATAAGGAGAAGTTTCATCACAAAGTGTTAAGGTTTCATCAAATTTATTATCAACATAAACATAAATTGTTAAAACTGGACCAAAAATTTCTTCTTCCATAGTTTTAAATTTTGGATTAGTAGTAACGATAGTAGTTGGTTCGATAAAATAACCTTTTGAATTATCAAAGTTACCGCCGGTGATAATTTCCGCTTCATCGGAGTCTTTGGCATATTTGATATAATTAGTTATTGTTTCATAAGCACCTTTATCAATAACAGCACCCATAAAGTTTGTGAAATCCTCTACATCTCCCATTTTTATTTTGCTAACTTCTTCAACGAATTTCTCTTTGAATTCTTTCCAAATAGATTGAGGTACATACATTCGTGAAGCAGCGGAACATTTTTGTCCTTGATATTCAAAGGCGCCTCTTAAAGCTGCAACAACAAGTGCATCTACATCAGCGGAATTATGGGCGAATATAAAATCTTTTCCGCCTGTTTCTCCAACAATACGTGGATAATATTTCATATTCTTTAAATTCTCTGAAATTAATTTCCACATATTCTGAAATACTTCTGTGGAGCCAGTGAAATGAACGCCTGCGAGATTTGGATTAGTCATTGCAGGATTACCGACCTGTCCGCCGGAACCAGGAACGAAATTAATTACTCCTTTTGGTAATCCAGCTTCTTCAAATAATTTCATCAGCCAATAAGCGGAGTAAACTGCACTTGAAGCAGGTTTCCATAAGCTTACATTTCCGACTATTGCAGGTGAAGTAGGTAGATTGCCGGCAATTGATGTAAAGTTAAATGGAGTTATTGCAAAAATGAATCCCTCAAGAGGACGATATTCCACTCTATTCCAAGTACCTGCTGAAGAGATTGGCTGGTCTTCCATCAATTTAGTAAAATAGTAACTATTGAAACGATAGAAGTCAACAAGTTCAGCAGCTGAGTCAATTTCTGCTTGGTGAACAGTTTTAGATTGACCCAACATTGTGGCAGCGTTCAGAGTTGCACGCCAAGGACCTGCTAACAAGTCAGCCATTTTAAGAAATACTGCAACTCTATGCTCCCAAGGCATTTCAGACCATTCTTTGCGTGCTTCTAATGCGGCTTCAATTGCCATTTCAACTTCTTTTTTACTTGCTTTATGATAAACTCCTAAAATGTGGCTATGATTGTGTGGTATTCTTATTTCTTCGGTGTTTCCTGTTCTGATTTCCTCGCCGCCTATTATTAGCGGAATTTCAATTTGCTTTGATTTCAGTTCAGCAATTTTTTTAACTAATTCTTCTCTCTCCGGACTTCCGGGTTTATATGATTTTATAGGCTCATTAACAGGTATTGGTACTTTGAAGTATGCGTTAGACATTTCGTTATCCCTTAATATTAAAAATTTTGCAAGTAAAATTAAGTCTTTTGATTAAGATTTTCAATTTAGTTTTGGTTTTGTTTAATTTAATACAGTTTGAGAATTTATATAAATAAATGAAATAATAATTTGATTAAAATAGAATTTTCAATGTTGTCTGATATAAACATAAACTTGATCATAAACTATAATTTTAGTTCAAAATAAAAGAAAATTCTTTAAATAATGGAAATGATTAAAATTTTGAATTTAGATTTCGATGAGATAAAGAAAACTCTGTCCTTAGCTTATCCTGTAATAATTGGTCAACTTGGAATTATAATGATGGGAGTTGTTGATTCGATTATGATAGGAGAGCTTGGCTCTATTCCTCTGGCTGCTTCTTCATTAGCTAATAGTCTGATTTTTATTATTCTGATAATAGCCATTGGCAATGCTGTTGCTGTAACTCCTTTAATCGCAATTCTTGTCGGATCAAGAAAAACAGAAGAGTGTAAAATATATTATCAAAATTCATTTCTAATAAATATGATAATGGCTTTTCTAACTTTCATAATTATAGTAATTGGTTCATACTTTATTGATTTGATTAATAAAGATTCGCAAGTTGTAAGTTATTGTAAATCATATATGCAAATAATTGGTCTTTCAATATTTCCAATGATGGTTTTTCAAACACACAAACAATTCATAGAAGGACTATCTATAATGAGACCAGCAATGATAATTACTATTATTGCTAATCTTGTTAATGTATTTGCAAACTGGGTTTTAATCTTTGGTAATCTTGGAATGCCACGTTTGGAATTAGATGGAGCAGGATGGGCTACTTTTATTTCACGACTTTTTATGGCATCAGCTATTATGATTTTTATTTTCAGAAATAAAAGATTTAAGGTTTTTAATTTAAATCTCGGTTTTAATAAAATAAATCTTTCCACAATAAAGAAGATATTGAGTGTCGGAATACCAAGCGGATTTCAATACTTTTTTGAAGTTGGTGCTTTCTCTTTTGCAGTGGTTATGATTGGATGGATTGGTTTTAATGAATTAGCAGCTCATCAGATTGCTATTTCTCTTGCCTCAATATCTTTTATGGGTGTGCTGGGAATATCTCAAGCTGGAAGTATTTTGGTTGGAAATGCTTTGGGAGAAAAGAATATTCTTAAAGTTAGAAAGTCCGGCTTTTACTCAATTTTTTTGGGAATGATATGGATGTTCATTAGTGGAATAATTTTCATTTCTCTGAAGGACTATTTACCAATTATTTATATCAGGGATAAAGATGTAATTGAAATAGCATCCAGACTTTTGATAATAGCGGCATTGTTTCAAATTTCAGATGGAGTTCAGGCAGTTGGTGTTGGAATTTGCAGAGGTTTGACAGATGTTAAAATTCCAACTATTATAACTTTCATCGCTTATTGGGTTATAAGTTTACCTGTTGGTTATCTTTTAGGATTTTATTTTAATTTGGGAGTTGAAGGAGTTTGGTATGGATTATTATTAGGTTTGACCTGTTCAGCAATTATGTTAACTGCAAGATTTAATTTTAAGAGTAAAAGATTATATTCGATAAAGAGTATTTGAATTTGTCATAAAAAAGATTAGTAAATGAAACTTCAGAAAAATTAAAATAATACCATCTTGATACATTTCTCTTTGATTCTTAAAAAGTTTGATAAAATGTGGCTAAAGCCCTTAGTATCCTAATCTTTATAATAACAGTTAGATAAATCCAACTGCAATAGAAATAAAATAAGTCTATCCTACTTTTATTGCAGTTCAATTTAGTGAACTGAAAAAAATAAAAACAGTCGAAGGCTTTAGCCACATAAATTTATTTATTTTGGACAGATGGTACTAAATGACCTCTTTTCTCAGTCTTGCAACAGGCAATTTGAGTTGTTCGCGGTATTTTGCAATTGTTCTTCTTGCTATATGAATTCCTTCTGACTGAAGTATTTCAGAAAGTTCATCATCACTGTAAGGATTTTTCTTGTCCTCGTTTTCAATAATTTCTTTAAGTCTTTCTTTGATATGTTTATTTGATACTTCTTCTCCCGAATCAGTGCTTAAACCTTCACTGAAAAAGTATTTCAATTCGTGAATTCCCATAGGACTTTGGACGTACTTACCATTTACAACTCTGCTTATGGTAGATATGTCCATTGATATTTCATCTGCAATATCTTTGTAAATCATTGGTTTTAATGCAATAGGACCTTTTTCAAAAAATTCGAATTGTTTTTCAAAAATTGCACGCATTATTTTCATAAGAGTTTCTCGTCTCTGTTCAATGCAGGCAATAAACCATCTCGCAGATTCAAATTTCTCCTTTAAGAATTTGTAAGTGTTCTTTTCTTGTTCACTTTTTTTCTTCTTTTTATTGGATTCTATCATCTCAAGATAGCTTTTATTTATTATAACCGAAGGCAAAGATTTGTCATTAAGAGTAATAATCCAGTTATCTTCAACTTTTTCTATAATAAAATCAGGGGTTATCTGATTAGAATCAATTAAATCAAATTTTCCTTCACCAGGTTTTGGATTAAGATTTTGTATAATACCTATAACTTCTTTTAGAGTTTCTTCAGTTAAATTCATTTTATTTTTGATAATATCATAGCGTCGTCTTGAGAATTCATCATAGTAGTCTTCAAGAATTTTCTTCGCTATAAATTTGAAGTATTCGTCAATCTTCATTTCGTTTAGTTGAATCAATAGACATTCTTTAAGGTTCCTTGCAGCAATTCCTATTGGGTCAAACTTCTGAATTTTTTTAAGAAGATTTTCAGCTGTCTGATAGTCTATTTTAATATGCTCAAATAATTCCAGATCGTTAAGGATATCCTTCAAATCCCTTTTCAGATAACCATCATCATCCAGATTTCCGATTATTTCTTCGCCTAAAGTATAGAGATTATCATCATAAAGTTCAAGTAAATGTAATTGTTCTAAAAGATGATCCATAAGAGTTTTTCTTTGAGGGGCTATAGGCTCAAAATTATCAGTTTCAGTATTCTGATTTCTCCATTCGTAATCTTGATCAACTTCATTCATAAAATCTTCTATTTCAAATTCTTCATCAGAATTTTGTTCTGTTTCGGTTGCTTCTTCCGTATTTTCAGTATCGGAATCTTTTTCCGGTTCAAGTTCTTTTTCCTGCATTTCAAGTTCAATGTCTTCAATAAGTAATGGATTTTGCTCGAGCTCCATTTTAATTCTTTGTTCTAAGGCAAGATTATTCAACTGAAGCAATTTCTGAAATTGAATTTGCTGTGGGGTTAATTTCTGACTAAGAGATAATTTTTGACTTAATGATAACATACTTTTTACCTGTTAAACTTTTCCTCTAATTTTGAATACCATTTTTTTCCGTATAATCTTATTAACGATTCTTTACAAAACTCAGCGATAGTAACATCTTCCAATTTCCCTTTTTCCAATGCAGGTTGGCACTCACTGAATTTTTCATACCGCAGAATATCTCCACCAAATTTTGAAACCCTAATTGGGAAAAGATGACAGGAAATTGGTTTCCTGAAATCAATTTTTTTATCAAAATAAGCTTTTTCCAATGCACACTTTGCAATTTCATTTTCATAATAGACGAATACACACTGTCTGTTTTTAATACTTCTTAAGAATAATTCATCTGATTTCTTTTCATAGAATCCGTTTTCATTTATTTCATCTTTGTTAATATCATCAAGATATTCAAAAACAGTATTTAATGATTTCTCAATTTCCGGTATTTCTTCCTTTAATACAGGGGCGCCATATTCACTTTCAAGAGTACAACAAGCACCTTTGCATTTATTTAAATCGCAAACAAATCTGGTATTCAATATTTCACTGCGAATAATCACGTTATCCACAGACTGTGCAGTATTAAAAAACACAAATTCTCTTTGTATTAACTCAATAGAAATGTCAGTAGTTTCAACTCTTTAGAAATGTCAGTAACAAATTTATTAAATAGTTATTAAAGTATTGCATTAGGGTAACGGAAGGAGGGCGTAGCCCGACTGGAGTTA
>Ga0308414_1000716_pt1 | contig 21485 bp, 15 predicted proteins | sample HotsprSampleOS50_FD_205667 | JGI IMG/M metagenome (GOLD analysis project Ga0308414, IMG submission 205667) | Hot spring phototrophic mat microbial communities from Octopus Spring, Yellowstone National Park, Wyoming, United States - 20090730_OS50 ...
GGTCGTCGATCAGGATCAGCAGGATGTTGGGGCGGGACGCCATGACAGCAGCATACCGCCGCCCCGCAGGCCATGCGAGCAGGCTCTCATCCCGTCATCCTGCCCAGGCGTTCCGCAGGGGCAGAGCAGCGGAGCGTGATGTGGATAATCTCGGCCGGCGCGTTGACGCGCACCGGGAACCAGTTGCCGACGCCGTTGGAAACGACCAGGGCGCTGTTGCCGCGGCGGTATGGCCCCGACCAGTACTTGTAGAGCAGCGGCCCCGGACCCAGGTCGGGCGTGAGCATCACCTGGCCGCCGTGGGTGTGGCCGGCCAGAGTCAGGGGCACGCCGGCGTCGGCGGCCAGGTCAAAGGCGTGCGGGTGGTGGGCCAGGAGGATCTGGAAGGCGTCTGGGTCGCGCAGTTCAAGGGTCTTGCGCACGTGCAGCGGAATCTGCGCGTCGTGGCGGTCGCCCAGGCCGCCCCAGCGGATGCCGAGCACCTGAACAGCCTGTCCGCGGATGCTGAGGGTGCGCTGATCGTCGAGCAGAAGGGGCACGCCCGAGTCAAGCACCTGTCGTTCAAACTCCAGGCGGTTGTCGAACAGATCGTGATTGCCCTCGCACATGAACAGGCCCCCCCCCGCGCGCAGTTGCCGCACCATATCCAGCGCCCTGGGAAGCTCCACGAGGGAGTAGTCGATCAGGTCGCCTGTCATGAGCACCAGATCGACGTCCAGCTCGTTGGTGCGCTCGACGATGCTCTCGAGCAGGAGGGGACTCGTAAAGCGGCCGGTATGTACGTCGGCGATGTGGGCGATGCGCAGGCCGTCCAGCGCCGGCGGCAGATCGGGCAGCGCCAGCTCGATGGGACGGACGCGGAAATGATCCAGCCGGCCCATGGCCATCGCCACGGTGCCGCCGGTGAACAGAGGCGGAACGGCGGCGACGCCCGCCAGCAGCACCTGGCGGCGCGTGGGGCCTTGCCTGCTCGCCGGCACGGGGACAGGAATCGGTTGCAGCGCCGTCCGCCGGGCCCGGAGAATGCGGCGTGCCAACCCCGCGACGCCACCGGCGATTCCGCCCGCCGTCAGAAGGACGATGAAAATGGGCAGCACCATCAGGTGCCACACGTACAGCAGGGCCAGGAACGATGGCGGCAACACCAGGTGTATGCCCGTCCAGCGCGAGGCGAACATCCAGGCGAACTGACCAAGCTGCACGGCCATGAACGCCGCCAATGCCAGACGCCAGCCTATGCCCCACCTGAGCACGCGCAGCCGCCGGTCGGCCCACCACCAGAAGACCGCGTCGAACAGGAGGATGGAGATGACGATCAACTGAAACATCTCTGGACGTAGTGTATGCGGCAGCAACGGCTGCTGACAACAGACTCGGACCGAATGCGTGCCGGCCGCCCCAGTGTGCGCCGCGGCGCAGCGGACGCAGCGCCCTTGTCAAGCGACGGCGCAAGCCGCTATTGTGGCGGTACCCGCCAGCAGAGCGGGCCGTGGGAATGGGGGCTCACATGGTGCTGACATGAAACTGATCGTCTTGAAGAACAAGAGCGCACTGGGGCAGAAGGCCGCCGCAGACGGCGCCAGGCTCATCCGTGCCGCCCTGGCCAGACGCGGCTCGGCCAATATCATCGTTGCCACCGGCGCCTCGCAGTTTCAGATGCTGCGGGCACTGTGCCGCGAGCCGCGCATCGCCTGGAACCGCGTCACGGCCTTCCATCTGGACGAGTACATCGGCCTGAGCATCACCCATCCCGCGTCCTTCCGCCTCTACCTCTGGCAGCGCTTCGTCAGCCAACTGCCCCTTCCGCTGGCGGCTTTTCACTACATCAACGGCGAGACCGACCCGCAGGCCGAGTGCCGGCGCCTGGGCAAGCTCATCTCATCCCGGCCGATCGATGTCGCCTTCATCGGCATCGGCGAAAACGGCCACATCGCCTTCAACGACCCGCCGGCCGACTTTGTCACCACCCGCCCGTACCTTGTCGTCAACCTCGACGAGCGCTGCCGTCGGCAACAGTTGGGCGAGGGGTGGTTCAAAACGCTCAAGGACGTGCCGAAGCAGGCCATCTCCATGTCGCCCCGGCAGATCATGAAGTCGGCGGCCATCATCTGCACGGTTCCCGACCGGCGCAAGGCCGAGGCGGTCCGCAACACCGTCAGAGGTCCCCTGACGCCGGACGTGCCGGCGTCGATCCTTCAAGAGCATCCTCGCGCCACGATCTACCTGGATCCGCCGGCGGCGTCGATGTTGTGAGGAGGAAGGCACGGAGGCACGGAGGATCCAGCTCGACGACGTGAACGCCGCCGTCGAGCAATCCGGTGCGCTTGCGGCGGTACTCATGGAGCCCCTCGCCGCTCTTGTTCGAGGGGCTGAGGCATTCGATGACGGTGATGAGTCGCTCACCATCGGCGTCCAGGATGCGGATGAACCGCTCGGTTACCGGATCGAGCTCGGCCACCAGGGTGTACGGCGCATCGAGCATGAGTCCGCCTTCGCCGGCGCTGCGCGGCGCATCTCCGCGGGCGATCACGCGCACGTCCGGGCGGGGCATTCCCTGGAGTGCGCGTCAGTGGAAGTCACGTGAGGTATGGCGATGGCCCTGGATCAGGTGGCTCAGGTCGAACATGCGCCGCACCATCACGTGGACGACCTGGCCCTGGCGCTCGATGCGGCCGTCGGCGCGCAGCAGGGCGGCGTGGCGCGCGGCGGGACGATACCTCTCGTAGACGTCGGGGCGGACGATGAGGTTGACGATGCCTGTCTCATCCTCGATGGTTTCAAAGACGATGCCGGAAGCGGTGCCCGGACGCTGGCGGATGAGCACGAGGCCGGCCACGCGCACCCACGTGCCGTGCGGTATATCGCGTATTTGCTGCGCTGTGGCGATGCCCATTTCGTCGAGCGTGGGACGGACCAGGGCGATGGGGTGTTGCTTGAGCGACAGGCCGGCGGTGGCGTAGTCGGTCATGACTTCCTGGGCGAGGGGCATGGGGGGGAGGAGTGGCGAGTGGTGAGTGCTGAGTCCTGAGTGATGAGGATTTTCGATTTTCGATTTTCGATTTTCGATTGAATCGGGAGAATCTGCGATCCAGCCACTCCCTCCGTCGCTTCGTCGTTTCGTCGCTTCGTCGCTTCCTCCTCCGTGCCCAGCGCAGTGCTGAGTCCTGAGTCCTGAGTGCTGAGAGGTTCTGCCACTGAACCCTGAACCCCGAACCCCGAACCCTCTCCCTTCGTCGCTGCGTCGCTGCGTCGCTTTGTCGCTCTCCTCCACTGAACCCTGAACCCCGAACCCCGAACCCTCCACCGCGGCATCGTCGAACAGCGGAAGCTGCCGGTCGTCGAGTTCCATCGCCTGCCAGAGGGCCTGGCGGCGGGTGAGGCCAAGGGAGGCGAAGGCGTCGGCCTCGGCCAGGCGGCGAATGACGTGGCGCGGCAGGGCGGTGACGCGCTGGAACTGGGGGATGGAGGTGAATTGGCCGATCTTCTGGCGCGCGGCGACAACTTGATTGGCGTGGTCCCGGCGCAGGCCGCGAATCAGGCGGAGGCCGAGGCGAAGGGGATTTTCGATTTTCGATTTTCTATTTTCGATTGCCTCCGTGCCTTCGTGCCTTTCCTCCCCTTTGTCGCCGCCTCCCTGCCTTCGTGGCTCCGTGCCTTCCGCTTTGCGTAGTGCCGAGTCCTGAGTGCTGAGTCCTGAGTGCGCGGGCAACCGCTCCCTGCCTTCGTGCCTTCGTGCCTCTGTGCCTTCGTGCCTTGTGTCACTTTCCCCCTTCGCCATTCGGACTTCGTCATTCGTCATTGATTCGGGCTTCGGGTTTCGGGCTTCGTCATTGCGCGCCACTGAACCCTGAACCCCGAACCCCGAACCCTCCAGCGTACAATCCCACTCGCTGAAATTCACATCCACCGGCCGAACCTCCACGCCATGCTCGCGCGCATCTCTGACGATCTGGGCCGGGGCGTAGAAACCCATCGGCTGGCTGTTGAGCAGGGCCGCGCAGAAGGCGGCCGGATAATAGCGCTTGATCCAGGCGGAGGCATAGACCAGCAGCGCGAACGAGGCGGCGTGGCTTTCGGGGAAGCCGTATTCGCCGAAGCCGCGGATCTGGAGGAAACACTGCTCGGCGAACTCGCGGGTGTAACCGTTCTTCAGCATACCGTCGATGATCTTCTGGCGGAATGCGTCGATCGAACCGTTGCGGCGCCAGGCGGCCATGGCCCGTCGCAGCTTGTCGGCCTCGTCGGCCGTGAACCCCGCGCCGACCATGGCCACGCGCATGGCCTGCTCCTGAAACAGCGGCACACCCAGGGTCTTTTGCAAGACCTGGCGGAGGGCCTCGCTGGGGTAGGTGACGGGTTCCTCGCCGTTGCGGCGGCGCAGATAGGGATGGACCATGTTCCCCTGGATGGGCCCGGGGCGAACGATGGCGACTTCAATCACAAGATCATAGAAGCATCGCGGCCGCAGGCGTGGGAGCATGGACATCTGGGCGCGGCTCTCGATCTGGAAGACGCCGACGGTGTCGGCGTTTGCGATCATGTCGTAGACGGCGGGGTCTTCGGGGGGGACCGTATGGAGCTGGAGGGGGCACGAAACGATCTGCGGTCCCCTCCCATTCGTCATTCGTCCTTCGTCATTCGTCATTGATTCGGGTTTCGGGTTTCGGGATTCGCCATTGCTCCCGACTGAACCCTGAACCCTGAACCCTGAACCCTCACCCGTGCCGTTAATGAGCGAAAGCGCCTTCGACACACACGTCAACATCCCCAGCCCCAGGCAATCCACCTTCAAGATCCCCAGCGCGTCGATGTCGTCCTTGTCCCATTCGATGACCGTGCGGTTCTCCATCGCGGCGTTCTCGATGGGAACCAGCTCGCACAGTGGGCCGGCGGTCATCACCATGCCGCCGACGTGCTGGCTCAGGTGCCGCGGAAAGCCCAGGAGCTGGCCCGTCAACTCCACCACCAGCCGCACCGTTCGATCGGCCGGGTTCAGACCCAGCTCGCTCAGGTGCTCCTCGCAGAGCGTTCCCCGATGCCACCAGTCCAGCTTTCCGGCCAGTTGGTCCACCAGGTCCAGCGACAGGCCCAGCGCCTTGCCCACGTCGCGCACGGCCGAGCGTCCGCGGTAGGTGATCACCTCGGCCGTCATGCCGGCGCGGTCGCGGCCGTATTTCTCGTAGATGTACTGAATCACCTCCTCGCGGCGCTCATGCTCGAAATCGACGTCGATGTCCGGCGGCTCGTTGCGGGCGGCCGAGACGAACCGCTCGAAGAGCACATCGATCCTGTCCGGATCCACGCTGGTGATGCCGAGGCAGTAGCACACTGCGCTGTTGGCGGCCGAGCCGCGGCCCTGGCAGAGAATGCCGCGGGAGCGGGCGAAGGTCACCAGGTCATAAACGGTAAGGAAATACGCCTCGTACTTGAGTTTCTCGATAAGCTCCAGCTCGTGGTCGATAAGCTGGAGCACCTTGGGGGGAACGCCCTGCGGATAGCGCTCCTTCGCGCCGTTGCGGGTCAGTTCGGCCAGATACTCGATGGCCGTCTTGCCAGCCGGCACGACTTCGTGCGGGTATTCGTACTTCAGCTCATCCAGCGAGAAGGTACAGCGCTCGGCGATCTCCAGGCCGCGGCGGATGGCGGCCGGGTGATCGGCAAAGAGGCGCTGCATCTGCGCGGGCGGCTTGAGGTACCGCTCGCCGTTGGGAAAGAGGCGATAGCCGGCCTCGTGAATGGTGCAGCCCTCGCGGATGCACACCAGCACGTCCTGGAGCATGCGCCGCTGGGGGATGTGGTAATGGACGTGATTGGTGGCCAGAATCGGGATGTTCAGCCGGCGCGCCAGGCGGATCATTGTATCGAGGCGGCCGCGGTCGTCGTCGCTGTAGAGGCAGGCGGTGGCCAGGGAGAGACGGTCGCCGAGGGCGTCGAGGAGATTTTTGATTTTTGATTTTTGATTTTTGATTGGAGGAGCTGCCGGTGACTGCACACCGGCGCCTTTGTCCCCTCCTCTGTGCCTCCGTGCCTCCGTGCCTTCGTGCCTTCCTTCTCCATTTTCGATTTTCGATTTTCGATTTTCGATTGAATCATCGGGGGTCGTGCTGGCGATGGCGGCCAGCAGGCCTTCGTTGTGATTGAGGAAGTCTTCCAGCGTGAGTGAGCATTCGCCCTTTGCGGCGCGGCGCTTGCCGAGGGTGAGCAGGCGGCAGAGGCGGCCGTAGGCGGCGCGATCGGTGGGCCAGACCAGCAGGTCGGGCGCATCCGAGAGCGTCAGGCGGGCGCCGATGAGCAGTTTGGGCGGAGTGCCGCCCCGCTCGGCCACCTGCCGCGCCGCAGCGTGCGCGCGCACCACGCCGGCCAGGCTGTTCAGGTCGGTGATGGCGATGGCGCGATAGCCCAGCTCGGCCGCGCGATAGACCAGCTCGTCCGGGTGCGATGCCCCGCGGAGGAAGGAGAAGTTGCTGGTGACATCCAGCTCGGCGTAGTCGGCCTGCGCCTGCGCGCCCAGATTCGCCGGCGGCAGGGGAGTGGGGCGAAGTTTGGGGTTGGACTGCTCGGGCATGGGGAGGGTTCAGGGTTCGGGGTTCAGGGTTCAGTGAGGAAGTACAGATGCACGCAGATGAACACGGATAGAGATTGCCATCGTCATTCGGACTTCGTCATTCGTCATTGATTCGGGCTTCGGGGTTCGGGCTTCGTCATTGCCCTGCACTGAACCCCGAACCCTGAGCCCTGAACCCTCAAAACTCCCCATGCACATACCACCTGCCCGTCTCCCGCACACGGAAGATCCACAATCGCCGGCCGGATTCGTCTTCGACGGTGAAATAGTCGCGCGTGCGATGATGTCCCTCCCACCACTGGCCGGCGATGCGCTCGGGGCCGATGGCGTGGACGACGCGATGGCTCTGGCCGTCACGGGTGAATGAAACGGGCCGGCCGTCGCGGTCGTGGGAGGGGGCGACCATGACGAGGATTTCACGGGGTGTGGGAAGGAGGCAGAGGGGGCGAGGAGGATGAGAGGGATTTTTGATTTTTGATTTTTGATTTTTGATTGGAGGGGTTGCCTCCGTGCCTCCGTGCCCGGCCCAGTCCTGAGTCCTGAGTCCTGAGTGCTGAGAGGTTTTGCCACTGAACCCTGAACCCCGAACCCCGAACCCTCCCCCCGCTCCGTCGCTCCCTCGCTTCGTCGCTTCGTCGCTGCCTCCTCCGTGCCCGGCCCAGTCCTGAGTGCTGAGTCCTGGGTGCTGAGAGGTTCTGCCACTGAACCCTGAACCCCGAACCCCGAACCCTCCCCCCGCTCCGTCGCTCCCTCGCTTCGTCGCTTCGTCGCTTCCTCCGTCCCTTCCTCCCGCGATATACGCGCGCTCTGGCAAATACGATTCGGCCAATCGCGCCTGCGTCACCGCTTCCTCTCCCAGTCGCAGGACCAATCGCTCGATCAACCGATCCAGCTCCATGGCCGCGTTGTGCTCCTCCTGCTCCAGCAGATGAATCTGCTGGTGGGCCAATGGCTCGAAGACGGGAACGGCCAGGCGGATGGCCGTGAAGCCGGAGGGAGGGGAGATTTTCGATTTTCGATTTTTGATTTTTGATTGGAGGAGTTGCCAGTTGCCAGTTACCAGTTGCCAGTGCGTGCGCGCCGGCGCCATTCCCTCCGTGCCTTCGTGCCTCCGTGCCTTCGTGCCCAGCCCAGTCCTGAGTCCTGAGTCCTGAGTGCTGAGAGGTTCTGCCACTGAACTCTGAACCCTGAACCCCGAACCCTCCCCCCCTCCGTCGCTCCGTCGCTCCGTCGCTGTCTTCGTCATTCGCCCTTCGTCATTCGCCATTGATTCGGGCTTCTGATTTCGGGTTTCGCCATTGAACCGCACTGAACCCCGAACCCTGAACCCTGAACCCTCCCCCATCCCCTCCATCGCGCATCGCATCAGGTCGAACAGATTCCTCGGATCGCGCGACGGCCGGGACAGCAGGATGTCTTTGCGGATCGGCGGTGCGCACGATCGCGAGAACCGCATCTCGATCCGCCGCGCCCCGCAGCCACGGCGGGCCAGTTCGGCGATCACCTGTTCGATGAGCCGTTTGAACGCCAGCCAGATCGTTTCCAGCGAATCGACCGCCCCGTCAAACTCGATGACCGCCTCGATAGGCGTCTCACATTTCAGCGGCACGAGCGGCTCGGCCACGCGCCCCAGCGCCTGGTCGATGCGCGTGAGGATGGCCGGGCCGAAGCGGGAAGGCAGGGATTCCCGCGGCAACGCAAGCAACTGGCCGATGGTCTGGATGCCCAGGTGATACAGCGCTTCCAGGGTCTGGTCCTCCAGGCGCAGGGCCCGGCACGGCAGGGGGGCCAGAGCATCGCGAAGCTCATGCGGGGCAACGATCCGACCATTCTCACCGCCGGCCGACGCGATCGCCCAGGCCGCGCCGGGCGTGGGCGCGATGGCGAGAGTCGCGCGAATGCCCATCGCCCGCAACGATTCGTCGATCTGCTCGATGATGCGGGGAAATCCGCCGAAGAGGCGGTCGCAGCCGGTGAGGTCCAGGAATAGTCCTGAGTGCTGAGTGCTGAGTGCTGGGTGCTGAGGATTTTCGATTTTCGATTTTCGATTTTCGATTGGGCTCGCCGCGTGCCCTTGTTTCTCCGGGGCACCTTCGTCATTCGTCATTCGGGCTTCGACATTGATTCGGACTTCGGGTTTCGCCATTCGGGCTTCTTCTCCCCCTGCGTCGCTTTGTCGCTTCGTCGCTCCGCTCCCCACCGAACTGGGGCCTCGGGTTTCGTCATTCCTCCCCACTGAACCCTGAACCCTGAACCCTGAACCCTCCACCGCCACCACCGGGCTGAACCTCATCATCCACCGACCCAGGGCCGCCAGGGCGCGATCGTCGTGCTCGGGCTGCCATGGCGCATCGACCAGCCCCGGGCACAGGGCGCGGGCTTCGGCTAGAGTCATCCCCGGCCGAATGCCCCGCTGGCGCGCCTCGTCGGAAGCGCAGGCGACAAGCTGGCGAGAGGCGACGGTGTGGAGGAGAACCAGGGGATTTTCGATTTTCGATTTTCGATTTTCGATTTTGCGGGCGCTTTGTCCCTTCGTCATTCGGACTTCGTCATTCGGTATTGATTCGGGCTTCGGGCTTCGGGCTTCGTCATTCCTCCCCACTGAACCCTGAACCCTGAACCCTGAACCCTCCGCCTGAACCGTGAACCCCGAACCCTTCCTACGCGATCTTCTCCACCGGTCGATCGGCCACTGGCTCAAATGCACGCACAAGATGTGTCTCACGGCAGGCCTCCAGAATGACGGTTGCGCCAACTCGTCCTCCATGACCGTGAATCAATTCCAGTTCCCACCGCTGAACATTCCGCTCCCCCGGCGCTGGCTTTACCAGCCAGCGTGTGACGGCCGCGTGTTCCGCCGACGCCGCCCCAAGCGGCCGCAGCAGAATCCCCGCGCCGCCGCCGCGCTCGGCCGCCAGTTGCAGCCGCCGGGCCTCGATGCGCGAGAGCGGCGGAGGGCTGGCCACCGTCACCCTCACGCCCGGACAGCCCAGGCACTCGGCGATCGCCCACACCTGATCGGCCGGCCGCCGCACGCGCAGCAGGAGGATTCGCTCCAGCGGCAACCCCGCGGCCGCCAGAACAGGGGGGTAGAGGATGCCGTCGGGATCGAGCCAGACGACGGCGCCATGACGGTGCTGAGTGCTGAGTGCTGAGTCCTGAGTGCTGAGGATTTTCGATTTTCGATTTTCGATGTTCGATTGAATCGGGGGAATCTGCGATCCAGCCACTGAACCCTGAACCCCGAACCCCGAACCCTGAGTGGGACAGAACAATCGCCGCGCCAGGAAGGCGGCGAAAAACAGCGGCAATCCCCGGCCGGGGACAAAGAGCAATTCGTGGATGGCGCCGGTGGCCAGAGCGTTGCCGGGACAGATGCGGTCCAGGGCCGTCAGGCCGGTGCGGACGGCGTTCCGATTGTGTGACACAACTACTTCCGAAATAACGGTTTGAAGCTTTCCATGACGGGCTGTGACAACTCGCATAGGACGCCTGGAGTTAGGGTTATGTTATTACCTTATAACTACCGAACGCAGTTTGTCAAATGAATCCGATAAATTTGGGTTTAATAAGGTAAAAACATGGAACCCTGGCCTCGTCTCTGGCGGCCGCCCGCCGGCCTGCCGCGCTTGCGCGTTGCACGTTGCGTCCGCGGTATGCTAACCTCGGGCCATGACCGGCCGCGACCGCGATCCGCCGCCCGCGTGGACCTGTCCGTATTGCGGCGCTGTCTTCACCGCCACCACGGACATCGTGGCGTGCCTGTGCCCATCCTGTGGCCGGCAGGTTGCGGTTGGGCCGGCCGACGCGAGCGAGCCCCAGGACACGCCGCCCGTCACGCAGATCGCCAGTGATGACGAGCTGGACGGCCTGCGGGTCCGTCAGATAGCGGTGATGAAGCGAAGCGCCTGGCGCAGCCGCTCGTATATGCTGATCGTGCTGGTGGGGCTGCTCACCATCGCGGGGCAGATGATCTGGATGGCCATCCAGCAGTTTCGCCGCGGCGATGCGGCGTTGATTTCGTACCTCTACCTGGCGGTGGCAGGGGGGTGCCTGGCGCTGACGCGGCCGATCTGGCTCCGGGCGCAGCGTCTGAAGGCCGAGGCGCAGCGATCCGATCTGCCCGCGCCGACGGGCCCACCCGATTTCTCAAGCCTCAGCGACGGCAGTCAGCGGTGGAAGAACCTGGAGCGGATACACGATGCAGGCGAAGCTCAGCGCGACTGATCGTTGTCGCTCATGCGCTCCACGAACGCCGCCATCTCGGCCCCGAGGCCGGCCAGGTCATCACCAAAATGCCTGCGGAACACGGCCACATCGCGGTCGGGTGTCTGGCGCTGCGTCAGGTCGTCCAGGTACCGGCGGAACTGGTCCGGCCGCCGGTTCCAGAGGAAGGCGGTCAGGACCCAGGCCTGCGCGTAACGCGCGGCGGCCTGGGTAGGATCGGCATCGGCGGGGACTTTGGCACTCAGCAGCTCAATGAGGGGCAGGAGCGTGCCGGCCTGTGCGGCCTTGCGGTAGGTCATCAGGCGATAGCGGTTGATGTGCGTCGGGCCGGCGCGGCCCTGGGCGTCGGCCGCCTCGAAGAGCATGGCCAGCCCTTCACTGAGCCAGAAGGGATACTCCTGGCCGCGGCGCTGCAGGCCGCTGTTGAACAGGAGCTGGTGCGTGGCCTCGTGTCGGGTGCGGGCGGCGGTGGTCAGTTGGGTCAGCTCGTCGAGGGCCGCCGTCCACTGGGCGTGCTGCGCCGTGAGGCGCCGCAACCGCTCCTGGATGGTGATTCGCGCGGCCGTCTGGTCCTGGGGCAGTTGTGTCATCTGGCGGCGGAGCTCGGCGATGTCGGCGTCAGCCTGGTCGATCTGTTGGCGGACGTTGCGCAGGGCGGGGTTATCGCGGTCGTGAAAGAACGCGGCGCGATTGGACCGCCAGGAGTAGTGACCGCCCACCCAGGCGGAGTCGATGCCCTCGAAGCGCGAGAGGTACTGCCGGTAGTCGGCGTATTGCCGGAAGAAGACCACCACCAGACGTCCGCGCGGCGGCATGGGGCGCAGGCCGATGGCCGATGCCTCCCTGTAGAACGCGGCATAGACGCACTCGAGCACGGCGAGCAGTTCTTCCGCGGCCGAGGCGTCGACATCGGTCAAGAGAGTGAAATGTGGGCCGTGGTGGAGGCGAAAGCCGTCGATCAGCCCCTGGATGCGCCCGGCCCAGTCGCGATCGACAGGATAGAAGCGGCGCGCGTCGGCGTCGAGCAGTTGGCGATAGGCCTGGCTGTGGTTCGGCTCAATCGCGAGGACTTCGATCAGCACTTCCGCCCGCTGGTGGTGCAGCGAGCGTGCTTCGCACCAGCGTGCCAGCTCGAGGCGCGCGGCCACATCTCCGTCGGGCAGCTCGTGATAGCGGTGGAGGTATTCGACGATCGTGCCTTCGGCCTCGGAACCGGGCGCGGAGTGCGGCGATGACGCCAGAACGAGCAGCAGGGCGATTGCCGGGACGGCGGTGATGCGGACCATGACATGATTGTAAGGCGGAAACGCCTGCGCGGACGGGAACTACCCTCTGCGCCGCGATGCCTCCTACTCGTACTTGCACGCGTAGATCAGGTCCTCCACCCGCGCCGTCGCCAGGCAGCCGACGCTGTCGGCGGCGCCGTAATAAATCTTCACTTCCCCGTCCGGCTCGAGGATGGCCGCGTTGGTGAACACGCAACTGGGCGTCTGGCCGATCAGCTCGTACTGTTCTTCCGGCCAGAGGATCGCCCGCTTCGACACACCGATCACCTTGTTGGGATCCTCCAAATCCAGCAGCATGACGCCCAGTTGATAGACGTAGTCGGTGCACTGCGGCCGAACGCCGTGGATGATGCACAGCCAGCCTTCAGGGGTCTTGATGGGGACGGCTCCGCCGCCGATCTTGATCTGGGCCCAGCGGACGATTTCGCGCGTGCGCACGATGCACCGGGGGACGCCCCAGTGAATCAGGTCCGGGCTCTGCTGGGTCCAGATGTGCATCGCCCCCTCCACATTGGGCCGGTCCAGCCGCCAGTACTTGCCCTGGATCTTCTCGGGGAACAGGATGCCGTTGCGGTTATCGGGAAGGCTGATCAGCCCCATCCACTCGAAGTTCTCGAACGCATCGTCGGTGCGGAAGAGGCCCAGTTGACAGCCGTAGGCCATGTGGGCGGCGTGGACGATGTAATACTTGCCTTCCAGGTACGTCACGCGCGGGTCGAAATACGAGCGCTGGCGGCCGCCATCGACGTAGTCGCGGTAGACCGGGTCGTTTTCCGGGACCTGCACCGGCCTGGGGCGGGGCTTGAAATGGACGCCATCGGTGCTGTCGCAGACCCACAGGTAGCGTTCCAGAGCGGTGTTTTCCACGCGCGCCACCATCGTGTACTTGTTGGGCGCCTGCTTGACGACGCCGCAGTTGAAGACCACGCAGATGTCGTACGGGAAGTCTTTCTCGGTCAGGATCGGATTCTCGGGGTGTCGGACGACGATGCGCTTTTTCTCACGAAGCATGATAGAGCCTTTGCCACTCAAAACCGGCGAAAAACAGGACGAAGCGGCCCTGTGACGGGCGGGATTATATCGCCCCTGCGGCAGAGGGAAAGAGCGGAAACAGCCGCTGCCCGCGCCGACGGGCCATCGGGGCGGCGCCAGGGAGCTGCGGGCCGCCAGAGCCGTCAATTGCCTGCCGGCGGGGGATGCTCTACCATTCGCCGGCGATGTCCACAACGATCCGTCAACCTCCACCGCCCGCCCTGCCCGACGCCGAGGGGCATTTCGGTGTCTATGGAGGCCGCTATGTTCCCGAAACGCTGGTTGCCGCGCTGGATCAGCTTGCGGCCGAGTACCTGCGCGCCAGGGACGATGCACAGTTCCAGCGGGAGTTTCAGCGGTATCTGGCCGAGTTCGTGGGGCGCCCCTCGCGGCTGTATTTCGCGCGGCGGCTGACGGAGAAGCTGGGCGGGGCGAAAATATACCTCAAGCGCGAGGACCTGAACCACACCGGCGCACACAAGATCAACAACACCATCGGCCAGGCGCTGCTGACGAAGCGCATGGGCAAGAAGCGCGTCATCGCCGAGACCGGGGCCGGTCAGCACGGCGTGGCCACGGCGACGGTGGCGGCGCTGTTTGATCTGGAGTGCGACGTGTACATGGGCGCCGAGGATGTGCGGCGGCAGAGCCTCAACGTCTTCCGCATGAGGCTCATGGGGGCGCGGGTGATCGAGGTTCACAGCGGGCTGAAGACGCTGAAGGATGCGCTCAACGAGGCGCTGCGCGACTGGATGGGCTCGGTCGGGCACACGCACTACATCATCGGCAGCGTGGCCGGTCCGCATCCGTTCCCAATGATGGTGCGGGATTTTCAGGCGTGCATCGGGCACGAAACGCGGCGGCAGATCCTGGAGGCCGAGGGCCGGCTGCCGGATGTCATCGTGGCCTGCGTGGGCGGCGGGTCGAACGCGGCCGGCATTTTCTACCCTTTCGTGGACGATACGTCAGTCCGCATGATCGGCGTCGAGGCCGGCGGCCGTGGATCGGCGCTGGGTCAGCACGCGGCCACGCTGTGCCATGGCAAGCCCGGGGTGCTGCACGGGGCGCTGTCGTACGTGCTACAGGACGAGGACGGGCAGACGGCGGACGTGCATTCGGTGTCGGCGGGGCTGGACTATCCGGGGGTCGGGCCGGAGCACGCGTACTGGCACGACAGCGGGCGCGTGGAGTACGTGTCGGCGACGGACCAGGAGGCGCTGGAGGCGTTCCAGCTTCTGGCGCGGCTGGAGGGAATCCTGCCGGCGCTGGAGACCGCCCACGCCATCGCGCATGTGGCGAAGCTGGCGCCGACGATGCGGCGCGATCACATCATCGTGGTGAACCTCTCCGGCCGCGGCGACAAGGACTGCCAGGAAGTGGCGCGGCTGTTGGAGCAGCGCGGATGAACGGAGGGGCAAGCGTGCCCCTGACGCATAATGGCCTGGGGCCGGGGAAAATCCACTTGGCCACGGGACCGACGCGGTGTATGTTCGCGTGCAGTACAAGTACAACCGCCAGGCCCGGCCGGCGGAGATCAAGGCCCAGGCGGGACACCAGAGGTACGGCCCATGCCGCCGTCCGCCATGTTCGCCCGCGCATCGCTGCGCCGTTGGGTAGCAGGGCCACCTTGCGCACCCTGCGCGTTCCTCCCGTGCCCGTCGCCCCTCGCCCACCGCAAACGACGCGATCCCGTACCACGGCCGTCGCGTGCCTCTCGCCCGTGGTCGGCACCCCTCGGCGGCAGCCGCAAACAACGCAGTCCCGTAATCCCATGAAAGGCTGTCTCCCCCGGGCAGGTTACACTGTCCGGTGGTGAGTCGAAGAAAGGAGACAGCCATGGATCTGATGTGGAACTGCGCCCTCGCGCACGCTACTCGGACCCGGTCAGAATGCTGCCCACCTCCCAGGCGCCGGGGCTGCTGCCGAGGAACGCCTCGGGCACGTGGCCGGTGCGTTGCTGGTATGTCTTCATGATGGCGGCAATGGCGGCGTCGGCCTTCTCGCCCTCGTCGGCCAGTACCGCCACCGTGCCGCCGCTGCCGCCGCCGGTGATCTTGGCGCCGTAGAGGCCGGCCGGCTCGTGTCTGCGCACCAGGTCGACCAGCAGGTCGCACTCGTCGGCGCCGAGCATGGCCTTGTTGGTGTAGGAGACGTGCGAGGCGTACATGAGGTGCCCGGCCTTGTCCAGCGGCGCGCCCTGCTCGCGCGTGCCGGGCGGCTGGGCGGCGGCCTCCTCCAGGTATCGGACAAACTCGCGCACACGCTGCGCCTCCAGAACGTGGTGGTCGGTGGCCGCCTGCACGTGATACTCCTCGTCCGGCTGCACGGCGGTGGCCGTGTCGATGGTGGGGCCGTAACGCGCCAGGAAGTCGGCGCCCTTCATCGTTTCCGGCAGATATGGCCGGAACAGCCGCTTGTAGTCATTGGCGTCGAGATTGGCCAGATAGCCGCGCATGGGGTCGGCCACGAGGGGGCTTCCGGCGGCCGCGCCCATTTGTCGCATCTTCTCGAGGATGATCCTGTGTCCCATGAAGGCGGCGCAGCGCGTGCGCCCGTAGGCGCCGCCGCCGACGCTGTGTTTGACGCGGCTGTTGATCCCCAGCACGCGGATGCCGGGCGGCAGCCTCAGCGGTGCCAGCAGCTCGTGCGGCTGGCAGAGCAGGCGCAGCAGCGAACCGGCGCGGCCGCTCACCGCCGTCACCTGGTCCATGATCCCGCAGGGGGCGCCGACGATGCGGTTCTCCACCTGCTGGCAAAGCGCCGCCAGCCGCATCGGGTCGACCCGGCCGCGCAGGTTGAAGTGATCGACGAGGTTGACCATCGTAGCCACTTCGATCGCCGCCGAAGAGGATACCCCCGCGCCCAGCGGCACCGTGCTGTACAGCGCCAGATTCAGACCTTTGACGGCCGAGCTGCGCAGATCGATCAGGCCCTGCTCATGCAGGATAAAGAGGCAGCCGGCGATGTAGCCCGCCCAGCGGCGGCCGGGCTCGGCGAAGTCGCCGCGCAGCGCTTCGGCGCTGGCGGATGCCAGGGCGTCGAGAGGTATGCGAAAGGTGAACGGAAGGTGATCGTCCAGGAGGTTAAAGGAGACGACCTGGAGTTCGCGGTCGTCGCGCTCCTGAAGGGCCATCGCGGCGGCGCGGTCGAGCGTCGCCTCGCACACCAGCGAACCCGTGTAGTCGGCGATGCCGCCCATGACGTCCAGACGCCCGGGGGCCCTGCTGAGCCGCATAGGGCGCGACGCCGCGAAAACGGCCGCCAGTTCGGCGGCGATGCGCCGCCGCAGCGCCGGCACGGGGGCCAGCTCAAGGCAGCCCGGCGGGCGATTGGTTGACTGGCTGGGTGGCGGGCTCACTGGCGGGCTCCTGTCCCTTGAGCACGACGCGGTCGAAGAACCGGCCGCCGTCGGCGGCGCGGAACGCCGCCGTCAGCACGTAGTCGCGGCGCGGACTGATGGCCGGCAGAGCAAGCTGAAACGTATACGTGCGGCTGGTCCGGTTCCATCGCAGCCTCTGTTCCTCCACGCTGACGATGCTGCCGACGAACGGATTGGCCAGACGGGCGCCACGCGGGTCGGGATTGGCCGGTCGGTACTCGAACAACTCGAACAGGACGGTGCCGGCGGCTTTGGTGGGGTCGCCGAAACGATCCTGGAACTCCAGCAGCACCTCCACGCCGTCGGCGTTGCCGTCGCCGGTCCAGTCGCGCACCTGGGTGAAGATCGGATGGATGCGCATGGCGGTCGGCGCAAACAGCGAAGCGGTGGCGCCTTCGGCCATGTCCGGCCGTGGCTGAGCGCAACCAGCGACGATCAGCAGAAGAGAAGCGATGGCAGCCAGATGCCGCATGAGTCGAATGTATTCGAGCGCTGCGGCGGCGGCAAGCGGACCTTTCGGCGTCACGTGGTGTGGGGGGCTGGCCCTTCGGGACCGTTCCCCGGTCTGCCGCCATGGGTACGTTGGCGTGGCGATGGCGTTCTGGCCCGTGCCGTGCGCCAGGCGTGCTGCGGCGCGGCGTGATTCACGGCTGACGCGCCGCGGGCAGGGGAGGGACCTGGCGCGACAGCGACATGAAACCGAGCAGCGCCGCGGTGCAGATAAGCAGCGAGATGCCGAAGACGACGGGCCCCAGCAGCACGTACAACCCGGCGCCCAGAAACGGCGCGATGCACCCCCGCAGGCCGGTGAGCATCACGTGAACGCCCATGTACGTGGCGGCCTTGTGGGCGGGGGCGAAATCGTTGTGCCCAAGGTTCCACGCCAGGTTGCCGCCGGCGTTGGAGATGCCGATGAGAACCTGGGCGGCGGCGACGAGCCAGAGTTGCCTGCTTACCGCCGCGATGAACAGCAGCGCCTGGGCGGCCACCGAGACCGACGTCTGCACCACCCGGAAGCGGAGCACATGAACCCGGTCGAAGAGGGGGGCCCAGACCTGCGTGAACAGCAGCGACACGACCATGGGCACGATCTGGAGGACGACCGTGGCCAGCAGATACTGGCTCTTCTCGTCGGTCAATTCCCTGCTGACCATGTAGAGCAGCGAGGGTCCCATGAACATGAAACTGAAGCCGCTCATGAACTGGTATCGCTGGTAGCGGCGAAAGAGGGCATCCTCCCTGAGCACCAGAAGAGCGTCGGCGAAAAACGCCCGCAGGCCGGCGCGCTCCGGGTTGTAGTTGAGCACGTTCACTTCGTCCGTCACCGAGAGGCCCTCGGGACGCGGCGTGTACACCGTCTGTTGCCGCAGCGCCTGTCCTTCGCGCCGCACCTTGATGTGGGAGAACTGCCAGATGCCCACAGCTCCCAGCAGAGCGGCCAGAGGATACAGGTAGATGAACGCCGTTGGGTCGTGGTCGAGCCAGGCGGAGCCGGCGAAGGTGCTGATGGCCAGCACGGCGGTGGCGACGACCGTGATCCGTCCGATGATCTGCCCGCGCAGATGGCGGGGATAGTTGGAGCGCCAGATGACGCTGCGGATGGTGATGATGCCGCTGGCCAGGAGACGCGCCACGATGATCTGGGCGGCGAACAGCCAGGCCCCCACCTGGAGCGGCAGCCAGTACGTCAGGGCCACGGAGGCGATGGTCAGCACAACGCCGAGCTGCAGCAGGTTCACCATCGGCACCTTGCGCCGCGTGCGCGAAATCTCCGACCACACCAGGGCCATGATGTTGCCGAACATCGGGGCGGCGGTGATGACGGCGATGAGCAGCGGACTGGCGTTGAAGTATTTCGCGGCGACGACCCCCGTAAACGAACCCTCGGCCAGCGAGGCGGCCAGGGGAAACGTCATGGCCGACCGCAGCTCATAGCGATAACTGAGCCTGACCATGTAGGGCTGGTGACGGGTGCGAAACCTGTACAGTCGCTGGATCATCGGCCGGTCTGAGCGAATGCCGGGGCCAGTGGGCGAAAAAAAAGACCCGCTCCGCCTTGGCTGGCGGATGCCGGTCCTGGTTGGGCGGTGTTGTTCTGCGGGCGGAAGAGCTAGCGTACGTTCCACTTGGTCAGACGGCTGGGCTCATCCATCATCAAGACCCAATTGATGTCATCGATCATCTGGCGGTTCTCATATGCCCACGTCCGCAGGATGCGATTGGCGTTCTCGCCTGTCGCCTTCTGCTTGGGGAACTTGATCGTCGGCAGTCCGCCGGAATAGCCGGGCGTGGCACACCCGGTGGAGAAGGCCATCGCCCCGGCCGCCAGAAGCACGATGAGAAGCGTCTTCATAAGCTCCGCCTCATTATAAGTTCCGGATGCACAAGGCACCGCTCTGGTCAACACGGCAGAATCTACCCGGCGGGGGGCCGATTTGTCAAAGGCCGGGTGGAAAAAAATCCGCGGGACTGCCTCGCGTCACCCGCCGGACCACCGATCCGCAGGGGATCCCGGTCCGGTCGACAGAGCCGAGCGCCTCCTGATTCTCGAGCCATCGCTGGTTCCGGCGAAGGGGGCGCTTAGTCCCATCTTCGTCGGCGACGACATCGCCCCACCGCGGTATGGATTCGTATGAACGCTTCTCACGCCCTCGGTCTGGCCGTCCCGATGCTCGTCCTCGTCGCCGCGCTGGCCCACGCGGCTGAATCGCCAACGCCCTACGGCCTGCCCTACCTGGCGCGATTCGACGAGCTGCCGCTCCTGAAGGACTTTCGCTGTCTCCAGGCCTCCAGCTACGACCGCAGCGGGGGCAACGCCGACTCCGGCCGTTTCATCCGCCGCGAGGGGCGCGTCGGCATTCTCGCCGACCTCAAAGGCCCGGGGTGCGTCTACCGTCTCTGGTCGGCCAACCCGCGCGGGCAGCTCCGCATGTACTTCGACGGCGAGAGCGAGCCGCGCATCGACTGCCCGTTTCAGGACCTGTTCACCGATGGCTATCCGCCCTTCGCCACGCCGCTGGCCGGGCGATCATCCGGCGGATGGTACAGCTTCCTGCCCATCCCCTATGCCAGGAGCCTGCGCCTCGAGGTGGAGGACCCCGGCGCGCTGTTCTATCAGGTGCAGTATCACCAGCTCCCGGCCGGCACGCCGGTGAGGAGCTTCACGCGCGAGCTGTCCGAGGCCGACCGCGCGGCCCTGGCGGTCGTCCTGGACCAATGGCGCAACAGGGGCCGTCTACCGGATGCGCCGGCGGGGCTGATCGCCGCCGACGGCCGCGCAACACTGACGCCGGGGGCCTCGGCCACACTGCTGGACCGGCGTGAGCCGGGAACGTTGCGGGCCCTGGTGGTCAATCTTGCGCCCACTGATCGCTTCACCCGCCGCAACCTGCTGATCCGCGCCTTCTGGGACGGCGCCGACAAGCCCGCCATCGAAGCGCCGCTCGGAGATTTCTTCGGCGATGGTTTCGAAAAGCGATCGTACGCGGCGATGCCCATGGCCGTGGACGATGGCCGCTACTCGTGCTTCTTCCCCATGCCCTTCGGCACCAGCGCCCGCATCGAAATCATCAACCAGGGCGATACGCCGGCCAGCATCCGCTGGGAAACGCAAGTCGATCCGGCCGCGCCGGACATGAAAGCCAGCGCCTATTTCCACGCCGGCTGGCAACACACCATCACTCAAACCGGGCGGCCCGTAACGCTTCTGGAGACCAATGGCCGCGGTCATTTCGTCGGCGTCAGTTTGAACATGCAGGGAGGCACCCATCCGCGGCACGACCTGTGGTTTCTGGAAGGCGATGAGCAGATTTATGTCGATGGCGAAACGACACCCTCCACACACGGCACCGGCCTGGAGGACTACTTTTCGGCCGGCTGGTATTTCAACACGGGGCCGTTCGCGCTGCCGTATCACGGGCTGACGGTGAAGGACTACCCCCATTCGCGGATCTCCTGCTACCGCTTTCAGATACCCGAGTGCATCCCGTTCACAAGATCGATCCGCGTCGACATCGAGCACGGCGGCAGCAACGACTACCCCGGCGCCGACTACTGGTGGACCAGCTACTGGTACCAGGACTCGCCGGCCAGCGGCTGGCCGCGCATCGCCCCCGCCGCCGGTCGGCGGCCGGTTTCGCTCAGGGTCAAAAACGCCATCGAAGCCGAGTCGCTCAGTCCCGACGGCGGTGAGTTGATGGACGACCGCCACCTGACGCTGGAGCTCAGCGGCGGCGCGGCCATTCACATTGGCCCGGCCGCGCGGGCTGCTCTGCGCCTGAGTGTGCCCGACGACGGCGACTACTTCCTGGCCGTTGGCACTCTGGGCGGCCCGCGCCATGGCGCTGCGGAAGTGCGCATCGACGGGCGACCCGCCGGAACCATCAACACGGCGGCCGGGCAGCTCATCGCCCAGCGTCACGTGGTCGGGCCGCTGCGGCAACTGTCACGCGGGCTGGCCGCTCTGTCCGTGCATGCCGTGGATTCGGACAACGAGGGTGTGGTGCTCGACTGGGTCGCGCTGCACCGGCAGGTTCCCGGCCGGCCGTTCGAGGGCGAGTGGCTGCCGGTGGTGGATCGCTCGCCAGACGCTCAGACGTCCATGCAGAAGCTGAGCGATCTGGGCAATGCCTTCAGCAACCAGCACCAGCTCCTGGTGGAAAGCCGGCGCCCGGGGCAGTTCGTCACGCTGCGGTTTCCCGTTGAGAAGGCCGGGCGCTACCGGCTGTTTGTCATCATGGGCCGCGGCGGCGACTACGGGCAGGTCAAGCTGAGCCTCAACGGCGAGGAAATCCCCGGCGTGTACGACGGCTACGCGCGCAGTCTCTCCAGCGGCGGCCGCCAGACCCTGGGCACGTTTGACCTGGCCGCCGGCGGGCACGACCTGCGTTTCGAGGTCGTCGGCCGCAATGAGAGCTCGCGCGGTCACCTGATGGGGATCGACGCGATTGTGCTGGAGTGAGGCACGGCGCTGTCTTCGTGCTACAGGAGCTGGCTG
>Ga0308414_1000717_pt1 | contig 21472 bp, 20 predicted proteins | sample HotsprSampleOS50_FD_205667 | JGI IMG/M metagenome (GOLD analysis project Ga0308414, IMG submission 205667) | Hot spring phototrophic mat microbial communities from Octopus Spring, Yellowstone National Park, Wyoming, United States - 20090730_OS50 ...
ACAAGCTTATGCCTGGGCGCATTCGTTCGCTTATCGAATCATGGCACGCGCTGCTGGAAGGACGATACATAATGCCCACCCATCTGACCTACTTCGCCCCCTGTGAGCGGACAGCTAACAGCGAAATCGAGCGGCAGGCCCAGTTGTTCAGCCACAACACGCTGCTCGACGCGGTGCTGAGCGCAGTTCCGAACATTGTGCTGGCCCTGAACCAGTATCGCCAGATCGTCTACGCCAACCAAGCGCTGTACGACCTGCTGGATGAAGCGCGCGGTGAGCAGGTGCTGGGCCGCCGCCCAGGTGAGATCATGGACTGCGCCCACGCCGATGCAGGCCCTGGCGGCTGCGGCACATCTGAGTTTTGCCGCACGTGCGGCGCAGTTTATACCATCCTGTCCGCTTTGACCGGCCGGCGCGCGGTGCAGGAGTGCCGCATCACGCAGTCAAATGGCAGCGCGCTCGACCTGCGCGTGCAGGCCAGGCCGCTGGTAGTTGCTGAAGAGCGCTTCGTCTTGTTCGTGATTGAGGACATCAGCCACGAGAAGCGCCGGCGGGCGCTGGAGCGCATCTTTTTCCACGATATCCTCAACACGGCGGGCATCCTCAAGGGCTTTGTGGACATAATGGACGGCGCAGCCCCCGACGAGCTAAACCTAGTGCGCGCGCACTTTGCCCACTACGCCAATCGCCTGATTGACGAGATCAGCGCCCAGCGTGAATTGGCCGCCGCCGAGGCGCAGGACCTCGTTGTTCACTGCCAAGATGTGAACGCCCTGACGCTGCTGCAGGAGCTGGCGCACAACTACTCGCATCACCCGGTCGCGCAGGGGCGGCGCATAGTTTTGCTGCCGGACGCGCAGGCCGTTGTTTTTAGAACTGACCCAACGCTGTTAGGCCGTGTGGTGGGCAACATGATCAAGAACGCGCTGGAGGCCTGCCAGGAGGGCGAGACCGTAACGCTGTCGTGCGCTCAGGCCGGGGGCTGGGTCGCGTTCAGCGTGCACAACCCCAGTTTTATGCCGCGCAGCGTGCAGCTTCAGGTGTTCCAGCGCTCGTTTTCGACCAAGGGCGAGGGCCGCGGTCTGGGCACTTACAGCATGAAACTGCTGAGCGAGCGCTATCTGGGCGGGCGCGTGGACTTCACCACCTCGCCTGACGGCGGCACGACGTTCATCGCCACCTTCCCGCTGAAGCCGGCTGTTTAAGGCTTCTGATACAGTTCGATCATCACACCGCCCGTGCTCTTGGGGTGGACGAAGGCGTAGCGCGTGCCGTCAGCGCGCGTGCGCGGCGTCTCGTTAATCAATTCGAAACCCTGCGCGGCGATCTGCGCCAGCGCCGCCTCGATATCCTCCACGCCTAGGCACAGGTGATGCATCCCCCCGCCGTGCTTGGCCAGGTAACGGGCAATGCCGCTGTCGTCGCTTGTCGGTTTCAGCAGCTCGACGTGCGCCCCGCCTATGGTTAGGAACGCGGCCTGTACGGCTTCGGTCGGTATGTCCTCAATACGGTCGAGGGCCAGCCCCAGCGCGTCGCGCCAGAACCTGAGCGCCGCGTCCAAGTCCTCGACAACGACGGCCAAGTGGTCAATGTGTACGGCGGGCATCCAGTTTCCTTTCGTGTCGTAACTGCGCATGCATGACTCAAGGGGTGATTATAGCGGGCTGGATGCTATAATCGGTAAACATGCTGCGGCGGTATCAGGCCTGGCACTTAGTCCTTACTGGAGGCTTGCTGACGATGGTTGCACCCGCTGATCTGGGCGAGCTGCTGCTCCCCGTTATCACCGAGGAACACGAAGCGCTGCGCAAGGCTGTGCGCGACTTCGCCCGCAAGGAGATCGCGCCGATTGCCGCCGAGTACGACGAGAGCGGCGAATTTCCGCTGGAGACCGTGCGCCAGATGGGCGCAATGGGGCTGATGGGCATTGAAGTGCCGGAGGAATACGGCGGCGCAGGCATGGACACGCTGGCATATGTCCTGACCATGATCGAGATCGCCAAGGCCGACGCCAGCCACAGCACTATCCTGAGCGTGAACAACTCGCTCTACTGCCACGGCATCATGAAGTTCGGCACGGAAGAACAGAAGCGCAAATTCGTTACGCCTGTGGCCAGCGGCGAGAAGATCGGCGCGTACAGCCTCACCGAGCCGATGTCCGGCAGCGACGCGGGCACGATGGCCAGCCGAGCTGTCCTCAACGCCGCTGGCACGCATTACGTTATCAACGGGCGCAAGAGCTGGGTCACCAGCGGCCCAGTGGCCGATTACGTGGTGCTGTTTACTATGACCGCGCCGGAGAAGGGCCACAAAGGGATCACCGCGTTTTTGATCGAGACTGACCGGCCCGGCTTCATCCGCGGTAAAAAAGAGCCGAAGCTGGGCATCCGCGCCAGCGCCACCAGCGAGCTGGTGTTCGACAGCTACGAGTGCCCGGTCGAGAACGTGCTGGGACAGCCAGGAGAGGGGTTCAAGATCGCCATGACCGTGCTCGACGCTGGGCGCATCGGCATCGCAGCGCAGGCGCTGGGCATCGCTGAGGCGGCTTACGAGGCGGCGGTCGAGTATGCGCGCACGCGCCAGGCGTTCGGCGGGCCAATCGGCCAGCAGCAGATGATCCAGCAGAAGATCGCCGACATGAAGACGCGCATTGAGGCCAGCCGCCTGCTGATTTACAACGCTGTCGCTGCTAAGGAGCGCAGCAAGCGCACCGGCGGCCGCTACACTGTAGAGGCCAGCATGGCCAAGCTGTTCGCCAGCGAAACGGCCATGTTTGTCACCGACGAGGCCGTGCAGATTCACGGCGGCATGGGCTACAGCAAGGAGATGCCGGTCGAGCGCTACTACCGCGACGCGCGCATCACGCGCATCTACGAGGGCACGAGCGAGATTCAGCGCCTGGTGATTGCCCGCAGCGAACTAGGGCTGCGCTAGCAGGGGCGTGAATAACGGCGCTGGCACAGGCAGCAGTGGCCCCAGCCGATCTATCGGCTTGTGCGTCGGTGCTGCTCAAGGTTTATGAAAAAAGTGACGTTTGAAGCCGAAAAGGAAGCTGATTCATGAAAGCAGCAGTGATCACCGGGCACGGCGGGCTGGACGTTGTCGGCGTGGCCGACGACCTGCCTGTGCCAGAGCCAGGGCCAGGCGAGGTGCGCATCAAAGTGCACGCTGCCGCGCTCAACCGGCTCGACCTGTGGGTGCGGGCAGGCTGGCCTGGTCTTGAACTCAAGCTGCCGCACGTCACCTGCGCTGACGGCGCGGGCGTAGTGGACGCGGTCGGCCCCGGCGTGACGTCCTATGCGCCCGGCGACCGTGTGGCGGTCAACCCGACGATCGTGCCGCCAGACAGCCCGTCGCTGCTGACGGGCATGGAGAACCAGGCGCGCATCAGCATCTTGGGCGAGCACGCGCCCGGCTTGGCCAGCGAGTACGCTGTTGTGCCGGCGCGCAACCTGATTAGAGTGCCCGATCACGTGGATTTCGCCACCGCTGCTGCCGCTGGCTTGGTTTATCTGACAGCATGGCACTCGCTCATCACGCGGGGCGGGCTGCGCCCCGGCGAGACCGTGCTGGTGGTGGGCGCAGGCGGCGGCGTTAACACGGCCAGCATCCAGATCGCCAAGCTGGCCGGCGCGACAGTCTGCGTTGTTGGCAGCAGCGCCGAGAAATGCGCGCGCGCCCAAGAGATCGGCGCTGACGTGACTATCAACCGGCAGGAAACGCCGGAATGGTCGCGCGAGGTCTACCGGCTGACCGATAAGCAGGGTGTGGATGTCGTGGTGGACAACGTCGGCCAGGACACATTTACCAGCAGCATTCGCTGCGCGCGCATTGGCGGGCGAATTCTTGTTGTGGGCAACACCAGCGGGCCGTTTGTGAACCTTGACCTGCGCCAGGTTTTCGCCCGACAGGTGAGCATTATCGGCAGCACCATGGGGCCGCAGCAGGACTACATCCGCGTGATGAACTTGGTGTTCGCTGGCCGGCTGCGTCCTGTGATCGGCGCGCGCCTGCCGCTGGCCGAGCACCGCGAAGCGCAGCGCCGACTAGAAGATTTCGAGGTGTTCGGCAAGGTCGTGCTCGACGTGGCGCGGTGACCGGCTGTGTTCGAACACACGGAACGCCACGCCGCGCTGCTGCGCGACATCGCCGAGGCGCTCGAGCTGCCGCCAGTGCGCCGGCTGGCACGCGCGCCGGGCGTGTGCGCTGTCTGCCGGGTGACGGTGCACCATGACGACCAGCGCGCCCTGGACTCGGTAGCAACGATCACCCGCGACAGCGCGGGTGTGGCGCTGGAGGTGCGCTATGAAGGGCTGCGCTATCTGCAACCAGTTCGCTATGCGCTAACCCTAGATCGCCTGACGGCGCTGCTGCTGGCCTGGCAGCGGGCCGGTTTCGACCGACTGCGCGACCAGCCAGGGCTGCCGCTGCACGGCGTGGACTTGTGGCTGCTGGAGCGCGCCGCGGGCACGTTCGTTCACTCGGTGATTGTTGCGCCGCAAACGGCCGCTGGCCAGCACGCGGCGCTGGTCGCGGCTGTGCGCGAGCACCTGCCCGAAGCCCTGCGCGAGGTCGTCTGAGGCCTGCTATCTTCCGGTCAGGAGTCTGTAGGTGCGGCATGAGCCAAAACAGCTACACCGAAACTGAGGTCAAACTGTACGTGCCTGATCTGACGGCGGTTGAGCAGCGCCTGCGGGCCGCCGGAGCGCGGCTGGTCGCGCCGCGCGTGCTTGAGCGCAACGTGCGCTACGACACGGCCGACGGCCGTCTGGCCGCCAGTGGCCAAGTGCTGCGGCTGCGCCAGGACACGCGTGTGCGCCTGACGTACAAAGATCAGGGCGCAGCGCTGGAGAACGACGCCCTTACGCGCTTCGAGGCCGAGGTTGAGGTGAGCGATTTCGACACCACGCAGACGATCCTGGCAAAGCTGGGCTACACGCCGAGCATGGCCTACGAGAAGTACCGCACGACGTACACACTGGACGAGGTTGAGGTTGCGCTGGACGAGCTGCCCCTCGGCAGCTTTGTCGAGATCGAGGGCGAGGTGGATGCCATCGAACAAGCAGTCGCTCGCCTGGGCCTGTCTGCTGCTCGCCGCTACCCACACAGCTACGCCAAGCTGTTTGACCACGCGCGGCACAACCTAGGGCTGGCGTTCACTGATTTGACGTTCGCCAATTTCGCCGGGATCAGCGTGCCGGAAGCGGCCCTGGCCGCGCCGGGGAAGGAGTGATTGAATGGCTTTCAACACTGAAGTCGGCATGAGCGCAGCTGACTTTGTGCGCCTGTATGACGCTGAGGGGCCGTTTGAGCTGATTGATAGGGAGCGTGTGCCCTTGAGTCTGAACGTGTTTGGGCCGGTGTATTATGCCAACCGGATCGCGCAGACGACCCTTACAGGTGATCAACGCCTGACCGCTGGCGACATCCTCCCCGGCTTCGATATCACCGTTGCACAGATTTTCGCCCGAATGGATACGGACACATGACAGATACCAGAGTGACCGACAGCATCGCGGAAGCCAAGCGCCGCTGGGAGCAGGAGAAAGTGGAACCGGCGCTGAAGAAAGCGCCGGAGCGCCGCCAGCAGTTCACCACATCGTCGCTGCCAGTCGAGCGCCTGTACACGCCGGACGACGCGCCGATAGACTATCTCGCTGACTTGGGGTTCCCCGGCGAATACCCCTTCACGCGCGGCGTGCAGCCTACTATGTACCGCAGCCGCCTGTGGACGATGCGCCAGTACGCCGGCTTTGGCACAGCGGAAGAGTCTAACGCGCGCTACCGCTTCCTGCTCGAACAGGGCCAGAGCGGTCTGTCGGTGGCCTTTGACCTGCCGACGCAGATCGGCTACGACGCCGACGACCCGATGGCCGAGGGCGAGGTAGGCAAGGTGGGCGTGAGCATCAGCAGTCTGCGCGACATGGAGATGCTGTTCGACCAGATTCCGCTGGACAAAGTCTCCACCAGCATGACGATCAACGCGCCGGCGGCGGTGCTGCTGGCGATGTACATCGCCGTTGGCAAGCGTCAGGGCGTGAGCGCCGATAAGCTGCGCGGCACGGTGCAGAACGACATCCTCAAGGAGTACATCGCGCGCGGCACGTATATCTTCCCGCCGCGCCCGTCCATGCGCCTGATTACCGACCTGTTCGCCTACTGCAAGGCGCATGTGCCGCACTGGAACACGATCAGCATCAGCGGCTATCACATCCGCGAGGCGGGCAGCACTGCCGTGCAGGAGGTGGCGTTCACGCTGGCGAACGGCATCGCGTACGTGGAAGCGGCGCTCAGCGCTGGGCTGTCGGTGGACGAGTTCGCGCCGCAGCTTTCGTTTTTCTTCAACGCGCACAACAACTTCCTAGAGGAAATCGCCAAGTTCCGCGCGGCGCGCAAGCTGTGGGCGCGCATCATGCGCGAGCGCTTCGGCGCGCAGGACCCGCGCAGCTTGGCGCTGCGCTTCCACACGCAGACCGGCGGCAGCACGCTCACAGCGCAGCAGCCGCAGAACAACGTGGTGCGCGTGGCGCTGCAGGCGCTGGCGGCGGTGTTGGGCGGCACGCAGTCGCTGCACACCAACAGCATGGACGAGGCGCTGGCGCTGCCGACTGAGAGCGCGGTGCAGCTAGCGCTGCGCACGCAGCAGATCATCGCCTATGAGACCGGCGCAGCTGACAGCGTGGACCCGCTGGCGGGCAGCTACATGATTGAGGCGCTCACGCGGCAGATCGCTGAGCAGGCCGCCGATTACATCCAGCGCATTGACGAGATGGGCGGCGCGCTGGCTGCCATTGAGGCCGGTTTCATCAACCTGGAGATTCAGGACGCTGCTTACGCCTATCAGCAGGCGGTTGAGAGCGGCGAGCAGATCATCGTGGGCGTCAACCGCTTTACCGCTGATGAAACGCACGAGCCGGACATCCTGCGCGTTGACCCGGCTATCGAGGCCGCGCAGCGTGCCCGCCTGGCCGAGCTGCGCGCCCGACGCGACAGCGCCCGCGTGGCCGAGCTGCGCGGCCGCTTGGAGACGGCGGCGCGCGGCAGCGACAACCTGATGCCGCTGTTCATCGAGTGTGTCGAGAACGATGTCACACTGGGCGAAATCTGCCACACGCTGCGCGGCGTGTTCGGCGAGTACCGGCCCAGCGTTACGATTTAGCGCGGGGCAAGCAAACGGGGCTGCCCGGCATGCCAGGCAGCCCCATCTCTGTCGCAGTCCGGCAGAACTCAGTCGTAGAGGACGGCGGCGATTTCCTCGTCGTCCACGTTGGTGGCGTCGTACCAGAAGAAGCCGGTGTCAATGACCGGGTCCAGCTCCTCGCCGCGCAGCGCCTTGACAGCCGCCTCGACAGCCTTGTAGCCGATACCGATGGGGTTCTGCGTGATCGAGCCAGCAATGATGCCGTCACGGATAGCCTGAACCTGCTGCGCGCCGGAGTCATAGCCGATCACCACCAGCTTGCCCTGCATGTTCAGCTCAATCACTGCGTTCAGCACGCCGATGATCGAACCCTCGTTAGCGCCGAAAAAGCCCTTCAGATCGGGGTTGGCCAGGATGATGGCCTTGGCGATGTCTGTCGAGCGCAGGTGGTCGCCGCCGCCATACTGCACGTCTACGACGGTGATGTCCGGGTAGGCTTCGGCGATGCGCTCGGTGAAGCCGGCTACGCGGTCAATGCCGGTGCGGCTGGTCTGGTCGTGGGCGATCACCGCAACTTTCCCCTCGCCGCCGATTAGCTCGGCCATCATGTCGGCGGCCAGCGCGGCAGCGGCCACGTTGTCGGTGGCGGCTGTTGCCAGCGGGATGTCGCTGTCCACGCCGGAGTCAAAGGCGATCACCGGAATGCCCTCAGCCTGAGCGCGCTCCAGCAGCGGGATGGCGGCGATGCTGTCCAGCGCGGCAAACACCAGCGCGTCCGGGCCTTTGTCGAGGGCGGTCTGCAGCATTTCAAGCTGCTTGTCCACCATCGCCTCGGTCTCCGGGCCTTCGAAGGTGACGGTCACGCCGCAGTCTTCGGCGGCCATCTCGGCGCCCAGCTTAACAGCCTGCCAGAACTGGTGCTGGAAGCCTTTGGAAATCACCGGGATGTAGATGTCCAGCTCCCGCATCTCGGCAGCAATTTCCTCGGTGCAGTACGGGACATCCTCTTCCATTTCTTCTTCCGGCTCCGGGGTCGCTTCCTGGCTGAACACGGCGCCGGAGAGCAGGACTGCCAGCAGCAGGGCCAGCAGCAGGCTCAACAGACGGATAGTTTTCATCTTTTCGTGCCTCCTCAAGTTGATTCGAACCAAATGCGAGCAATCGTTCCAATGTTGTTTATGAAACCGCTTGGCACGTCTTCAGCATCACCTCCTCTCGCACCCGCTTTCGAGCGACGCGCCGCCGCGGCGCTGTGTGTCCATCAGTTGACGCGGCGGCGGATGATGTCCAAGTAAACCGCCAGGATCACGATCGCGCCGGTCACGACCGTCTGCCACTCCTGCGGCACGGCAAGCATACGCAGCCCGTTGACCAGCACGCTCATGACAAACGCGCCGATAATCGTGCCCATGATCGTTCCCTCGCCGCCGCGCAGCGACGTGCCGCCGATCACCACCGCCGCGATTGCGTCCAGCTCGTAGCCCTGGCCGAGCGCGGGCTGCGCCGAATTCAGGCGGGCCGCCATCAGCACGCCGCCCAGGCCGGCGAAGATGCCGCACAGCGTGTACACGGCGATTTTCCAGAAGCGTGTGTTCACGCCAGAGAGGCGCGTGGCTTCCTCATTGCTGCCCAGCGCGAAGGTGTAGCGGCCCAGCACGGTGCGGCCCAGGATGAAGCTGGCGACAATCGCGGCCCCGAACAGGATGAACACGGCGTTGGGAATGTCCAGGCCGGGGATGATCGAGCCGCTCACCGATCCCATCGCGATCTGGCGGAACTCTGGCGTTTCGTTGAAGTAGATGGGCTTCAGGCCGGAGATCACAAGCGACAGGCCCTTGGCGATGTACATCATGCCCAGCGTGGCGATGAACGGCGGAATCCGCATCCGCGCGATGACCACGCCGTTGACAAAGCCGGCCAGCGCGCCGGTCAAAATGCCTCCCAGCACGCCGACGGGCAGAGGCAGCTGCCAGAAAGTAATAAACACGCCGGTCATTACCGCTGAGAACGTCATTACTGTGCCGATGGAAAGGTCAATGCCGCCGGTGATGATGACGTAGGTCACGCCCAGCGCCAGCACGCCGTTGACGGCTGTTGCCAGCAGAATGCCGATGATGTTGTTAAATTGGAGGAAGTTGGGCGACGCGAGCGAGAACACGACAATCAGCACGATCAGCGCGGCAAAGGCCAGCACGCGCTGGGTCGCATCGGACCGGATGAGCGAGCGGTAGCGCGCGCCGGCGGCTGGGGTGGGGGTAACGGAAACGTCCATAGCTAAGCATTCCCAAGTTCTGTGGCCGTCTGGAAGAGGGTGTCGCTCTGCATGATGCCGCCGCGCTGGGTGGCGTAGGTCATGATCTTTTCCTGGGTAGCCTCTGCGCTGCTCAGTTCGCCAGTGATACGCCCCTCGCACATAACGATAATCCGGTGGCTCATGCGCAGTATTTCGGGCAGCTCCGACGAAATCATGATGATGGATTTGCCCTGCTGCGCCAGGTCGTTGAGCAGGCGGTAGATTTCGCTCTTCGCGCCCACGTCAATGCCGCGCGTTGGCTCGTCAAAGATGAGGATGTCGGTGTCGGCCGTCAGCCACTTGGCGATTACGACCTTCTGCTGGTTGCCACCGCTGAGGTTGCGCACTTTTTGCTGCAGGCTGGGCGTCTTGATAGAGAGCGCTCTGACGAAGTGGGCGGCAGTGGCGCGGGTCTCGGCGCTTTTCACCAGGCCAAGCCGATTGAGAAACTTGCGGAAGGCGGCCAGCACGACGTTGGCTTCTACGTCCATGCCCAGCGTCAGGCCGTAGCGTTTGCGGTCTTCCGATAAGTAGCCGATGCCGTAGCGCACGGCGTCGCTGGGGCTTTTGATGGTAACGCGCCTGCCTTTCACGTAAATCTCGCCGGAGTCGATCGGGTCTGCGCCGAAGATGGCGCGCGCCACTTCGGTGCGGCCTGCGCCCATCAGGCCGGCGAAACCCAGTATCTCGCCGCGGTAGAGCGTGAAGCTGACGTCTTTGATCACGCGCCCGCGGTTGAGGCCGCGCACCTCCAGCACTGGTTCGCGGCTGGGCGCTTCTGGCACCTCAGGCGCGCTCTCGAAGATGGTGCGCCCCACCATCATGCTGATAATCTGCTCGATCTTGGCCTGCGGCGTGGGCACGGTGTCTATGTAGTGCCCGTCGCGCATGACGGTGATGCGATCCGATATCTGCTTCAGCTCTTCCAGCCGGTGGCTGATGTAGACGATGCCTACGCCGCTGTCGCGCAGCCGGCGGATGATGACGAACAGCTCATCAATTTCGGCTTCGGTCAGCGCTGCGGTCGGCTCGTCCATGATGAGCACGTCGGCGTTCTGCGACAGCGCCTTAGCGATCTCGACCATCTGCTGCTTGGCCACTGTGAGATCGGCCACTTTGGTGCGCGGACTCAGCTTCAGGTGCAACGTTTCCAGCAGCTCTTCGGTCTGCTTGTTGATCTGCTTGTCGTCCAGCACGAAGCGCAGGCGGGCGCGCGGCTCGCGGCCAATGAAGATGTTCTGCGCCACCGTTAAGTCGGGCATCAGGTTGAGTTCCTGGTGGATCATGTTGATGCCCAGGAGCTGGGCCGCGCGCGGGTTGGGGATTTCGACCTCGCGCCCCTTGACGGTGATCACGCCGGCGTCTTTGGTGTACACGCCGGCCAGCACTTTCATCAGCGTGGATTTGCCGGCTCCGTTTTCGCCCACTAGGGCGTGCACTTCCCCGGCGCGCAGGTCAAAGCGGCACTGCGAGAGCGCGTGGACGCCCGGAAAGGACTTCTCTATCCCTTCCATGACTACGATATAATCACTCATTGCCACCCTCTGCGCCGATAAGAAAGTTATTCGTTAACAGTTCGCTTTTACTTTAATCGCCAAATAACGCCGTGTATGTTATGGTTAACATAACACAAGTCACGACCGGTGTCAAATGGATCGCGGGCAGGCCGCCGCCTATGTCACCACACCAATCGTGAGCATGAGATTGGCCCACACGCGGGCCTCTCCGGTGGCGATCACCAGTCCCACTTCGGGCCGGCGGGCCAGATCGTAGAAGGCGAAGCGCTCCACCGGCTGCAGCGCCACGCCGGGCAGCAGCGCGCGGAACTCTGCCCACACAGGCGGCTCGCTGCCGTCATACGGCTGCATGACGTGCGCCGCCTCGACGGGAATGGCGGCTGCCAGCGGCTCCAGCACGTCGGTTACGCTGACCAGCCCAGGCCGCAGGTTGAGGAACACGCGCGCAGCCGTGGGGTTGGTGTGTGTGCCGAACGGGAAGTTGCCGTCGGCGATCAACACCAGGCTGCCGTGTCCCATACCGCCCAGCGCACCGAGAATGCCTGGGTGGATAAGGTGTGTGCGCAGCATTTTATTGTCCTTTCTGTCTGGGCTGCGAGGATTACGTCCCCGTGCCCAAGTATAGCCCTGTGCGTGCCGATGTGCACACGCAGTTCGTTGGATGAGCGGCGCTAGGCGGCTGCAGGCGGCGGCCCGCTGGATTGGCGCACAATCAGCTCGGGGGGCAGAACGATTTCCTGGGGGGCCGGCGGGCCGCCCTCGGCCAGGCGTTCGAGCAGCAGGGCAGTCGCGCGGCGGCCCATCTCATAGGCAGGCTGGGCGGCCACCGTCAGGAATGGGTCAATGACTGCTGCGGCGGGCAGGTCGTCGAACGTCACCAGCGAGAGATCGTCCGGCACGCGCAGCCTGGCCTCGCGCAGGGCGCGCAGCGCGCCGATTGCGATGAAGTTGTTGCCGGTGAATAGAGCCGTGGGCGGCTGGCGCAGCGCCAGCGCTGCCCGAGCCATCGTGTAGCCGCTCTGCTGTGTGAAGCTGCCGTAGCGCACCAAGGCCGGCTCAGGCGTCAGGCCGGATTCGGCCAGCGCACGCTGATAGCCCGCTACCCGGTCAGCCGCGGTCGAGACCGCCTCCGGGCCGCTGAGCGCGGCAATACGCCGGTGGCCCAGCTCAAGCAGGTGGCGCACCAGGGCGTAAGCGCCCTGTTCGGAGTCGCCGCGGACGGTGTCAGCGTCTGTGCCAGGGATGCGCCGATCGAGCACCACGAAGCGCACGCCGCGCTCGCGCAGGAATGTGACGGACTCTGGCGCGGACTGCGCCGGAACGAGCAGCACGCCGTCCACCTGTTTCTGCACCAGCACGTTGAGGTAGCTGGCCTCTTTTTCCTCGGATTCGTCGGTGTTGCAGAATATCACGCTGAAGCCCTGTTCGCTGGCTGTGTCCTCAACGCCGCGCGCCAGGGTGGTAAAGAAGGGGTTGGTGATGTCGGTGAGGACCAGCGCCAGGGTTTTGGTCTGCTTGAAGCGCAGGCCGCGCGCCAGCGCGTTGGGTACGTAGCCCAACTCGGCGATCGCCTGCTCCACACGCTGGCGCGTTTCCTGGCTGATATAGCCGGAGTTGTTGATAACGCGCGACACCGTCATGGCCGACACGCCGGCCCGTTTAGCAACATCCTCTATTGTGCTCATATAATCTGTGTTAACGATAACATATTTTTCATAACTTACCACAAAATACAATTGATGTCAACAATAACGTGGCGCGGGGGCCGCCGGCGCGGTATGTTTGGAGAAACGCCCAAACCGCACGCAAGGAGTCACGCTGCAATGCCGCTCGACGCCGCCGGCCAGTTCGTCCTCAGCCGCGCCTACAGTCCAGTGGACATCCGGGGGGCAGTAGGAACCGAAGTGCAGCCAGAGGACGGCCGCCGTCTGGGCCGAGCTGTTGCCTGCTGGCTGGAGCGCGCCGGCTTGGAGAAGCGCGTGGTGGTGGGCGGCGATCACCGGCTGTCCACGCCGGCGCTGAAGGCGGCGCTGCTGGACGGCCTGCTCGGCGCAGGCTGCCATGTGCTCGACCTGGGCACTGTGCCGACGCCGGCGTTTTTCCTGGCGTGCAAGCACTATTACGCCAGCGGCGTGCAGGTGACCGCGTCGCACAATCCGCCAGGCGACAACGGCTTCAAAGTGCAGCTTGGCCCAACCCCAAACACCGAAGCGGAGTTCCGCGAGCTGTGGGCGCTGGTGGCGCAGGGCGCCAGCGGCAGCGGCAGCGGCAGCCTTGAGCCAGCCGACTTCCTGAACATTTACCTGGCGCGCCTGCGGGCCAGCGCGCCGCGCCTGGACGGGCTGCGCGTGGTGGTGGACGCCGGCAACGGCGTGTGCGGCCCCTTCGCGGCCAGCTTGTTCCGCGGCGCAGGCGCACAGGTAGACGCGCTGTTCTCTGAGCCAGACGGCCACTTCCCCAACCGCAGCCCGGATTCGTCGCGCGCTGCCAGCCTGATTCCGCTGGGGCGGCGCGTGGTGGAGACTGGGGCGGCACTAGGCATCGCCTACGACGGCGACGGCGACCGGGCCGGCTTCACCGACGAGCTGGGGCGGCCGCTGGGCAGCGACGCGGCCTTTGTCCTGTTCATCCGCGATGTGCTCCGCCGCCAGCCCGGCGTCGTGATCCATGACATCAAGTGTTCCGATATCGTCCCGCGCGAGGTGCGCGCCCTGGGCGGCACGCCCATCATGGAGAAGACCGGCCACGCCTACATCAAGCGGTCGTTCGTGCTGCGCGAAGCGCTGCTGGCCGGCGAGCTGACCGGGCACTTCGCCTTTCGGGAATGGGGCACGGACGACGGCATGTACGCCTCGTTGGTGATGGCCCGCATCGTGCGCGCGCTGGATCGCCCGCTTTCAGCGGCGGTGGACGCTATCCCGCGCTATCACATCACGCCGGACATCCGCATTCGCATGGATACGGCGGAGATCGAGGACGTGCTGGAAACGCTGCGCAGCCGGCTGGCTGGCGAGGGCGAGATCATCACGCTGGACGGCGTGCGCGCGCAGTTTGCCGATGGCTGGGGCCTGGCGCGCGCCTCGATTACCGCGCCGGAGCTGACGCTGCGCTTTGAGGGCTACACCGAGAACGGGCTGCGGCAAACCGTGCAGCGCTTCGTCCGCGCCTGCCCGGCCTTGGCTCCACACTTAGCCGAAACACCAGGGGAGCGCGCAGACCATGTACGTGATGGGCATTGACCTGGGCAGCGGCGGCGTGCGCGTCGTGATCTGCGACAGTCGCGGCGTGGTCGCCGCTGAGGCCGGCCAGGGTTTTGCGCCAGATGTTGACCTGCCGCCTGCCGGCCCCAGCTATCACGAGCAAGATGTCAGCCAGTGGTGGCCAGCCGCCCAGGCCGCCATCCGCGCGGCGCTGGCGCAGGCCGGCAGCGTGGGCGTCAGCCCGCAGGCGGTGCGCGCGCTGTCGGTGACGTCTACGTCAGGCACGCTCGTGCCGCTGGGCGCGGATCGCCGCCCGCTCGGCCCTGCTCTGATGTACAACGACAGCCGCGCTGTCGCGCAGGCTGAGCAGCTCAACGCGCTGGCGGCGGACTTCAACGCGCGGCTGGGGCGGTCGTTCCAGCCGTCGTTCGGGCTGTGCAAAATCCTGTGGGTGGCGCAGCACGACCCCGCCCGCTTTGCCCAGGTGGCGCTGTGGGCGCACGCCGGAGACTACCTCGTCGGCTGCCTCACCGGCGTCTACGACGTCTCGGATTACTCGACCGCGCTCAAGACCGGCTACGACCTGCTCGAGCAGCGCTGGCCGGCGTTTATCGCGCAAACCGGCATTCCGCTTGAGCGGCTGCCGCGCATAGTCGCGCCGGGCGCGGTCATCGGGAGCGTGTCTGCTTCCGCCGCTGAAGCAACCGGCCTGGCGCTGGGCACGGTTGTGCGGGCCGGCATGACCGACGCCAGCGCTGCGCTGCTGGCTTCTGGCGCTGCCCGGCCGGGCGAGTGGAACAGCACGCTGGGGACGACGCTGGTGCTGAAGGGCATCAGCGAGACTCTCGTGCGCGATCCGCTGGGCCGCGTCTACTGCCATCTGCACCCGCTGGGCTGGTGGCTGCCGGGCGCGGCCAGCAGCGTGGGCGGCGAGCGGCTGCGCGCGCTGGCGGCTGGCCAGTCTATGGCGCTGCTGGATCAGCAGGCGGCTGCGCGCGGCCCATCGCGTCTGGTGATGTACCCGCTGGCCCGCCGCGGCGAGCGTTTCCCGTTTGTCGCGCCAGACGCTGAGGGCTTCGTGATCGGCCAGCCGGAGAACGACACCGACCTCTACCGCGCCTGTCTAGAGGGGGTGGCGCTGGTTGAGCGGCTGTGCTACGACGTGCTGGCTGAGCTGGGCGCGCCTGCCGGCGAGCGGCTCTACGTCACCGGCGGGGGCAGCCGCAGCGCGGTGTGGAATCAAATCCGCGCCGACGCGCTGGGCCGCCAGCTCGCCCGGCCGGAGCAGCCGGAGTCGGCGTTTGGGGCGGCGCTGCTGGCCGCTGCCGGCACGCTCTACGACGATGTGGCACAGGCGGCCCGCGCTATGGTGCGGATCGCGTCGGTTGTTGACCCTGACCCAGCCGCTCAGGCGCACTATGACGACCAATATGCCCGTCTGGTTGAGGCGTGCCGCGCGCGCGGCTACTTATGATCGCCGAGTCGGTTAGCTGGGCAGCACAGTGGAGCAGCAGCAATGCACGACGTAGTGAACCATATCGAGCGCGTGGGCGTGGTGGCGATCCTGCGCGTCAGCCGGCCGGGGGCGCTGCTGGCCGCCGCCGACGCTGTCCAAGCGGGCGGCATCACCGCCATTGAGGTGACGATGACGACACCCGGCGCGCTGGGCGTGATCGAACAGGTGCGGGCGCGCAGCGGCGGCGCTGTCGTGTTCGGCGCAGGGACGGTGCTCGACCCGGAAACAGCGCGGGCCTGCATTTTGGCCGGCGCGCAGTTCATCGTCACCCCCACCGTAAACCTTCAGACAATCGCGCTGTGCCGGCGCTACAGCGTGCCGGTAGTGGCCGGGGCCTACACGCCGACCGAAATTCTCACCGCCTGGGAAGCCGGCGCTGATGTGGTCAAGGTGTTCCCCGCCGACAACCTCGGGCCGAGGTTCATCAGGGCGGTGAGAGCGCCGCTGCCACAGGTCAGGCTGCTGCCCACCGGCGGCGTGACACTGGACAACGCGGCTGATTTCATCCGGGCAGGCGCGATCGCCGTGGGCGTGGGCAGCGAGCTGGTCAGCCAGGCGCTGCTCGACGCGGGCGACTTCTCCAGCCTCACAGCCCGAGCGCGCGAGTTCCGCGCCGCAGTGGACAGCGCGCGGCAGCCTTAAGCGCCGCCAGGCGAAAGAATAGGGAAATCGAATCGCCAGCTCTCCCAATATATAATGGTTGAAAAAAGAGGGCTTGTGAGCGATGACGACTGTTCTTACTGAAGGGGCGCTGCTGTGGACGCCAACGCCTGACGTAATCGAGAGCGCTAACCTGACGCGCTACCGGCACTGGCTGGCGCAGACGCGCGGCCTGCACTTCGCCGGCTATGACGACCTGTGGCGCTGGTCGGTGGAACGGCTCGACGATTTTTGGGCCAGCCTCTTTGCCTATTTCAATGTGCGGCACAGCGCAGCCTGGACCGCGCCGCTGGCGGCCCGCGCTATGCCCGGCGCGCGATGGTTTCCCGGCGCGCGCCTGAACTACGCCGAGAACATTTTCACCCGCATGACCGACGCGCGCCCGCCGCTGCTGTATCAGCGCGAGGGCGGCCCACTGGTCGAACTGAGCTGGCGCGAGATATACGACCGAACTGCGCGGCTGGCGGCGGCGCTGCGCGCCTGGGATGTGCAGCCCGGCGACCGAGTGGTGGGGTATTTGCCCAACGCGCCGGCGGCGATCGTCGCGCTTCTTGCGGCGGCCAGTCTAGGCGCGGTGTGGTCGAGCTGTGCGCCGGAGTTCGGCGCGCGCAGCGTGCTGGATCGCTTCGCGCAGATTGAGCCGAAAGTGCTGGTCGCGGCGGCGGGCTACACCTACGGCGGCCAGCGCTTCGACCGGCGCGAGACAATCGCGGCGCTGCAGGCCGGGCTGCCTACGCTGGCGCGCACTGTGATTGTAGGCGACGATCGCTCGGATGCTGACGGGCTGACCGATGCCGTGTGGTGGGACGACGTTCTCGCCGCTGCTCCCACAGCCGAGCTGACGTTCGAACAAGTCCCGTTCGACCATCCGCTGTGGGTGCTGTACTCGTCCGGCACAACCGGCCTGCCCAAGCCGATCGTGCACGGGCACGGCGGCATCGTGCTGGAGCACCTTAAAATGGCCGTGCTGCACAACGACCTGCGGCCGGGCGATCGCTTCTTCTGGTACACCAGCACCGGCTGGATGATGTGGAATTACCTGGTGGGCGCGCTGCTGGCCGGCGCGACGATTATCCTGTACGATGGCAGCCCAGCTTACCCTAACATGAACGCGCTGTTCGCGCTGGCCGAGGCCAGCGGCATGACCTACTTTGGCACGTCGGCGGCGTTTATCAGCGCCTGCATGAAGGCCGGCCTTCGCCCCAACCAGCGCTTTGACCTGAGCCGGATTCGCGCGCTCGGCTCGACCGGCTCGCCGCTGACCGCTGAGGGATTCGCCTGGGTCTACGAGAACGTCAACCAGACGCTGGCGCTGGAGTCGCTGAGCGGCGGCACGGACGTGTGCACGGCGTTCGTTGGCGGCGTGCGCGTCAAGCCGATTTACGCCGGCGAGATTCAAGGCGCAGCGCTGGGCGCGCACGTGCAGGCGTTCAACGAGCGGGGCCAGCCGGTGGTAGACGAAGTCGGAGAGCTGGTCATCACTGCGCCGATGCCGTCTATGCCGCTCTACTTCTGGAACGACCCGGACATGGCGCGCTACCGCAGCGCGTACTTTGACGTGTACCCCGGCGTTTGGCGGCATGGCGATTGGATCAAGTTCAACCAGCGCGGCGGCTGCGTGATCTACGGCCGGTCTGATTCGACGATCAACCGGCAGGGCGTGCGCATCGGCACAAGCGAATTGTACCGCGCTGTCGAAGCGCTGCCGGAGGTGCTGGACAGCCTGGCGATTGACTTGGAGCTGCTGGGGCGTGAGTCGCGCCTGATCCTGTTTGTGGCCCTGCGCGACGGGGCCGCGCTGGACGACAGCCTGCAGGGGCGCATCCGGCAGGCGCTGCGCGAACAGGTGTCGCCGCGCCACGTGCCGGATGAGATCGTGCAGATCGAGCAGGTGCCGTACACGTTGAGCGGCAAGAAGCTGGAAGTGCCGGTGCGCAAAATCCTGCTGGGGATGGACCCTGGCGCAGCGGCCAACCCCGGCGCGCTGCGCAACCCCGAGGCGCTCGATTTCTTCATGGCCTTCGCGCAGCAGCGAGCGCAGTAACGGCGCGGCTCTGGTGTCAGCGGCTTTCAACGACGAACTGAATCTTCATGCGGCGTGGGTCATGCTGGGCGCTCGCAGCCTGCCCGGCCTGCTCGACCTGTTATGATGCAGCCAAGTCAGACTGGGGTGCAGGCCGCGCACAAGCCGAAAACCGCCATGTGCTCGATGCGCGCGACAAAGCCGTGGTCGCGGCGCAGGCTGGCGCGCAGCGGAGCGAAGTAAGCGTCGTCCAGGTCAATCAGCGCGCCGCAGTTGAGGCAGACCAAGTGATGGTGGTACGGCTGGGCGACCAGCTCGTAGACTGCGCCCGCTGCGCCGATGTCGGTCTGCGAGACAATGCCCAGGCCTTTGAGCCATTGGAGCGTCCGGTAAACAGTGGGGGCGGGGATGTCGTGGCCGCCCTCCGCCGCCAGGATGCGGGCCTGCAGGTCGGCGACGGTGGCATGGCCCGGCTGCTGGCACAGCGCCGCGATCACCAGCCGCCGCAGCAGCGTCAAGCGCTCGCCGCTGTCCTTCACCCGATCAAATATGGACTCGGCTTCGATCATCGCTACCCCCTGTCACAACACAATGTGTATAATACTACATCTGTAAAAGATTACAGCAAATGAGGGTCAGGTCACTATGATTGCAATCAGCGCCATGCACATTCCTGACGGCTTTTTGAGCGTGCCGGTAGCGCTGCTGGGCTGGGCGCTGCTGATCGCCGCGGCGGCGGTAGCGCTGCGCCAGACAGGGCGCAGCCTGGGCGACCGACAGCTTCCTCTGATGGGGGTGCTGGCGGCGTTCGTGTTCGCCGCGCAGATGATTAATTTTCCAGTGGCGGGCGGCACGTCCGGCCACCTGATCGGCGGCGCGCTGGTCGCCATTCTGCTTGGCCCGTGGGCGGCCGTGCTCGTGCTGGCCAGTGTGCTGGCGGTGCAGGGCCTGCTGTTTCAGGACGGCGGGCTGCTGGCGCTGGGGTTCAACGCCTTCAACATGGGCGTGATCGCGGCGTTTGTTGGCTACGCGATCTACGGCTGGGCGCGCCGCCTGCTGGGCGACACGCCGGCCAGCCGCTTTGCCGGCGCAGCGCTGGGCGCCTGGCTGAGCGTGATGGCTGCCGCTGCGGCAACCGCTCTACAGCTTGCTGTGTCGGGCACAGTCGCGTTTGAGATCGTTGTTCCGGCCATGCTGGCCGTCCACGCGCTGATCGGCATCGGCGAGGCGCTCATTACAGTGGGTGCGCTGGCGTTCATTCGTGTGGCGCGGCCTGATCTGATCGGCGCGGAAAGCGGGCAGGCGGCGGCCGCTGGCTCTGGTTGGGTAGCCGCCGGGTTGGTGATCGCGCTGGCGGTGGCGCTGGCCTCGCCGCTGGCCGACCCCAACCCCGACGGCCTGGAGCGCGTCGCTGAGGATCACGGGTTTATCGAGGCGGCGCAGGACGCGCCTTTCACCGTTATTCCTGACTACGCCGTTCCCGGCATCGAGAACGAAGCGCTGGCTACGATGGCTGCCGGCGTCATCGGCGTGATCATAATGGCCGCGCTGGGCTTCGGGCTGGCGCGGCTGATCCGACGGCGCGCGCCCGAATCGGCCGCGTCATGACAGCGCGCGCAGTCTGAATGCGTTTCCGCGAGCGCTACATCGCAGCAGATTCGCCGCTGCATAGGCTGGATGCGCGGGTCAAGCTGGTGGTCGTGCTGGCGCTGATTGTCATTGTTGCGCTGACGCCAGAGCGGGCCTGGCCAGCCTACCCCCTGTATTGGGCGCTGCTGGCTGCGCTGGCGGCAGTGGGCCGCATCGGAGCGCTGCGGCTGGCGCGGGCCGCAGCGCTGGCGCTGCCGTTTGCGCTGGCTGCGCTGACGCTGGTTTTCACCACGCCGGGCGCGTCAGTTGTGCAGGTCGCTGGGCTGACGGCAACCGACGCCGGCTTAGCGCGTTTTGCCGCGATAGCGCTCAAGAGCTGGTTGGCGGCGCAGGCGGCGCTGCTGCTGGCGCTGTCCACGCCGTTTGCTGACATGCTGTGGGCGCTGGAGAGCCTGCGCGTGCCGGCGGCGCTGGTGCACATCGTCGGCTTTATGTACCGCTACCTGTACACGCTGACGGACGAGGCCGCGCGCCTGCTGCAGGCGCGGACAGCGCGCAGCGCGGCAGCGCTGGGCCGCCGGGCTGGCGGTCATCTGCTGTGGCGCGCGCAGGCAGCCGGCGGCATGGTGGGCAGCCTGTTCCTGCGCAGCTACGAACGCAGCGAGCGCATCTACGCAGCGATGCAGGCGCGCGGCTATACCGGCCAGCCGGCGCCGCTGGACGCCCCTCCGCTGCGCTGCGCCGCTGTTCTGGCAGGGATAGGGATTGTGGCAACAGCGGGAACGGTGCTGCTGCTGGCGCTGCTGTGGTGGAGCGGATGAAATGAGCGCCGCCGTCGAAGTTGAACACCTGTCATATGCTTATGCGGACGGGCGAACAGCGCTCAACGACGTGTCGCTGCGCCTGGAGCCGGGGGAACGCGCCGCGCTGGTGGGGCCGAACGGCAGCGGCAAATCCACGCTGCTGCTCAACTTGATCGGCGTGCTGCGGGCGCAGCGCGGCACGGTGCGCGTTGGCGGGCTGCCGCTGGCTGACGACACGGTGGGGCGGATCCGCGCCTTGGCCGGTTTAGTGTTCCAGAACCCGGACGACCAGCTTTTCTCGCCGTTTGTGCGACAGGACGTAGCCTTCGGGCCGCTGCACATGGGGCTGGCGCGTGAGGATGTCGAGGCGCGGGTGGCGCGGGCGCTGGCCGCTGTGGGCATGAGCGACTACGCCGACCGCGTCAGCTATCACCTGAGCATCGGCGAGAAGAAGCGGGTCGCGCTGGCGACCATTCTGAGCATGGAGCCGCAGATTCTGCTGCTCGACGAGCCATCTGCCGGGCTGGACCCGCGCGCTCGCCGCGAGCTGATCAGCCTGCTGGCCGGCTTCAATGGGCGCACGCTGTTTGTCAGCACACACGACATGCGCCTGGCGCGCGACCTGTGCCAGCGCGTGATCGTGCTGGACGGCGGGCGCGTCGCCGCCGACGGCGCGGCAGACGCGGTTCTTTACGACGCCGCGCTGATGGAACGTCACGGCCTGGAGAT
>Ga0308414_1000719_pt1 | contig 21440 bp, 16 predicted proteins | sample HotsprSampleOS50_FD_205667 | JGI IMG/M metagenome (GOLD analysis project Ga0308414, IMG submission 205667) | Hot spring phototrophic mat microbial communities from Octopus Spring, Yellowstone National Park, Wyoming, United States - 20090730_OS50 ...
CGCCGCAGACCGTCCGCCGATGCCGCCATCGTGCTGGCCGGCATGGCCGTGGTCTTTGGCGTGGCCGCGCTGGGTCTGAAGGCCATGGAGTGGGCGCGATGGGGAGGACCTCGCTTCCTGGCCGTTGAGGCCATAGCAGCGGCCGCCGAGCCTGCGCCGGCCGGCGTTGCCACAGCGAAGAAGGCGGATCCGGCCGTGGGCGCCAAGGCCTTCGCCATGACCTGTGCCGCCTGCCACGGCCCCACGGCGCAGGGCGTTGCGGGAGCGGGGCCCGCTCTGGCCAATGGCGAGCTCTTCAGCGGCTCCGACGATCAGCTCCGATCCGTCATCATCAACGGCCGGCGAGCCAGCGACCCGGCCAGCAAGACCGGCAAGGACATGCCTGCGCGCGGTGGCAATCCGTTCCTCAGCGACGCCGAGGTCGCCGGCATCATCGCTTTCCTTCACGAACTGGCCGGCGGAACGGCCGCAGCGCCCAACGTTCCGTCGGCCGCGCCGCTCGACATTCCGCGCTGGGTCGTGCCCCCGCCGCCCCTGGGACCGCAGGCCATCGCATCGCGCCAGCAGGTGCGCGTCGACAGGCTGGCGGCCGTGCCCGCGCAACTCGTCGCCCAGCGGCCCACCTGGGCCGAGCGGACTTTCGCTCCCGTCGCCGCCGCGTTCACGTTCCTTCAGGTTCTCTATCTGGTTGTCGGCATTGCGGGGGCCGCGACGCTTATGTGGCGCGCCTACGCCGACCCAGGCTCGACCGCCGCCGCCCGCCTGGGACGTTTCACCGCCTTCCGCTGGCTGACGGCGCTGGTGCTTTGGGCGGCGCTGTTCCCGCTGTTGTATCTGCTGTGAGGTCGGGCACGCTCAGATGGGGCGGCAGAGGTTGCAACGTCCGGGGCATTGTGGACCCCCCCTCCCGCGTCGTGGCTACGGGTCCGCCGGCCGGCTGTCCGAACCCCGCTGCGAGGCTGGAGGCGATGAGACTGTCGGGCGCAGCCTGGCGGGCAGGTCTTCGACCGCCAGCGCCGGCGTGCGCGCGAAGGGCGTGTACAGCGGGTCGCCGATCGCCGTCATCATCCAACTGACCATCGGGGTGGTCTTCCAGTAAACCTCCGCCAGAGACAGTTGGCCGGTGAGCAGTAGCGGGAAAAACTCGTCGGCGGCCGGAAACGCCGCCAGATACGGCTCATCGACGGCGCCGATGGTGGCCACCACGCCATCCTCGATCAGCCCGCGCACCCAGAGGCGGTCCTGGCCCGGCTCGTCAAGCAGCGTTTGAAGTTCGAAGCTGGCGACGTGAAAACCAACAGCGCCGGGAAGGAAGCGGCATGCCGGCACGTACTTGCGCAGGCTGTACCAGCCGCAATAGACGGCGACGTTGTCGGCCGAGCCTTCCGCCAGCACCTCGGGCAGGTCATCGTGCAGCAGCGGCAGCTTCCCGTGCTGTGCCAGCAGGCCGGCCAGATCGCGAATCCCCTGGTCGTACCAGCCAAGGCTGCCGTAGGCGGCGTTCTGGCCGTCCGTGCCCAGGCCGCGGCTGTCGAGCACGACGCGACCGCGCAGGCCCTGCTGCTCGGCGCGGAGGCCGGCGAGGATCATCTGCCGCACCTGCGCCGGCTGCGGCGCATCGAGGCGCATGACCATGAGAGTGCGCGGAAAAACGGCGGCAGGGGGGATTCGCCAGTGCAGCGGATTGGCGTGCCACGACCCCACCGGATAGGCGTTCCACCACAGCAGCGCCAACTCGCTGTCGACAGCGGCGCCGGAGCGGGGTACCTCAAGGTACTCGAGCTGGGCCTGAATCATTCGAGCCTGTTCCAGCAGGCCCAGGGTCTGCCCCGAAAGCTGTCGAAGGCGGGCGCGGGCGGCCGGACTGCCGCGGTCGTCGCCGATGCGCGAAATCTCCCCCAGGGCCAGTTGCACCTGCTCCTCAAGCGCTGTCAGCTCGCCGGCAGGACCATCCTGTCCGGCCTGTTTGAGCGACTGCTCGCGGAGCATGCGGGCTACCGCCGCCGGGCCGGCCAGCGTGCGCACGCTGGCCACCAGCTCCGAGGTCTGCTCGGCGCGGCGGCTCTCATCCCGGTTGCGGGCGATGGCTCCGGCCCATGTTGCCAGCGCGGTCTCAGCGCGTGCCGCCAGATCATCGAGCCCCTGGGCGGCGGGCGCGGTCGATGGACCGGCCCCGCTCACGCGCTGCTCCAGTTCCTCGACCACCTTCACAAGCCGCCCCAAAACCGCCCGGCGCTCCTCGCGCAGGGCAGCCACCTCCTGCGTGTGCTCCGGACCGCCGGCGCGCGGAGCCAGGCGCAGCGGCACGCCGTAGAAAGTCACCAGGCACGCGACGCGCTGCTCCAGGGCATTGTTGCGAAGAAACTGCCGCAGGGGACGGACGACCTGGCCCTCGAACACGCTCCAGCTCAACTGCTCGGCGCGCGGCAGATCCAGCTCGACGATGCGACCCGGGGGCACCGACCGCGCCGCGGCGTAGAACTCGGCCAGCGGCCGGCTCTCCGGCACGTTGCGGTTGACCACCAGCAACAACTGGTCCGCCGTGAGCGACCAGGCGCTGCTGGTGCAGGCGAGCGCGACGAGGATGACAAGTGACCGGCGGAACATCATCGGACTCTTGCCGGAGTGCCTGCGAGCGCTGGCGCCCGGAGGGGCAGTGGGCGGTTCCCTCTCGTTCAGGCGGGCCGGTATGCTCAGGCCGTGCTGCCCGGGCCGCCGGTGGTGGCCCCCGGTGGGACGGCCTGCTGTGCGGCCAGGTGCGCCGCCGGCAGTTGCTGCTGCTGGGCCTGTTCCATGAGGTTCACCAGGGCCTTGATCTCGCGCAACGACTCGGGGCTGCCCCACAGCAGCACCCAGTCTACATGCCAGTTGCAGCGCTCGAAGGTGCACGCCTCCAGGTGGTAGACGGTCTCGCGGAGCACGAGAGTGCAGGCCACGAACTTGCAGCGGACAAACGCCTGGCCGCTGATGTACACGGTCTGGTTCTGAAAGGTTTCCCCTTCATGTTTGGTCAAGAGCATAACCTGTGGGCTCCTCTGCGAAGGTAAAGCGGATCAGCCAGAGCAGGGATCGTCGCCGATGCGCGGGGACGTGTCAAACCCGATACCGGGGGGGGCGGCGGCTTGCCCGCAGGCGCGCGCTGCGTTACTCTGCTGGCGGTGATGCGGCCGGCCATCACTCCCGCGTGGCCAGGGAGATCGGCCGCCGGAGGACAACTCGATGAAACTGAGCGTGGTCGCGATCGACAAAGACGGGGTCGTCCGCATCCGGGCCGACGGACCGATCACGTCGGCGGACGTTCTGGCCGACGCCAGGAACCCCCTGGAGAATGTGATCGGCGCCAACTGGAGCGCCATGCGCATTCTCCTGGACTTCAGCAAGGTGCAGTACATCGACTCGTCGGCCATCGGCTGGCTGATCAACTCGCACAAGGAGCTGAAGGCCAACGGCGGGCGGATCGTGGTTCACAGCGTGCAGCCGGCGGTACTGCAGGTGCTGAAGCTGCTCAAGATCGAAAAGGTGGTGGCCATTGCAGAGGATGAGTCCAGGGGGCGCGAGCTTCTTACGGGAGACGGCAGATGAGCGAAACGGACCAGCCGCAGTTGATGGATGTCTCGAGGCTGCCGGTGGAGCGGGCGGTGGCGAAACTGATCGAATACGCCTCCAGCATCGGCGCCAGCGACCTGTTCCTGGTCAGCAATGAGGACGATGTCACCGTCCAGGTCCGGCACCTGGGGTTGATTCAGACCGTCAGCGTCCTGCCGCTGGAACTGGGCCGGCGCTACCTCTCGCACATCCGCGCCAGCGCCGGCATGGACGTCTCCGAGAGGCGGCGGCCCCAGGACGGCCGCTGGCTGCTGCGGCAGGAAGATGCGCCCACCATCGACCTGCGCATCAACACCATCCCCACGATCCACGGCGAGGACATGGCGCTGCGCATCCTCATCCGCGAGTCGCAGCTCCTGAAGCTTCAGAACCTGGGGCTGACGCGCGAGCAGCTCTCGCAGCTTCTGGCCATGATCGAAAGCCCCAGCGGGCTGATCCTCATGACCGGTCCGACCGGCTCGGGCAAGAGCGCCACCCTCTACGCCTGCCTTCAGCACCTCAACGACGGCAAGCGCAAGATCAACACCATCGAGGATCCCATCGAGTTCACACTCCCCGGGCTGCGCCAGTCGCAGATCAATCCGGCCATCGACCTGGGCTTCGCCGAGCTGTTGAACAGCGTCCTGCGGCAGTCGCCCGACGTGATCATGATCGGCGAAATCCGCGACCCCGTCACCGCCGAAACCGCCGTGCGGGCGGCCAACAGCGGGCATGTGGTGCTGGCGACCATCCACGCCCCGGTGGCGGCGGGGGGCGTGCAGAGCATGCGCGCCCTGGGCACGCATCCACACTTTCTCGCGACCAGCCTCCGCGGCATCGTTTCGCAGCGGCTGGTGCGCACGTTGTGCCCCAAATGCAAGGTCTCCTTCGACCTGAGCCAGGCGCCGCACACCTTCGACGACGTGCGGCCGTGGCTCGGCCCCGACGAAGGCAAGGCCCTGTTCGCGGCCAGGGGCTGCGAGCTGTGCAACATGACCGGGTACGCCGCGCGCACGGGCATCTTCGAGGTGATGACGGTGAGCCGGGCCATCCGGCAGCTTATAGCCGAGGGCCGGCCCACGCGGGAAATCCGCGCCAAGGCCAGCGAAGAGAAGATGCTGGAGTTCCGCCAGGCAGCGCTGCTGAAGGTGGCCCAGGGCCTCACCAGCACGGAGGAGGTCTTCCGCGTGATTCCCTCGGAGCACCTGGCGATGGAGGATTGACGGCGGCCGGCCCCGCGCGGCACCGGCATCTTGCGCATCGTGCCCGCGCCGGCGCGCCGGCGGCCCCACCCCTGAACAGGGCGAAAGTATGGTGGCTCCGCGCATTGCCGACGACGCCCCAAGAGTGTCCGGACCCGCGGCAGCCCGCCTGTCGATGGGGCGCAGATGCAACTTTCCGGCCGGTCGGGCGTCCAAGTAGATCAGCGGATATCTCAACCGCATGGAGATGTTGCCATAATGCATGAAATCCGGCCCCACAGACGTGGCATCGCACGCGACGCGGCCGGCCTGGCGGGGGCCGTGGCGATTCTGCTGCCGGGTCTGGCTGTGGTCTTCAGCCTCGCCGGCCCGGCCACGTCCCCGGACGTGCCGATTGCGGAACTGACCCCCAACAACCTGGCTGCCGAACGCGTCAAGCTCGCCGGGCAACTCCGCGGACAGATCGACCGGATGGAGCGGACGGCGAAGGATACCGGCGACGGCGGCAATCTGCCGGCGCGGGCCAACACAGTGGCCGACGTGTACGACACCATTGCCACGTGGGCGCTGGGCGAAGCGCGATTGGTCCATGAGAGCGGGCGGGCGGATGCCGAACTCGAAGCGCGCGCCCTTTCGGCACTGCTGGCCGGCATCAGGGCGGCGGTGCCTGTCCACGATCAGCTTTGGAAGGACATGCAGGCGACGCGCCCGCGGAACCTTGCGGAGGAGACCTTCCGCCCCGATGTCGACATGGTGTTCCGGTTACACGTGAACCGGTCGCGCGGTGGGGAGGCTGTCTGTCTCCTGGCGAAACTGGCGGATCGGAAGGACTTCGTCGCGGCCACTTTCGCGGCCATGGGGGGGAAGGTTGCGCACTTCGCCGGACCCGATGAGTTCCTCAAGTATCCACACCCCGTGGCCTACCTGGTGGGCGCCAGGTCACGCTCGGCGCCTTCGACGCGACCGAGAGCCCATGCGCCACCCATGCCGGAATCCCCGTGGAAACACCTGTACACGATGACACCGGAGAACCGGGATGAGATCCGCGCGGGGGCGCGGAAGGAGGCCGATGGACTTTTGGCCAAGCTGAAGGATGGCAGCAGAGTCGATGACCTCACGTCCTTGCTTCTCCGCCAACGGCAGGCCGGCTTGTTGCTAAGCATTGTTCAAGCGTGGAGCACCGGCGAGGTGGGCATCGTCGTGCGGGCTGGCAGGGCCGATCCGGACTTCGAGAAGGGGGCATGGCAGCCGATGTTCAACGCCATGACGGCGGGATTTGTGGCGTGGGACGAACTTGTGGCCGTGCGGCCGAGGATCGAAGCCATGCTGTCCGACGCGGAGCGCGCCCGCTACCAAGGAGTGCTGCAAACGCTCCAGCCGCTCACGTTCCGACTCCCCCTCGGCGAGCAGTTGGCCCTCCTGGCCAAGCTGGCGGGGCGCGCGGATCTGGTGGGGCAGGTCTTCGAGTTCTACGGCGGAAAGCTGGGGCGCTATGACTCGGTTGAGCAGTTCATGGGCGCCAAGCAGATCCTGCCGGACCATCTGGCCCCCCCGGCCTCGCGCCCGGCCACGCCCGCGACCAGACCTGCGCCGGTGTCTCCGGCCGAAGAGCGCGCGGTCCGGGACACCATCGAGCGATATTGGCAGGCCGTCGAGTCGGGTGACTACGACACCATCTCCGGCTTGTTCATGACCCCAGTTGAGGCCGAGCAGGTAATCCGGCAGATGAAGAAGATGCCGGTTGTCTCGCTGGCGTGGAAAGACGCCACACTGACGTGCGAACGCAATGTGGATGGCACGCTCAGCGCAACGTTCGATCCGGTCAGAATTCGTTGGACTGAGGATCGTGTGGAACGCGGCGCTACCGGCCCAATCTACTTCCGGATGGTCCTTCGCGAGGGTAAGGCATTAATCATCAGCACAGGAGGAAAGCCATGAGGGCGGGCCCCCGCGGCACGGGGGAGACGGGCGAGACGGCTGCGGCACACGGGGAGGGCACGGGCGAGCGGCGCGTGCCACGCGCGTAGCACGGTGCCCATGCCCCGACTTCACTTCTGCCGCCGCGCTTTCCGACAGCAGCGCCGCGGCCAGGATTATCATGGTCACAACAGACCTGAACCCCGAACCCTGACCCCAAAACCCTTTCCCTGCCTAAAGCCCGCTCGGCCGCCACACGATGAGTAGCTTGGCGCCAGTGGCAACCACGAGGCAGATCGTTGCTGGTCAGCCGCCCCGGTCTTATAATGCCCCTTCGCAGAGGCGATGCCGCCCCCGCATACGAGGTATGTTCAGCTATGCCCACGGTTGTACACGTTACTCATGAGGCCATACAGAAGATCGGCGGCATCGGAGCCGTCCTGCAGGGTCTGCTGACCAGCCCCGTCTACCTCGAATCGGTTCCGCGCAACATCCTGGTCGGGCCCTTCTGGCCCACCGACACCGCCGGCGAGCATCGTCTGGGTCCGATGGGCGAGGTGCTCTACAGCAGCCTCGACAGCCTCTATCGCTCGCCTCTGGCGCCGCGCTTCCGTGAGATCGAACAGCTCTACGGCGTGGGCATCGTCTACGGCCGCCGCCGCTTCATCGACAAGGCCACGGGGGTCATCAGCACGCCTGAGGTGCTGCTGATCGACGTGTCCCGCTTCGATTCCAAGCGCATCGCCGAGTTCAAGTACGAGCTGTGGAAACAGTTCGGCATCGACAGCGGGCAGTACGAGAACGTGTGGGACTACGAGCAGTACGTGCGGCTGGCTCCCCCGGCCATCGCCGCCATGCACGCCCTGGGCGTGGGCGGCGGCAGCGAGCCGGGCGTGATCCTCGCCCACGAGTACATGGGCGTTCCTACCGCCCTGGCCGCCGTCATGGAGTCCGCCCGGGCCAACTTCCGCACCATCTTCTACGCCCATGAGGTCGCCACCATGCGGCGGCTGGTCGAGGGCCACCCCGGCCACGACACCATGTTCTACAACGTGATGCGCGCCGCCATGGCCCAGGGCCTCTACGTCGAGGATGTCTTCGGCTCGCAGGCGGGCTTCTACAAGCACGCCCTGGTGAAGACCACGCGATTCTGCGACCTGATCTTCGCCGTGGGCGACTTCGTGCAGAAGGAAATCCGCTTCCTGGGCCCGGATTTCCTCCACGTCGACTCGCAGATCGCCTACAACGGCGTGCCCTGCTGGAAAATCAGCGTCGAGGAGAAGATGGCCAGCCGCCAGAAGCTCCGCGACTACTGCAACATCCTTCTGGGCTACGAGCCCGACTACGTCTGCACCCATGTCACGCGCCTGGTGCCCAGCAAGGGCCTGTGGCGCGACCTGCGCGTGCTGGAGCACATGGAAACCATCCTCCGCAAGCGCAACGAGAGCGCCGTGCTGTTCACCCTCAGCACCGAGGTGCCCGGGCGGCGCGGCGACGACATCCGCCGCATGGAACAGCACTACCACTGGCCGGTCGTCCATCGCGAGGGCCTGCCGGATCTGTCCCACGGCGAGGCCGTCTACTACCAGGCCGTGCAGGAGTTCAACGCCCGCGCCCGCAACATCAAGGTGGTCTTCGTCAACCAGTTCGGCTGGGAGCCGCGGCTGTGCGGAGCGCGCATGCCCGCCGACATGGAGTTCATGGATATCCGCAAAGGCTCGGACGTCGAGTTTGGCCAGAGCATCTACGAGCCGTTCGGCATCGCCCAGGTGGAGCCCATCAGCTTCGGGGGCATCTGCGTCATGTCCAGCGTGTGCGGCTGCGCCGGCTTCGTCAACCACGCCATGGAAGGCAGGCCCACCCCCAACGTCATCGTCGCCGACTACACCGAGCTGCCCCGCCACGACCTGCGGCCCGAACAGCTCATGTCCATCGGGCAGCCGCAGCGCGACGAGATCGAGCACCGGGTGGCCCGGCGCGTGGCCGAAGAGCTCATCCAGCGCCTGCCGCGCTCGCCGCAGGAATTCGAGCAGTTCATCGAGCGCGGCTACGAACTGGCCTCGAAGATGTCCTGGGACGTGGTCGCCCGCGACTACGTGCTGCCCGGCCTGCAGCGCGCCGTCAGGGCCCAGAGGCTGGCGCAGATCGCCTGAGGCGGGCCGCGGAACCGACCGACAGCGCGTGACGGCAGCTTTTGAATCACAGCCGGCTTGCGGCAATCCGGGGGCCGCCGGTGCGGGAAGACCACCATGGCGCGCCAGCGACCTCAAGCTTGACCGTCGTTATTGCCCGCGATTCCTCACAACTCCCAGCCCTTGCGCACCTCGCGCCCCAGGGCGGCGTCGGCGGCCGGGTTGTTGACGATCTTGCAGTGGACCGGATCGAACTCCAGCGTCCCCTCGAACCGGGTGGCGACGTTGCCCAGCAGGTTCATCTCCGAGAGCGGGCCGGAGTAGTCGAAGTTGGACATGGCCGGCGGCCCGCCCTTGCAGGCGGCCAGCCACTCCAGCTCGTGGCCCGCGGACCGTGGAAGGGTGCGCGGGGCATCGTCGACCTCGGCGGGCTTGCGGTCCTTCAGAATCGTGTACTGCATGTTGTGGCTGGTGGTGTGGAGCTGCGCCTTGCTGCCGATCAGCAGGCAGCCGGCGAAGTCCTTGCCGGCGAGCTGGCCGGTGTCGACCCAGTCGAGCGGCCGGCCCATGAGGTCTTCGAGCATGGGTCGGATGCCCTCGGCGTCGTAGCCGTTGGTCCAGCTCAGGCGCAGGGGAGGCAGGGCGCCGCGGGCGGGGAAGTCGTAGTGGATGATCTCCCAGCGCGGGAATCCGATGCGGTTGATCTGCGGGACCTTGGCGGTCACTTTGATGATGCGCTGCTCGCGCGTGGCGTCGCCGCCGTCGGCATACCACAGCGAGTTGAGCTTCAGGGCCATGAACGTCAGGTTCATCGTGTGCGGGGCGAAGTTGCCCAGCATGCACGTGCCGAAGTCGCGCCAGTAGAGCCAGCCCAGCCAGTAGGGATGGTACGGGCGCTCGGCGGCCGGTCCGAGCCACAGGTCCCAGTGCAGAGTCGGCGGCACGGGCGGCCGCTCCGTCGGCGCCTGCGTGTGCCCGCGCCCGCCCACGGCGTTCCACACGTGGACCTGGCGGATTTCGCCGAACGAGCCCGCCTGGATCAACTCGACACAGCGCCGAAACGCCTCGCTGGAGGTGCCCTGGTTGCCCATCTGCGTGGCTACTTTGTACTTCGCGGCCGCCTCGCGAAGCGCCCGCGACTCCTTAACGTTGTGCGTGAGCGGCTTTTCCGTAAAGACGTGCTTGCCGCGCTTCATGGCGGTCATGGTGATGATGGCGTGGGTGTGGTCGGCGGTGGCGCAGACGACGGCATCGATCTGCTTGTCCATGTCATCGAGCATTTTGCGAAAGTCGGGGAACTTGGGGGTGTCGGGGAGTCGCTCGTAGCTCTGCCGCGCCCGCGCTTCGTTGACGTCGCAGAGGGCCACGAGATTGGCGATCTTTGGAATCGCGTCGACGAACCAGGTGCCGCGGCCGCCGGCGCCGACAAGTGCGACGTTGAGGCGCTCGTTGGCCGCGAAGCTCCAGACCGAGGCCGGCTGTTTGAGGATGACCAGCCCGGCCGCGCCGGCGGCGGCGGACTTGAGCAGACGACGGCGGGAGACGATGTGGTTGCGCATGGTGGCTCCGGTGAAGTGTTGGAGATGATGCTACCGCGGACAGGGGAAAACGGAAGCCTCCACCGAACCGTCCGCTCGCCTGCCTGCCCGGTGGCTTCCCGGATTTCTGTTGCAAGGGCGAGCTTGGGATGGCACTATGCTGCACCAGGTCAGGCCCGGCGCGCGCATCGGGCACCATCCTTCTGGTCGCAAAGGAGAACTGCCGTGATAGATCCATTACGCAGGTCGGCATCGGTTATCGTCTGTGCTGTTCTGCTGGTCGCCAGCGCCGGTTTCGCCGGCGACTGGCCGCAATGGCGCGGACCCAACCGCGACGGCAAGTCGGACTTCAAGGCGCCGGCTGTCTGGCCGGCCCAGTTGACGCAACGGTGGAAGGTGACGGTGGGCGAGGGCGACTCGACGCCGTCGCTCGCGGGCGACCGCCTCTACGTCTTCTCTCGCGAGGAAGGCGAGGAGGTGGTGCGCTGCCTCAACGCGGCCGATGGCAGGCAGATCTGGCGCAGCGCCTATCCGCAGGCGGCCATCAGCGGTCCCGATGCGCGCGAGCACGCCGGGCCGCGGGCCACGCCGGCGGTGGCCGACGGGAAAGTGGTGACGCTGGGGGTGAGCGGCGTGCTGTCGTGCTTCGACGCCGCGACGGGGCAGCTTGCCTGGCGCAAGGATGAGTACTCGCGGTCGTGGCCCCGCTTCCATACGGCATCGTCGCCGATCATCTTCGATGGAATGGTGGTGGCGCAGCTCGGCGGCAGCAACGACGGCGTGGTGGTTGCCTTCGACCTGGGCAGCGGCGAGCAGAAATGGAAATGGGCGGGAGAGTGTCCCGGGTATGCCTCGCCCGTGCTGACAAGCGTTGACGGGCTGAAGGTGCTGCTCATGCAGAGCGAGCGGAGCATGCTGGCGATCGGGGCGGCCGACGGCAGGCTGCTGTGGCAGGTGCCGTTCGCTCCGCAGGGGATGGGGTACAACGCCGCCACGCCGGTGGTCAACGGCCCGATCGTCTACTACGCGGGGCAGGGCCGCGGCGTCCGGGCCGTGAGACTGGAGCGCTCGGGCGACACACTGGCGGCCAGGGAGCTGTGGAGCAACACCGAAAACTCCGTGCAGTTCAACACGCCGGTGCTGAAAGATGGGCTGCTGTATGGGATTACGCAATCGGGTCAGTTCTTCTGCATCAACGCCGAGACCGGGCGGACGGCGTGGACGGCGCCGGTTGGCGGCGGGGCTGGTCGCGGCATGGGCCTGGCGCCGGTTGTCGATAGGCCGATTCTGGCCGCGGAGCGCGGTGGGCGAGGTGGCGGCGGCATGGGTGGCGGATCGGCGTACGGCTCGCTGGTGGATGGCGGGTCGGTGCTGCTGGCGGTGACGCCGGCGTCGCAGCTCATCGTGTTCCGGCCGGGCGAGCAGGGCTACAACGAGGTGGCGCGGATCCGCGTGGCCGACACGCCGGTGTACGCCCATCTGATCGCGGTGGACAGCCGGATCATCGTGAAGGACCGCACTTCCGTGACGCTCTGGGCGGTCGAGTAGCGCATGCGGCTGCCTGAGCACAAGACCAAGATCATCGCCACCATCGGACCTGCGTCGGATGAGCCGGATATGCTCGTGCGGCTCATCCGCGCCGGCGTGGACGTGGCGCGGCTGAATTTCTCGCACGGCGATTTCGCCGAGCACGGCGGGCGGATCGAGAGAATCCGCACCGCCGCCACCGCGGCCGGCCGGCGCATCGCCATTCTGGCCGACCTGCCGGGCCCGAAGATGCGGCTGGGGGAGGTTGAGCCGGGGATGGTGCACGTCAAGCCGGGGGATGAACTGACGCTGACCGCCGAGCAGATCGTGGGCAACAAGCGGCGGATCGCGACGAGTTTTCCGCGGCTCGCCAACGTGGTCAAGCCCGGCGACAGGCTGTTCCTCAACGACGGGCTGGTGCAGGTGATCGTCGAGCGGACCGCCGGAGGGGATGTGCACTGCCGTGTGGCGGTGGGGGGCGAGCTGGGCTCGCGCAAGGGGCTGAATCTGCCGGGCATCGACCTGGGCATCAGCGCCTTTACCGAGCACGATCAGGAGTGTCTGCGCTTCGCCCTGGAGCATGGGGTCGATGCCATCGGCCAGTCGTTCGTGGAGACGGCGGCGGATGTGGAGGCCGTGCGCGCGGCCGCGAGGGCGCTGGGAAAGGACCCGTTCATCATCGCCAAGATTGAGCGAGCAGGGGCGCTGAAGCATTATGGGGCGATCCTCAAGGCGGCGGACGGCATCATGGTGGCGCGGGGCGACTTGGGGGTGGAGGTGCCCATCGAGCACATTGCCATCACCCAGAAGCGCCTGATCGCCGAGGCCAACCTTGCCGGCAAGCCGGTCATCACGGCCACGCAGATGCTCGAGTCCATGGTCTTCAGCCGCCTGCCGACGCGGGCCGAGGCGACGGACGTGGCCAACGCCATCCTTGACGGGACCGACTGCATCATGCTGTCGGCCGAGTCGGCCGTGGGCCGATTCCCCGAAGAGGCGGTGAGCATGCTGGCGCGGATCGCGGCGGCGACGGAGCCGCGGCGGCCGCGGCCGCGTCAGGAGGTGCCGGGGGAGGGCCAGGCGATGTCGGAGGCGGCGGCGATGGCCTCGGTCGTGGAGCACGCGCTGCGCACGACGGCGTGCGCTGCCGTGATCGTGCCCACGCGGAGCGGGACCACCGCGCGGCTGATCTCGCGCTTCAAGCCACCGGTGTGGATCGCGGCCGTGAGCCCGGATCCGAGCGTGTGCCAGGGCCTGGCGTTCTCGTATGGTGTCAGCCCGGTGCGGGTGGAGCAGGAGGTGGATGATTGGCGCGAGTTCGCTGGCAAATGGCTGCAAGATGCCGGCTTGCAGGGCCGGATGGTGATGCTTGTGGCGGGGCCGTCGGTTCGGAATCCGCAGGCAAACCATCGGGTGGAGTTCTTGCGGGTGTAGGAGGGCGGGTATAGGCGCGGTCGGCGGTCCGGTGGTCAGGGCGCAATGGGCAAAGACCAGGGCGGAAGCCGGACAACAGTAGAGGGGCGCTCGCGAACTTTCGGCCATTTCAAGCAATACCGCACCAATCCGGTAACATATATGAGGGTACACCCTGCGCGGGTGACATGTCAGGAGCGGCGTTCACTTTTGTGGAGGAGGTAGCCAATGATGCGCGCACTCACCATCGTACTGCTGCTGGCGGTCGTATTCGTTACCGCACGCGCTGAGGCCCAGGTACAGTTCAATCTCTTCCTGACCGGCCAGGCGGAGACCGACGGAGCAGGCAACTTCGGATTGGGGGACCCCGACGGCACAGCCCAGGGAACACTCACCCTGTTTGCCGATCCCAACTTCGGTTACGTGGCGTGGAACTTCGCGTACTCGAACATCAGCGGCGCCGCCATCAGCGGTTTTCACATCCATGGCCCGGCCACGCCGTCTCAGAACGCCGGAATCGTGGTGGCCCTGGAGCCGCTGAGTTCGACGGCGGTGCCGGATGGCACGCAGGTGGGGCTGGTCTATGTGTTTGACAGGCCGGGACTGGCCACGCAGATTGACAACATTCTGGCTAATCCAGCCATGTATTACGTGAACCTGCACAGCAGCGGCGCCGGCGGGTTTCCGGGCGGGGCCGTGCGCGGTCAACTGCCCGAGCCGGGCGTGCTGAGCCTGCTGGTGCTGGGCACGATGGGCCTGCTGCGGCGCGCGCGAGGCCGTTAACCAAGGCCGGGGAGAAGCCCCTGTGTTCCCCCGAGCCGTCCTCACAGGCGGCTCCGGGGGGACGGGCTTGTGGTGGGGGGCTGACCCAGAAAGCCGTTGCGGGGCACGCTCACGGTTGCGTGCATCTGGTCGAGCGAGCGCGGGGGTTGCGGCCGGTCGGGCTCGGCAGTCGCCTGCGGCTCGTCACGGCGCCACATCGCTCAGCGCACCTCCTCCCCCGGTATGGGCTTGCCCTGCGGATCGGCCGCCGGATGGTCCAGCGCCTCGCTCAGCCGGCGCTGCATGGCCGCGCTGGTCACGTGCTCCAGTTGCGTGGCGGCCGCGTGTGAATGGTCGGCCGCCAACTCGACTTCGCGCACCAGGTAATTCTCCCACAGACGGTGAGAACGAAGCAGTTGGCGCGCCTGCTGGCGGCCGGCCGGCGTCAGCACCCATCCCTGCGGCGCGGGGGCGGCCAGGCCCATCAGCCGCAGCCACTGGACGGCCAGCCGCGTCTGCCACGGCGCTGTGCCCAGCAGGCGGCGCATGACCTCATGGTCCACGGCACGGGGGGCGGCGTGGCCGGCCGACCGGCTCAGTTCCTCGACGCGATAAAGCACGCCCAGGATGTCCTCAGCGACAATTCGCATGGACAGCGAAGCGCGAGTCAGCAGTTTGCTGACGACTCCATGTCTCGGTGCCAGCAGCAAAACCAGCAGGAAGCCGAATCCGGCGATGGTGGCCATCATTCCGGCGGTGTGGGTGCTCCCGAAGCCGAACCATCGCGGCACCTGGATCGCCGCCAGGTGGCCCAGGGCGCCGCTGAGGCCGGCCAGGATCAGGCTCACCAGGATCATCGCCCCCAGTCGGTCGGTGAGCAGATACGCCGCCGCCGGCGGGACGATCAGCATCGCCACCACGAGGATGCTGCCGACGGCCTCGAACGATGCGACGGTGGTGATGGCGACCATGGTCATCAGCAGGTAGTGCATGAGTGTGGCGTTGATGCCCAGGGACGTGGCCAGGGCCGGATCGAAGCTGCTCAGCTTCAGTTCCTTATAGAACAGCGCCACGAAGGCCACATTGATCATCAGCATGACTCCCAGCACCAGCACCACGCGCGGAATGGCGAACGGCCCGACAGTGCGGGGGTCGCTCCAGGCCGACTCGATCATGCCGTAGAGCACGCAGCCGGGGTCCAGGTCGACGTGGTCGGCGGCGCGGCGGATGAGGATGAGCCCCAGGGCGAACAGTGCGGTGAAGACGACGCCCATGGAGGCGCCTTCGTCGACCTTGCCCAGGCGGGTGAGGGTTTCGGTGAACACGGCCGTCAGCACGCCGACGGCGGCCGCGCCGATGAGCATCGTCAGGCTGCCGCGGCTGCCGGTGAGGATAAAGGCGGCGGCCAGGCCCGGCAGCACGGCGTGGCTGATGGCATCTCCCATCATGCTCATGCGCCGCAGCAGCAGGAAGTTGCCCAGCAGCGCGCAGGAGAGGGCGCAGAGGACGCCGGCCGCCACAATCCAGCCGTCGAGTTGCCATTGCCAGGTTGGGATCATGGGTGGCCTCCGCGCGCAAGGGAATGGGGGCTGGGCGGGACGGCTTCCTGGGCGCGCATGGCGGCCTCCAGTTCATGGACCATCTGGCGCCCCAGGACGTGTTCGATGGCGTCGGCATCGCGGTCCACGTGGCTGGGGGCGATGTCGGCGTGTCTAATGAGGAACAGCTCCCAGAGCCTGTGGTTGCGCACGAGGCGCTGGGCCTGGCGCAGCCCCATCTCGGTGAAGCGCGCGCCGCGTTCATCGATGAGGATCAGACCTCGCCGCTTCGCCTGGCGCAAGAGGCGCTTCAGCCCCCGCGGCGTCCAGGAACGCCGCTGAAGCAGGGCGGGGATGCTGACAGGCGCGGCGGTTGTCTCCTGCAGCTCGTAGATGCTCCGCAGCAGATGCTGAGAGGCGATGCGGCGCCGCAGCGACAGGTGCCGCACCAGCCGCACGAGCACGCCGCGCGCCGGTCCAAAAAGCAGACTGAGGATGAAGATCGCGGTGGCGGTCAGGACGATGACGGCGCCGGCGGGCATATCGGCCACAACGGCGCTGACGGCGGCGCCGATCATTCCACTGGCTGCCCCAATGGCCGCAGCGGCGGCGAGCATCCATCCCAGGCGGTCGGTCCAGAAACGAGCGGCGGCTGGTGGGATGATGAGCATGGCCAGCACGAGCACCAGTCCCACGGCCTGCAGACCGATGACCGTCACCGCCGTCACCATGGCCATCAGGGCCAGGTCAAGCCGGCGGACGGGCCATCCGCCGGCGGCCGCGTAGCCCTCGTCGAAGCAGAGCATGGCCAGTTCCTTGAAGAGGGCAAGGCACAGCAGGGCGGCCAGCAGGGCGACCAGGGCGATGAGCAGGGCGTCGTTCCAGAGCATGGAGGCGGTCTTGCCGTAGATGAACGACTCGAGTCCGGCCTGGCTGCCGGTGGACATGTTCTGGATGATGCCCAGCAGAGCCACGCCCATGCCGAACATTACGCTGAGCACGATGCCCAGGGCCGCGTCCTCCTTGAGCCGCGTGTAGTGGCGGATCAGCAGGATCCAGCCCACTCCCAGCAGTCCGCTGAGGGCGGCCCCCGCGAGCAGTCCCGGCATCCACTTGCCGCTGCCGCCGGCCGCCACCATGATCATGAACGCCGCGGCGATGCCGGGCAGTGTGGCGTGGCTGAGGGCATCGCCCACCAGTGCCCGCTTGCGGAGGAGCATGAAGGTGCCGATCATCCCCGCCGCCAGCCCCAGGCATGCCGTCCCCAGCACGACGACGCGGGTGTTGTAGTCGCGGAAGGTGAGGAGGCGGGTGAGATTTTTGATTTTTGATTTTTGATTTTCAATTGGCGAGGAGGCGGCGGAAGCCCGAATGCCGAAACCCGAAGGGGGGAGCGACGAAGCGACGAAGCGACGGAGCGACGAAGGGGAGGCGGGCAATGACGAAGCCCGAAACCCGAAGCCCGAATCAATGACGAATGACGAAGTACGAATGAGGGAGGGAGGAAGGCACGACGAAAGCGCGACGGGGAGGCACGAAGGCACGGAGGCACGAAGGCACGAAGGACCCGCGGCATCAATCGAAAATCGAAAATCGAAAATCGAAAATCCACCCAGGGCCGCGCCAACCACGAGGGGCACAAGGACCGCGCAAGCTCGCATCATCTCCTCTCCCTCCGCAGGGCCTCGGCCGCCTCATCGAGCAGCGTCAGCCGCCCGCCATACGTCTTCTGGAGGTTCTCGCTGGTGAAGACCTTCTCGGTCGGCCCGTACGCCACCACGCGCATGTTCAGAAGCAGCACGTAGTCGAAGTATTCCCGCACCGTCTGAAGGTCGTGGTGAACAACCAGCGCCGTCCTGCCGGCCGCGCGCAGGTCCTGGAGAATGCGCACGATGGCCTTTTCCGTGGCCGCATCCACGGCCGCGAACGGCTCGTCCATCAGGTACAGCATCGCATCCTGCACCAGCGCCCGCGCCAGGAAGACGCGCTGCTGCTGACCGCCGGAGAGCTGGCTGATCTGACGGGCGGCCAGATCGGCGATCCCGACGCGATCCAGCGCCTCCAGGGCAGCCTGTCGGTGGCGGCGGGTGACCGGCAGACACCAGCCGATCCGGCCGTAGCGCCCCATGGTGACGACATCCAGCGCGCTGACGGGAAAGTCCCAGTCAACGCTTTCGCGCTGCGGCACATAGGCCACCAGATGCCGCTGTTTGCGGTAGGGCTTGCCGTAGACCAGCACGCGGCCGGAAGCCATGGGCACCAGGTCCATCGCCGCCTTGATGAGCGTGCTCTTGCCGGCGCCGTTGGGGCCGACGATTCCGATCAGTTTGCCCTCGGGCAGGTCAAGATCGACGTCCCACAGCACGGGCTTGCGGTGATACGCCACAGTCATGTCGTGGATCGACAGCGGCGACGCCGGCGAATGCTCGTGGCCGTTGGTGACCTCAGGCCCCCAGAGCTGCTCCAGAAGCGCCGCGGCCGCCTTGCGTGGGTGGCCGCCTTCGGTCGTCGTGTCAGTACTGTCCATGGGAGAGCCTTCCCTGCATGCCGCGCGGGGGCGCTTCGCCCCCCAGCGCCCGCACGATGGTGGTGACGTTGTGGTCGATCATGCCGATGTAGGTCCCCTCGTAGGTACCCGGTGGGCCCATGGCGTCGGAGAAGAGCGTGCCCCCGATGCGCACCTCTTTCCCGCGCGCCCGCGCCCCCTCGATCAGCGCCCGCACGTTCCGCTCGGCCACGCTGGTCTCCACGAACACGGCCTTGATGTCGCGCTGCACGATCAGGTCCACCAGGCGGTTGACGTCCTGAAGGCCGGCCTCCGACTCGGTGGAGATGCCCTGAATGCCCAGCACCTCCAGGCCGTAGGCGCGGCCGAAGTAGCCGAAGGCGTCGTGGGCGGTGATGAGGACGCGGCTGGAGGGCGGAATGGTGGCGATGGTGCGCCTGGCGTAGGCATCCAGCTCAGCCAGCTCGCTGATATAACGCGCCGCGTTGGCACGGTAGTATTCGGCGTTGTCCGGATCGACCGAGGCCAGTGCCTCGGCGACGGCCTCGACGCATTTCATCCATGCGGCCGGGTCCATCCACACGTGGGGGTCGTGGTGGCCTTGCATCTGCGGGTGGGAGAGCAGATACGACTCGTCGATGCGTTCGGTGACGGCAAAGACGGGCTTCTGCCGCGCCAGTTTCACGAGCACATCGGTCATTTTCCCTTCGAGCAACAGGCCCGAGTAGATGACCACGTCGGCAGCGAGAAGGGCGGCGTTGTCGTCGCGCGAAGGCTTGTACAGATGGGGGTCGACCCCCTCGCCCATGAGGCCCTGAACGATGGCTTTGTCGCCGGCCACCTGACGGACGATATCGCTGACCATGCCAACGGTGGTGACGATGCGATAGGGCGAGGGCAGGCGCCTGGAACCCGTGGCCTGGGCCGCCGGCTCACACCCTGCGCAGAGCATCAGGCTGAGCAGGATAGCGGTGGCGAGGATGAACCGTAATGGTGTCATGGGGTGTTAGTTGTTAGCTGTTCGTTGCCCGTTGTTGGTTGCCAGTTGGCGTTCGGGCTTCGTCATTCGTCATTCTTTCGGGCTTCCGGTTTCTGGTTTCGTCATTGCCAAATGGCCTTCGTCGCTTCGTCGCTACCTTCGCGCCTTCGCATTTTGACCGCTCAAAATGCATATTACGCCTACTGCAACAGTTGTCAAGCCCGCGTCAAAAGCTAAACTGTGCATGCGATGCCCAGCAGCACGGTCGAGGACTATCTCAAGCAGCTCTACCACGAACAGCAGGCCGCCCCTGAACGGCTGGTGCCGATGGGACGGCTGGCGGCGGCCATGGGTGTGGTGCCGGGTACGGCCACGGCCATGGTCAAGGCCCTGGCCGACTCAGGCCTGGTGGAATACGAGCCGCGGACGGGGGCTCGGCTCACGCGGGGCGGCGAGCAGCTCGCCCTGCACGTCCTGCGCCGCCATCGCCTTGTCGAGCTGTTCCTGGTGAAGGTCCTGAGTCTGGACTGGTCCGAGGTTCACGAGGAGGCCGAGGAACTGGAGCACGCCATCTCACAGAAGGTCCTGGACCGCATCGATGCCCTGCTCGGCCATCCCAGCGTCGATCCGCACGGCGATCCGATACCCACTGCGCGGGGCAAGGTTGATGCCACCGTCTTTCTGTCGCTGGCCGACTCGCCCTTGAACACCCGCCTGCGCATCACACGCATCACCGACCAGGATCCGCCGTTTCTTCAGTTTCTCGACCGCCACGGGCTGACGCCCGGCGTCACGCTCACCCTCACCGCCCGCGACCCTCTGGGCGATTGCATCACGTTGCGCACCGAGGCCGGTTCTGTGCTCACGCTGGGAACCGGGGCGGCTGCGAAAGTGCTGGTCGAGCCACTGTAGGATGCGGGCCTCGAGAAGAAAGAGAGCGACCCGAATGCGGCCGGCACGAGCGCTGATGATCTTCATCTTCTGGGGCGTCACGACGGCCCATGCTACCCATGCCACCACCTACCACGTCGACGCCCGCAGCGGCAGCGACCAGGCCGACGGCGCCACGCCGGCCACTGCGTGGAGATCGATGGCGCGGGTGAACCAGGCCCGTTTGGTCCCGGGCGACTTGGTCCTGTTTGCCCGCGGGGGCGTCTGGCGCGAAACGCTCATGCCGCCGTCCTCCGGCCAGGAGGACCGGCCGATCGTGTTCGGCGCCTATGGCCAGGGGCCGCGGCCGCTGATCCTCGGGTCGGTCGACCGCAGCGGCGAGGACAACTGGACGGCCGAGGGCCAGGGGCTGTGGTACTGCTCCGGCGTCGATTGGAAACCCAACTACTTCCAGCTGCGCCAGGGCATGATCTTCCACGACGGCATCGGCTCCACACAGAAGCCGCGCAAGGAGGACCTGCGGGCCGACTGGGACTGGTGGATCGACCGGGAGAACAGCCGCGCGTACGTGCGCCTTGGCCACAACCCCGGACGCCACCGCATCGAGGTGCAGCAGCGGATGGGCATCGGCTTCACGGGCGCCAACCACATCGTGGTGCGCGACCTGGAGATCGCATACTGCGAAATCGGCATCGCCCTGTGGCAGGCGCAGGGCTGGACCATCGAACACTGCTTCATCCACGACGTTGTCGTGGACGCGATCCACATCAACGGCCCGGCCGCCTCGCCACCCCGGCGCAACATCGTGCGCAACTGCGAGTTTGTGGACTGGAACTGGAAGGGCTACAACCTGACGCAGCACAACTGGCAGGAATGGGGCAAGAGCGAGCCGTTCATGGGATACGGCGTACACGTGTTCCAGGGCGATGAGCATCAGGTGATCGGCAACCGCTTCGCGTTCGTCAACATGTACAGCGGCATGGACAGCTCGCCCATCGCCTTCGACGATGGCGGGCACGCCAGCCTCATCGAGGGCAACTACGTGGATGGGGCCATGAGGATGTTCGGGCCCACGACCGGAATCATGCTGTGGGCCACGCGCGGGAACTCGCCGGTGGTCATTCGCGGCAATTACTTCAGGGACCTGGGCGGGCTGGGGATCATCGTTCAGGACTTCGGCCGCTACCGCTTCGCCCAGCCGGTGACGATTGAGAACAACGTGCTGGTCAACACCTGCTGGGGCGACAGCCTCGACCAGGAGGTGATCCGGGTCTGGGCCAACTTCGCGGGCGCGGGCACGGTCACGGTGCGGAACAACGTCGTGTTCGGCGTGAGGAAGGGACAGCACGCGCACCATGGCATCCGCGTGCGGCAGTCGAAGGCGATCATCGAGAACAACACGGTGATCGGCGCCGACCGGGGCATCTCCATCGAGCGCAACTCAACGGCC
>Ga0308414_1000720_pt1 | contig 21432 bp, 19 predicted proteins | sample HotsprSampleOS50_FD_205667 | JGI IMG/M metagenome (GOLD analysis project Ga0308414, IMG submission 205667) | Hot spring phototrophic mat microbial communities from Octopus Spring, Yellowstone National Park, Wyoming, United States - 20090730_OS50 ...
GGCGTAGAAACCTTGGCAATGCCGAGTTCCTTGAGGTCGCGTGAGAGCGTGGCTTGATTGACTTCAAAGCCGCGCAAAGCCAGCTCACGCGCAAGTTCTTCTTGGCTGGAAATATCCTTTTGCGAAATGATTTCTTTGATAGCCAACTGGCGCTGCGCTTTTTCAGATGAAGACATAGCATCACGCTCAGATTCGGTGCCATGAAAAACGGGCTTCAAAGATACAAAACAGTTCGCCATGAGCTAATCCGTGGAAAGGAGTTTCTTGCGTTTGCCAGCATGTGTGGGAAGCGTGGTCTTCGGTGCGCTCGTGTGCAAGAGCTTGAACAAAATGGCTTTCTGCACGTGCAAGCGGTTTTCGGCTTGGTCAAACACCACAGACTGCGCCCCATCGATGACTTCATCGGTGATTTCCTCGCCACGATGAGCCGGTAAGCAGTGCATGACGATGGCGTCAGGCTTCGCAAGCGACAGCAGTTTGGCATTGACTTGATAAGGGCGAAAGACACGCCGGCGAGCTTCAGTTTCTGACTCCTGTCCCATGCTGGTCCATACATCGGTGTAAATCACATCGGCTTGACGCACGGCACGTTCAGGCTCTTCCAAAATTTCAATTTTGCTGACGCTGGCTTTCATTGCCGCTTTGAGCGTGGCAATGTGAGGATTGTAAGCGGCAGGCGCTGCCAAGACAAAATGCAACGGATAGAGCGTCGACATCTCCAGCCATGAGTTGACCACGTTGTTGCCATCGCCAACGAACACGACCTTGACACCTTCGAAGAGCTTACCATGCTGGCGTAGCGTGTAGAGGTCTGCCAAGACCTGACACGGATGCGAGTGATTGGTCAGCGCGTTGATAACAGGCACGGTTGCGTATTCGGCAAGTTCCAAGAGCATGGAATGCTCAAACAGTCGCGCAATGATGAGGTCATTGAACCGCGAAAGGGTGCGCGCCACATCAGGTACACTTTCCCGCTCACCAATGCCGATGGCTTCTTGACCGAGATAGATGGCATGACCGCCCAATTGATAAATCCCAACTTCAAACGAAACGCGCGTGCGTAGTGAAGGCTTCTGAAAAAGCAGTGCCGCTGTTTTGCCAGAAAGCGGCTTTGCTGTGCGGTCTGTCTTGAGCCTATCGCACAGTTCAAAGAGCTGAAAGAGTTCGTCTCGGCTTTCAAGGTCATAGAGGGATAAGAAGTCCGCCTTCATTTTACCGCTCCTTCCATGATGCGCTGCACGCGACGCCGCTGCGACGCCGCAGTAGTGGGCGCATCTTCATTGATGATTTCTGTGCCAATACCTTCGTTTGTAAAAATCTCAAGCAACAGGGCGTGCTTGATGCCACCATTGATGAAGTGCACTTTATTGACCCCGCCCTCAATGGCTTCGAAAGCTGAATGCACCTTCGGAATCATGCCCCCATAAATTTTGCCCTGTTCAATCCACTCTAAGGCTTCGCTTTTGGCGAGCGTGGAGACCAAAGTGTTATCGACAATGACGCCATCTGTATCGGAGAGATAGACCAGTTTTTCAGCTTTCATGGCAATCGCAATTTCTGTGGCCGCCACATCTGCATTGATGTTGTAGAGTTCGCCTTGTTCGCCCAGACCGATTGGCGCAATGACAGGAATGATGTCGTGCTGCATGAGAAGTTGCAAAAATGCCGTATTGACCTGCGTGATGTCGCCGACCAGACCCAAATCCACATCGCTTTGCAACTTTTTGGCGCGCAAGAGTCCATTGTCAATACCGCATAGTCCGATGGCATTGCCGCCATGTTTGATGATAAGTCCCGTAATTTCTTTGTTGAGTGTGCCAGCGAGCACCATCATGACAACTTGCATCATTTTTTCGTCGGTGTAGCGCATGCCATCGACAAAGCGCGACTCGACACCAAGTTTCTGCGCAAGGTTGGTAATATCCTTGCCGCCGCCATGCACGACAATGATGTTAATGCCAATTTTGCGCAGCAGCGTAACATCTTGTGCAAAGGTTTGCTTGAGCGCATCGTCGGTCATGACCGCGCCGCCGTATTTAATCACGAAGGTTTTGTTCTCGTAGGTGGTGATGTATGGCAGTGCCTCAATTAACACTTCTTCTTTCGAGCTAAAGGTTTTCATGGCTGACAAGTGGATTTACTTCACGGCTGATTTTTCTTCCTTGATGAGCGCTGTTAGCGCCGCCTCTTTTTCATAGAGATTGGGAATAAAAATTTCCATGAACTTTTCAGGATGAGCAGGCGCCGAAAAACCAAACTTTTCATACAGTCCATGTGCATAGGTGGTAACAAGCAGCCAGCGGCGCAGACCTTGAAGGTCGGGATGACTCATGATTTTCTCGAGCAGAAGCACAGATAAATCTTGACCGCGATAATCTTCCAAGATGAAGACATCGGAGAGATAAGCAAACGTGGCATAGTCGGAAATCACGCGTGCAAAGCCAGCTTGCTGAAGCTTGCCATCGGGGAGCACTTCATAGACGCCAAAGCAAAGCGAATGCTCAATGGAGCGCGCCACCAGCTCACGCGAAATGCCTTTCGCCCAGTGGCAGTTGGTCAGAAAGCCGTGAATCGCATCAAGGTTGAGCAGCGATTTGTCGGTGCTCACCAGATAGCGTGATGACTGCGATGGAGATGATGTGGTCATTTTGCACTCACAAGAAAAAGTTATGTGAAAGTGTCCAATGCATAATTATGCAAAGTGGTTATGAGCGATAGCTCCCATTGATTTCTACATACTTAGCAGAAAGGTCGCATGTCCAAAACGTAACACTGGCATCACCTTGATAGAGATGAACATGCAAAACTACTTCGGGCTTACTTAACACTGCTTTGGCTTTGGCTTCATCGAGCACAAGGTGAAAGTTGGGCTTTAGGATTGCAAGGTCATCGAGCCATAGCTCAACTTTTTCTGGGCTGAAGTAAATCCCCGAATATCCGAGTGCGGCCATGATTCTGCCCCAATTGGCATCAGCGCCATGAAAAGCCGTTTTCACCAAAAGTGAGTTTGCAATGCTGCGTGCGGCACGTTCCGCTTCGTCTTCATCGTGAGCTCCGCTTATATGAATTTCAATGAGTTTGGTTGCACCTTCGCCATCTTTGACAATCATTTTCGCAAGGCGTATCATGACGGCTTGAAGTGCAGCAAAAAATGTGGAGTAGTCAGCCGAGTGAACATCTTCGATGAGAGCGTTGCCAGCCAGTCCATTTGAGAGCAAGAAGACGGCATCGTTGGTGCTGCAGTCGCCATCGACACTGATGCGGTTAAAAGAGCAACGCGTGGCCGCAGAAAGAGCATGTTGCAGCACTGATGGTGAAATCGCCGCATCCGTAGTCAGGAATGCGAGCATAGTTGCCATGTTTGGCGCAATCATACCTGAGCCCTTGGCAATTGCGCCGATATGCACTTCATGGCTGCCCAGCATAAAACGCACGGCAACTTGCTTAGGGAAGGTATCGGTGGTCATGATGGCTTCAGCTGCATCGGTGCTGGCTTGTGCGCTACGAGCAAGGCAAGCAGCAGCCGCATAAATGCCTTGACGAATGTTATCCATAGGCAGAAACTGCCCAATCACGCCTGTAGAAGCCAGCAGGACTTGACTGCGAGGCACGTGCAGCGCAGTCGCCGTGTGATGCACAATTTCCCATGCGTCGTCCAGTCCGCGTGCGCCCGTGCAGGCGTTGGCATTGCCGCTATTGACAAAGATGGCAGAGCAGGTGCGATGCTGTTGAAGTTGCATGCGGCACACCTGAATTGGAGCAGCAGCAACTTGGTTGGTCGTGAAGACTGCGGCAACACTTGCTGGCGGTTCGGAGACAATCAGTGCAAGGTCTTTCTTGGGCTTGCGAATGCGCGCTTCAACACCTGCCGCCTTGAACCCTTTTGGCGCACAGATGCCGCCCTCCACATCTTGAAAGGTCTCGTTCACTTCAGCGCCTCCGTTTCTTCAAAGCCGAACATCAAATTGAAGTTCTGCACAGCTTGACCTGCCGCACCTTTGAGCAAATTGTCAATCGCTGAAAGCACAATGAGCTGCTGAGTTTCTTGGCGAATCCTAAAGCCAATGTCAATGAAGTTGGTATGCACCACGCCTTTCAGATGCGGCACAAGCGTGGCACTGTATCTGACAAAAGGCTCATGGGCATAGAAGCTGGCATAAACTTGCTCAATATCTGACAGGCTGACATCTTTCAACAGCGTGGCATGAATAGTGGTGTAAATACCGCGCGTGATAGGAATCAGGTGTGGCACAAATGAAATGGAAACAGCTTTGCCACTGAAGTCAAAAAGTGCTTGCTCAATTTCAGGCAGATGTTGATGCTCACCAACTTTATAGGCTTTTACGCTTTCATTGACCTCGCAAAAATGTAAGTCAATCGAAGCATGGCGTCCTGCGCCAGAGACGCCGGACATGGAAGTAATTGTGATGCGTTCAGGAGAAATGATTTCAGATTGGAGCAGCGGCACAAGCGGCAAAATGATACTGGTCGGATAGCAGCCCGGATTTGCCAGCAAAGTTGCATGCTGAATGGCAGCACGGTTGAGCTCGCTAAGACCATAGACGGCTTGCGGCAGAAGTTCAGCGGCAGCATGCGCGTGTGTGTAGAAGCGTTCGTAGCGCACTGCATCTTTCAAGCGAAAGTCGCCGCCAAGGTCAATGATTTTCTTGCCACGCGCAAGTAGCTCTGGCACAAGGTGCATGGCTTCGCCAGATGGCAGAGCAAGGAACACACAATCGCTCTGACAAGCCGCTTCAGGCGAATAGGTTTCAAGCACGATATCCGCTTCTTTGCGAAGCCGTGGATAGAGCTCGGCAAAGCTTTTGCCAGCAGATGAATTGGCAAAGAGCTTATGGAGCCGAACGCCACGATGCCGCAGAAGAAGTTGCACCAGCTCTGCGCCGGAATACCCAGACGCTCCGACCACAGAGACTGTAACCGTACCGCTCATTCTTCAAGTTTTGAAATGATTGATGTAAAAAAGCGCATAATTATACATGGAAATGCATAATTATGCAAAAAGATTTTGCAACTTTTTGCAAAAATTTTGGAAGAGAAAAACCTTATTTTAATTCTAAACCCTTTCTGAATGGCGCAAACCTGTTTGATACAGCGAGCGCTGTTCTACACACGTTGAGTTTGACTTGAGCATTTCGCTTCATAACTCTTGATTTGCTAAAAGCATGATGCGATACTGCGTGCTTGGTTGGGCGGTGTGCTGCGCAGTGTTGCCCGCTGTGTTGCGCGCGCAACCTCATGAGATAGATAGTCTCAAATTGCGGTTGCACCAGCCTGATAAACTCACGCTGGCGGACACAGTTGCAGTGCAGATGCTGAACAAGTTAGCGTCTCTGTATCGGCTGCGCTCATCCGATTCTTCACTCTACTACTCGCAACGAGCCGCACAGCTTTCAGACCAGCTCAACTATCCGAAGGGCAAGCTCTACGCCATGCTTAATCAGCTCTCGATTTATGGCGGTTACAACATCTCGACGAGCAACCTTGACCTGCTCAAACGGGTTGCCGACTCTGCCATGCAGCTGGCAAAGGGCTTGAGTGAGCCAATCAAAGCCGATGCGTATTTGGAAGTCGGGCGAGCATACAGCGCAAGAATTGATAAAGAGCAAGGGCTGAAAACACTATTTGCGGCATTAGAAAGCTATGAGCGCCTTGGTGATAAAATGGGCATGGCAAAAGCATGGTATTACATTGCCTTGGTGCATCATACCAATGAAAGCTATCAAGAGGCACTGCTGGCTAATCAACATGCGGTAAGGTTCATGCAAGAAGTGGGTGACCAGCGCCGTGTGGCGATTATCTTGAATAACTTAGCCCTGAACTTTGAGTCACTCAAGCAAGCCGATACAGCCATCTACATTTGGAAGACCGCACTGGCAACGGCAGAAGCCTGTAACGAAGTACAAGCGCTATGGTCGGCAGCCGCCAATCTGGCACGAGCATATGTGCAGAAACAGCAGTATGCTGAAGCCGAACACTACATTTTGCTATCACTTCAAGCGGCAAAAACCTATCCAGCCCGATACGCAAGTTCATTAGCCATCAAAGGTCGTATTCATTTGGCAAAAGGCGAAGCGCAACTGGCGCTGCAATGTGCAAAAGAAAGCTTTGACATTCATAAGGAGACACAAGCCTACGCCATGCGTGAGAGTCTGGAATTGCTGGCAGAAAGTTACGCCAAGATAGGCAATTTCAAAGAGGCATATTTTTTCCAAAAGCAATATGCGCAGTTTCAAGATTCTGCATATGCGGCACGCAAAGCTGAAAGCATAACGGAATTGCAGAGCCAATACAATCTGGCTAAAAAAAATCAAGAAATCGAGCTGCTGCAGCGCGACCGTGAAAAAGAAACCCTATTGCGGCATGCTTTAGTAGGTGGAGTGGGACTGAGCACCATGCTGGCAACAGTGGCATTGTGGGGATATGTGGCAAATCGTAACAAGAAAAACCTTCTGGCACAGAAAAACGCACAACTCGGGCGCACCTTGCAAGAACTGCAAATGGCACAAGCACAACTTATTGCACAAGAAAAATTGGCCGCATTAGGTGAACTGACTGCAGGCGTCGCACACGAATTGCAAAATCCGCTGAACTTTGTGCAAAACTTTGCAAGCCTATCAAAAGACCTTGCGCTCGAGCTAAAAAGCGAATTAAACCAGCAAGAGCATAGCGCCAGTGCAAACGAGCTTGCCGAGCGAATCGTGCAGGCCACCGAGAAAACTGAGTTTCACAGCATGCGTGCCTCTAATATCGTCAAAGCCATGATCCAACAGGCGCGCCGCACTGCAAGTGAAAAAGAACCTACCGACCTCAATGCCTTACTGAAAAGCTACACAACTATCGCTTACCAAACCTACTGTGCAAAGCATCCCGACTTTTGCGCAACCCTACGCTATGAGCTCAATAGCGCACTGCCGCTGGTAAAAGTATCGGTAAGCGACCTTGCACATGCCTTGCTAAGCATCACTCAACGGGCACTGGCTGAAGTGCATCGCAAAGCTAAGCAGTTAGGGTCGGAAATGACACTCGAGCCCGAACTGCTCATTTATACCGCGCTCGAGTCAGAAAACATCAGAATCTCAATTCGCGATAGCGGCAATGTCATGGGCGAGGAAGAAAAGCAAAAGCTGTTTCAACCCGTGGTAAGCATGAGCAAAGATGAGAGCAACGTGAACTTAGGGCTATACACGGCTAATGAAATTGTGCGAGCAAACGGTGGGCGAATCGAGGTAGAGAGCCGTGCAGGATTGGGCACAGAATTGAGCATCATCTTGCCAAAGCAGTAGGGCAACGGGATACCCTTACTCGGTCAAAAGCTGTATGCTCATCCAGTCATGAATAGCTTGTGCTAGCAAGTGAAGTTTGCCTGTAAAAAAGTGGTCAGCATCCTCAATCATGCGCAGAGCCTTAGGCTCGCTCAGATGAGCATACTGCGCTTGAAAATCTGCAAAAGACGCAATGGTATCAGCTGTGCCATGGACAAATAGTTTCGGTTTTTTGGAGTCTGCAAAAGGAATCTGCCCAAACAGCCGTATAGGCAATCCGATACCGATAAGATGCGTGACTCGTGAGTCGGTCGCTCCGTATGTCAAGCCGACCCATGCGCCAAAAGAAAATCCAGCCACGACAATTGGCACACGCATAGCCTGATACGTCTCGATGAGAAACTCTACAGCCGCTTTCACATCTTGCTGCTCACCAATGCCATTGGCATAATGCCCTTCACTTGCCATCACTCCACGAAAGTTGAAGCGTAGCACCGCACCGCCCAATTCATGCAACGTGCGCGCCGCTGTAACGACAACTTTATTGTGCATCGTCCCTTGATAGAGCGGATGCGGATGACAGACCACTGCCAAAAACCTCGGCGTCGGCACAGGATTGAAAATGGCTTCCAGCTTCCCTGCTTCGCCGTTCAAGAACAGCATTTTTGAAAACGACATGCCAGAGACGTGCAAAAATTACTTTTGAGCAATGTAGAGAATAGCTGTCTCGTAGGTCAAGGCATATTGCCAGCCGCTTGAAAAGCGAGCGCGACCCAATTTTTCCAAAAATGCTTCACCCTGCGGAAAAGTCTCAACGGAAAGTGGTAAATACTGATACGCAAAATCTGATGTGCTAAACAGTCGGGCAATCTGCGGTAGGATGTGCTTGAAGTAGGCAAGGTAAATTCGCCGGACCGTGCGCTGCTTTGGAATCATTGGTTCAAGGAATGCGGCAACACCACGTGGTTTCAGCACGCGACGAATTTCTGACAGGCCTTTTTCCAAGTCTTGGAAATTGCGTGCGCCAAAACCGACAGTTACAAGGTCAAATGAGCCATCCTCAAATGGCAAGGCTTCTGCCGCAGCACGCACAAAACGCGCTTCTGGCACTTTGCGACGCGCCCGGCGAAGCATCTCTTCAGAAAGGTCTATGCCAACGACGCCAGCCTGCGGCAACGTGCGCAAAAGCAAAGCAAAATCGCCCGTGCCAGTCGCTACATCGAGCGTGGCAAGAGGACGCAAAGGCGGCAACAGCCGATAAGCCATGCGCAGCGCCACCTTGCGCCAGTGCCAATCCAAGCCAAAGCTCAACACACGGTTCAGAAAGTCATACACTGGGGCAATCTCATCAAACATGGCTTGAATTCGCTCATGCGACTTTTGCTCCGCTAATGCTTTGGCTTTTACAAATGATGAAGACATGGTTTGCTAAATCAAGGGTTCAAGAGCTTGCTCACACTGCTAGCTGATACAACCTACGTTGCAAAAATTAAGTTTTCACTTTGCCGTAGGTGGTTACGGCATCGAAGACAATGCGGTCACAAATTTGCAGCGAGCCGTCTGGAGCAAGGCGGCGATAAAAGCATGATTCATAACCTGTGTGGCACGCACCGCCTTTTTGAGTGATTTTCAAGACAATTGCGTCCCCGTCGCAATCGAGAAGAACTTCTTGCACATCTTGCGTATTGCCCGACGTTGCACCTTTGCGCCAGAGTTCTTTTCGGCTGCGACTCCAGTAGCAGGCTTTTCTTTCAGTCAGCGTAATGAGCAAACTTTCGCGATTCATGTATGCCAGCATGAGCACTTTCCCAGTGTGTGCGTCTTGTGCAATCACAGGCACAAGTCCATCGGCATCGAATTTGACCGCTGCAAGAAAATCGTCGTATAGCGTGCTCGAGCTCATGGTGATGATTTTCTTTTTTGTGCTTGTTTGAAGGCTTGAATTCTTTCAGCAATTTTTTTGTCGCTTGCCACTTTGGGCGAGAGCGCGACTAAGGTGCTCTGTGCCGCAATTCTTTTGCGCCCGTCGAAGATAAGGATAAGCTGACCAATGTATTCGCCATCGTTGCCAGCCGTGAGCGCCAGGCATTGACCGAACGCTGTGGGTGGATGTGTCATCAAGTCTGGCGAATTTGAAATGATAATAGAAAGCTGTGGAAATTTTTCAGCGAGCATTTTTTCGTAACCAATGTCCTGTGTGCGTAGCAGCAGGATGATGACATCGGGGCGTTCATGCGCAAGCGAGTCCAAAGCGTGAGCAAGTGCGGTATCAGCAGGCAAAAGGCGAATGCTGCGTTGAGCCGTTTCGTTGGCACTCGAGAGAGCGCTTTCGGTCAGCAAGCCCAGAAAGGCAACACGCAACGCCCCAACGGTTTTGAGGCGATATGTTGGTGCCAGCGCTTCTCCAGCGGCGCTGCAGACATTGACGGAGACAGTCGGCAAGGCAGAAAGCGTCTGTTGAGCAAACGCCAGTCCGTAGGTGAAATCATATTCGGCGAGATTGAGCGCATCGTAGTGCATCTCGCCAAGAAGCTGGGCTAAGAGTTGGGCTTCCTGCGCTGACTTCGGATAAGTGGGAAATTGATTGCCTGCATCGACAAGCACGACTTTATCGCCGAACGCAGCACGTGCCTGCTGAATCACGGTTGCGCGCCGTGCCAATCCGCCCAAGTTTTCTTTGGAACATGGGCAAGCCTCAAGGTAACCGAATGCGCCGCCTGTATAGAGCACCACCAGCGTATCAGGCGACTGCGCCCGAGCAACTGCCGAGAAAATACAGACGGACAGGAGTGCGCCCAGAGTCAGAATACACTTCAACGCATATTGCTCAAGATGTGGAAGGAGAAAGTTCAGATGGCGTAGCAGGTTTGGCATACGAAGCAGTTTTCGGAAATTCAGGATAGATAATGCGCTCTAAGCGGGCACATTTGCCAGTTTCAGGGTCAAGCTGAATGAGCATGGCGCAGAGTCGCACGTCGTTGGTGGCGCACTCATACTTATGAGGGGTTTGGTAGATGAAGCGGTCAATCGCAGACTTGGTGGTCATGCCAATGACGGAGTCATATGGACCGGTCATGCCAATGTCGGTGCAGTAGCCTGTGCCTTTTGGCAAAATACGCTCATCGGCGGTAGGCACATGCGAATGCGAGCCCATCACAGCAGAGACGCGTCCATCGAGATACCAGCCCATTGCCACTTTTTCCGCCGTGGCTTCGGCGTGCATATCAACGATGATATACTTGACATCTTTCAATTTTTCCAGTGCCCAGTCTGCTGTGCGAAAGGGACAATCAATGGTGTACATGAAGGTGCGACCTTGCAGGTTCAGCACAGCGATTTTGCCAAGTCCTTTCGGCAGATTGTAGACGCCCATGCCAGTGCCCCAAGTGCCTTTAGGATAGTTCATCGGGCGCAGCACATTAGGGTCACGCTTGAGCACTTCGTGAAACTTGAAGTTATCCCAAATATGATTTCCACCTGAAACGACATCGACACCCACTGAACGGAGTTGATGCAAAATTTCAGCGCTCATGCCCTTGCCATGATAAGCATTTTCGCCGTTGCAAATGGTAAAATGCACATCGTATTTCTGGATGTAGCCTTTGAGTAACTTGACGACAATATCGACGCCGGGTTGTCCGACAATATCAGCCATGAAAAACACGTTGATAGTCTTTGCCATGAGCCTTTCTGCAGTTTGCTTAAAAGAAAGTGCTCAATTTACGACAATCTCTGACGGGAACCAATGTGTAGGGGCAACACGGCGCTATGTAGCCACTCACACCACCTGATTGCGAATTATGCCTAAGCGTTCAATACGCATTTCAACCACATCGCCAATCTCGAGATAGGGGAAGCGAGAGTTATCGAGTTCCAGCAAGCAACCAGTGCCCACCGTGCCGCTGCCAATCACATCGCCTGCATAGAGCATCACATCACGAGAGGCGCGCTCAATCATTTCAGCAAATGAATAGTAAATGGTCTTGAAATTACCTCCGCCGTATCGCTTGCCGTTGACAAACACTTCCATCTCCAAATCAAATCCCTTGCCAGCTTTTCTATCGGCAAGTTCATCTTTGGTGACAAGAAAGGCACCAAGTGTGGTGGCAAAGTCTTTCGCCTTTGCTGGACCCAATCCAATTTTGACTTCGCGCATCTGTTCATCACGAATTGACCAATCATTCATGATGCAGTAGCCAGCAATGTAGTCCTCTGCCGCTTCTCGGGAAATATCCATGCCATCTTTGCCAATTACACATGCCATTTCCAGTTCGTAGTCGAGCATGTGCGAATGACGGGGCTTTTTGACGGGTGCAAACGGTGCCGTAATGGCGTGATGATTTGAAAAGTAGAACGCTGGGAATTCATACCATTCAGGCGGCACATCTAAACCGCGCTTTTGACGAGCCTGCCGGACATGAGTCTCAAACGCATAGAAATCGCGCAACGACTTCGGGCGCGGCACACAAGCCAGTAGTTCCACACTGCTCAAGTCAAAAGCTGACGGTTGTAGCTCAATGCGAGAAAAATCATTCTGGCAGGTTTCTAAAAGTGTCAGCATGGATTGGAACTGTGTCGGAAACACTTGCTCGCCCACGACACAGCCAACATGTTCGGCGCCCGTGTGTGGATAACGAAAGGTGCAAAGCTTCATGGCAAGCGGCTTTAGAGCGCACGGGCAAAATACAGCCAGACGAACATGACCACTTTAGTCAGAGCTACTGAACAATGCGCTGGATGACCGATTCAAAGGCACGCTTGTCACGAGCACCAACAAAAGCCGTTACAATTTCCCCTTTGGGGTTGATAACAAACGAGGTGGGAATACCGCGAAGTTGCCCGCCTTCCAAAAACTTTCCGTAGTCTATGACCACCTTTTCATTACCCATCGCCACTGGGTAATTGATGCCTTTTTCCTTGACGTATGCCGCCACATTCTCTGGCTTGTCATTGACCGCAATGCCGATGAAGGTAAACTTGCCTGCATACGCCTTTTGCAATTCAATCATGTCTGGGATTTCTTTGCGGCAAGGTGGGCACCACGTCGCCCAAAAGTTGACAATTACGCCTTTGCCTTTGAAATCCGATAGACTCACCTTTTTGCCATCAACGGTCTCAAGTGTAAAAGCAGGCGCAAGCACGGGCTCTGCGTGTCGTGCAATAACTGTCGCTGTAGAGAGATGATAAGCTGCAAAACCGAATGCCAATAGCGCAAGTGCAAGTATTGGAGCAAATGTGCGTAATGGTTTCATACCATTTAGATAATTTTTTGATTGACTGCGCATAGTGTAACGAAGAACTTCTTCAAAAGTTCTTGAAATTAGAGATTCCCACGCGCGGCTTGGTCGCGCTCAATGGCTTCAAAGAGTGCCTTGAAATTGCCCTTGCCAAAGCTCTTCGAGCCACGACGTTGGATAATTTCATAAAACAGTGTAGGACGGTCTTGCACGGGCTTTGTGAATATTTGAAGCATATAGCCATGTTCATCTTTATCTACCAAAATATGCTGGGCTTTGAGTTCGGCAATAGGCTCTCGTAATTCAGGCACGCGCTCAAGCAGCACATCGTAGTAGGTTGCAGGCACGCTGATAAACTCCACGCCGCGCGCCCGTAGCGTCTGAACCGTGTGGAGAATATCGTCGGTCAGTAGTGCAATGTGCTGCACCCCAGCTCCACGGTAGAATTGAATATACTCTTCAATTTGCGACTTCTTTTTGCCTTCGGCAGGCTCGTTAATTGGTATCTTGATGCGTTCGCTGGCATTGGTCATCACTTTGGAGCGTAGCGCCGAAAACTCCGTGGAAATGTCCTTATCATCAAAACTCTGGAACTGGCGAAAATCAAAGACATGCTCATAGAACTTGACCCAAGTGTCCATCTGGTGCCAATCTACATTGCCGACAATGTGGTCAATGGCCTTCAGCCCAACAGATTGTGAAGGTAGGTTCGAAGTATATGGCACAAAGTGCGGCAAGAACGCTTTGTAGGATTTGCGCTCAATGAAACTGTGAATGGTGTCGCCGAAGGTGCGGACAGCCGCACGAACCAAAGTGCCATGCTCGTCAGAAAAGGTTATCGGCTCATGGACGCTCTTTGCGCCACGAGCGACCACCGTCTCGTAAACCGCCGCTGCATCATCGACTTCAAAGGCAATGTCTCTGACACCATCGCCATGCAACTTGACATGCTCGGCAATGTCAGAATCCGGCGACAGTGGTGAGGTAAGCACAAAACGAATTTTGCCTTGTTGCAATAGGTAAGAAGCTCTGTCGCGCACGCCGGTCTCCGGACCGCAGTAAGCTATGATGTCAAATCCGAAGACAAGACGATAAAACTGCGCGGCTTGCTTGGCATTTCCAACATAGAACTCGACATGGTCAAAATCATGAAGGCGCAACGCTGTTGCCGTAGCAAGTGCATGAGCGGATTCAGTTGCTTGCATAGCTGTCAAAAGAAGTTGATTGATGAAGATGATTTGTAGCGACAAGAAATTTAGGAAAATTTCATCAATTGCCGCCAACCGGTCGCCTTAGGATGGGCGCAGGGTCTGGCGCGGCAGTTTAATCCGAAAGGTTGTGCCTTTGTCGACTGCCGTCTCTTTAAGCAGGAGTTTGCCGCCGTGATAATCTTCCACGATGCGCTTCGCCAGCGTTAGTCCCAATCCCCAACCGCGCGGTTTGGTGGTAAAGCCCGGACGAAAAATCTCGGCGCGATGTTGGGCTTCAATACCTTTGCCATTGTCGCTTAGGTCAATGACAACATAGCGGTCTTCAGCAGTAATGCGAGCCTGTATCTGTCCTTGCTGGCGCTCAATGGCGTCAATGCTATTTTTGGTAAGATTCTCAAACACCCATTCCATCAATTCACGATTCATGGGCACGCGTATATCGGAGGCGTCCGAGACTTCAAGGGAGATATTTTTGCCCATCTGCGGCAGCCGAGTGCGGTAGTAGTCGAATACGCTATTGATGACCTCTGCGACGCATTCTGGAGAGACCGTAACCTTTGAGCCAATTTTGGAAAAGCGTGTCGCCACACGGTTCAGTCGGTTGACATCGGTTTGCATCTCGAAGATAATCTGGGCTTGCCGTTCAGGGTTGTCGCTGGCATGTTTGAGCAGTTCAATCCAGCCCATCAGTGATGAGAGCGGTGTGCCAAGTTGATGCGCCGTTTCCTTTGCCATGCCTACCCAAATGCTTGAGGTTTCTGTGCGGCGAATGTAGCTGAAGGTGAGATAAGCAATCAAAATGAACATGCCGACGCCAATGCCCAACAGCACAGGCGCAATTTGCAAGGCTTTGACCAAATCAGAATCGCCGTAGTGGACATACTGCACAGTATGGAAATCGAGGCGCACTGCTACGGGCGGATATTGCTCATCCATTTCGGCAATGAGCTTTCGCAAGTATTGCATCTGTGCCGAGTATGGCAAGGTGGTATCGAGCTTGACATTGCGCCAAGTCAAGGGCGTCATGGCGCTGTCGGAAAGAATCGCTGGAAAATCAATGACGCTGACAATTTCTGTAAAGAGAAACGAAATTTCGCTGGTGTTCTCTGTGTCGACGAGCATTTTGAGCGATTTGACCCACAGGTCGACTTTCTGGCGCTGCTGCTCACGCACTTTGCTGATAAGTTGCTGCGTGAAAGCAAACACCACAATAGCGCCGATGACAGCTATCAGGATGAACCCACCTTTGAGAGTTGTGCTGCTCATCGTAGAGCTATGCTTTACCGTTCTCGAGCTTGGCAATAAAATCTTCTAAGGTGTCGTAGCCTGAAATGCCAATACGGCAAATTTCATATCTGTCACGAAGCGGCAGAGCATTTGCCGTGCCTTTGATGCATGCGGCACAAAGAAAGCCATGACGCTCAAGCAAGGTTTTGACATGCCGACGCAGGACTGGGTTTTTCGGTAGCCCACCATATGGGTAGGCGAAAATTGGTGAATAAGGGAATCCACTTTCGGCCGCCGTGCGACTGGCGGCGGCAATATCGGCGGCAATTTCATCAGCCGTCAGCGTGCGATAGTCTTTATGCGAATGAGAATGAATGCCAAACTCAATCAGGTCGGTCATCTGCCGCATGGTCTCGTAGGACATCAGTGGCTCGGCGCCATCGTCCCACACATTGGTTTTGCCAACATATCCAACGGGCACGAAGACAGTTGCCTTAAACCCAAGTTGCTTAAGCAAGGGATAAGCAAACACAAAGTTGTTGTAGTAGTTGTCATCAAAGCTAAGGATGATGGGTTTTTGGGGCAAATTGGTTCGGTGCAAGTGGTAGGCGATAAGTTCTGCAAATGAAATGGGGGTGTAGCCATTCTGTGCCAGCCAGTGCAGTTGTGCAGCAAAGTCACGCTGTCGGACTGTAAGGGCATCGCAGGTGCGGTCAGAAATTTTGTGATACATCAAGACCACGAAAGTCGTGCGCATGGTATGCCAAAGCGGGAGCCAAAGTGATGAGCGTAAGGCAAATGCGGCAACTCCTGTGGTGGCTAAAGCAAGACCAAGCATAGCTACGGCATTCATCAGTCTAATGTGGAGAGTTCTTCTTCAAGCAGTTGTTTGCGATAGAGCGAGGCATAGAGCCCATCTTTAGCCAGCAGTTCATCATGCGTGCCACTTTCAACGAGTTCGCCGTTATCGAGCACGATGATGTGGTCGGCGTGCTGGACGGTAGAGATACGGTGGCTGATTAAAATCACGGTCATGGCGGCAGTGGCGGCTTGCAGGCGGTTGAGAATGATGTCTTCCGTGTGAATATCCACAGCGCAGAGCGAATCGTCCAGAATCAAAATTTTCGGTTGAGAGAGCAGGGCACGGGCGATTGAGAGGCGTTGCTTTTGTCCGCCTGAAAGCGTAATGCCACGCTCACCAATCAGAGTGTCGTAGCCAGCGGGGAAGCGCTCGATTTCTTCGTCGATGGCGGCAACCCATGCGGCTTTGCGAATCTCATCGAGACTGGCGTGAGGGGCGCCGAAAGCGATGTTGTGGCGAATGGTATCGGAGAAAAGGAAATGGTCTTGTGGCACAAAGCCAATGGCGCGACGCAGCGAGCGCAGCGGCAAAGTCTGAATCGGGCGACCATCGATGAGAATTTCACCTCTGGTGGGTTCAATGAGGCGCGGTAGCAGATTGACCAAAGTTGATTTGCCAGACCCTGTTGCCCCAACAATTGCAAAACGGCAGCCTTTCGGAATTTTGAACGAAAGATTTTTCAGCACCAATCGCTCTGGCTGCGTGGGATAGGCAAATGAAACCTGCCGAAATTCAATCTCGCCTTCAATGGCAACCTGCTCATCGCTGGCTTGGTCTGTAATGTCAGGCTGAGTGAGCATAACTTCATCGAGGCGCAGTTGTGCCGCGGCGGCGCGCTGCAAGATGTTGGTCACCCAGCCAATTGAAATCAGTGGCCATGCCAAAGAGGTCATGTAGACAAGAAACTGTGCAATGTCGCCAAGTGTCATTTGCCCGTGAATCACATACTGCCCGCCTATCCAGAGAATCAGCATGACGGAAAGTCCAAGCAGTGCAGACATAGAGGGGTAGAAAAGAGCTTGAAGCCGTGCCAGTTTCAGATTTTGGTCGTAGTATTCGCAATTGAGTGCTGCAAACGCCGCCGTATCACTTTCTTCGCGTGCATAGGCTTTGACGACGCGTATGCCAGCAAGATTTTCCTGCACTTTGGTTGAAAGCTCGCCATACTTGGCTTGTAGGGTTTGGCTTTGCTCGTGAATGGCTTTTCCCATGCGATAGACAAGGTAGCTCAGCACTGGGGCAGGCAAGAGCGCAAAGAGCGTCAGCATCGGTGAAACGGTCAGCATAGCCGAGAGCGCAAAGATGAGGCGAAAGACCGTGTTTAGCGAATACATGATGCCTGGACCCAAGTAGTTGCGCACCGCATTGAGGTCGTTGGTGGCGCGCGACATCAGGTCGCCCGTGTTGCTTTGCCGAAAGAATTGCTGCGAGAGCCGTTGCAGGTGGGCATAAAAATCATTCTTGAGGTCATATTCAATCTTGCGCGAGGCAACGATGATGAACTGACGAACCAAGAACATAAACACGCCCGAAAGAGCAGAGCAAAGCAGTGCAAGCAAAACATAGTGCAGAACATCTGACGAAGTAAAATTTCCGTTCATGGTATCAATGGCGCGCCCGACGAACTTCGGTGCACTCATCATGAAAAAGTTCGTCAGCAAAATGCACACCAACCCTGCCAAGAGTTCTCGGCGATAGCGCCACAGATAGGGATTCAAACGAAGCAGACTTTTCATATCGCACTACGATGCCGTTGGTGATGCCGCAGAATTTTTCGGTCCAGAGTGTGAGCGTAAGCTCTGAATGAGTTTTTCATACTCGTGTTTTCCAACCGTGAGTTCAAGCTCGGCAAGATGTTTTTTAACGACAGCAAGATACGGATTGCTGAACCGTTCAAAGAGAGTGTGCGCAGTAACATAATACTTTGCAGCATCTTTGTAGAGTCCGCGCTCTGCATAGACCTCGCCAGCATGCAGCAACGCTAAACCCATACCACGCAAATTGTTTTTCTGACGAAAGAGTTCAAACGCTTCGCGGTAGTGCTCGACAGCTTTGACATGCAAGCCGATTTCTTCATAGACCATGCCAAGATTGAGCAAGGTGCCAGCAGAAGCATTAGAGTTCTGAAGTTCACGGTTGTGGGCAATGCTACGCGAGTAGTAATCGATGGCTTTATCAAATTCGCCCAAATCCTGATACAACAGACCAATCTGATGTAGCAACTCGGCGGTGCCCGGCACGTCATCGGCTTTGCTATGCAAAGCAAGGCTGTCGCGATAATGCTGCAAAGACTTTTCGTAATAGCCCCAAAGATGAAGAATGGTGCCAAGTCGGTGCAAGACTAACGCACGATGCGCCAAGTCCTCTGGAGCATTGAGCAGCAGCAGAAGGTCATTATAGACTTCAAAAGATTTTTCATACTGATGGTCATCAAAGTAAGCCTGTGCCAAGAGTAGCATGGTGGGGATTTGGTCTTGCGGCGTGGCTTTATAGCGTTGGCGAATGTCAGCCAGCTGTTGCTCGAGCAATTGTAAGCGTCTGGCGCGTATATCCGGGGGCTCGCTAACCACTGGAGCAAACCCATACTCTAACTCTCTGGGCAATTCGGAAGCTAATTTCAAATCAATGATGTGGGCACTGACACTGCGCCAGAAGTTGGGCGCCTTGCGATACGCCAAATCCAAAAGAAACACGGGCAAACAGAAGACCGCTGTCGAGACAATCTGCGCATGTGCCGTGCGTGCAAATGCCTCTAAGATGTGGCAGATTTGTTCTTCACTTGGCGCATCTTTTGCAGAGGAGACATAACCGTTAATGATGATACAATCAATGTGCCCTGGCGGTTTGGCAAGCACTCTATCAATCTGCTGAAAAATTGTCGGCTGCAGGGCTAAGCTAATCTCATGGGCAACAAGCTTGGCTTGTTGAGCGGCATGAATGAACTGGGCAACAATTTTAACGCGTTGAACTGGAGAATTCGCCTTGATAGCCCATATTTTGCATTCGCCACTGCGCTCTGCTGCCTTAGCTTCTGCCAAAATTCTATTAAGATGCTCTCTCGTTAAAAGTTGTCTCACGCCTGATACTGATTTGCACAAATCCGAAAAAAAATGCACGCTAACTTGTTGCGTGCATGAGGAAAATAGACTTTTTTAAGAAAAAACCTGTGCCTATGCGCGCCCGCGCTCACGGTTCTCATTGTTGATTCTGGACACGACAAGTCCTAATCCGACGATAAGCAGCCCAGCCAAGACCAATGTAACTCGCAAGACCGTATTGCGCGTAGCGACCAATTGCTCAGTCTTGTGCACCAATGCCTTGACCGAATCTTTGACCACAAAGCCTTCAGCCATCTTGGCTTCAAAGAGAGCGGCGCGCACAACATGGTGATTGCCGCCAGCCGCATCGGCTTGGCGCTTGAGCTCTTCCAGATAGGCTAGCTCTTGGCTGACAGGGATAGCCTCTTTTTCACGAGCCTCAAAAAATTCGTGAGCCTCTTTGTAAGTCCGTTCAAAATCCGTCAGGTAAGCATACAGTTTTGTGGCGCTGCCCATGGCACGCAAGTTGGCTTGATACTTGCGGTAGCTATTAGCGTAGTCAGCAACCTCAATGGCCAAAGCCAAAGAGTCGTCGGCTGTTTTCAATTCACTCAACTTGGCTTGGTCCTTAACAAAGGAAAGCAGCACAGGAACCAGCTTGCGGGCATTGAGTGAATCTTCACGCGTATCGAGTGCAATGTTGTAGCGGTCGATTTCGAAGAATTTCCATGCGATTTGTAGAGAATCTGCAAGCGATTTGAGCGGGGCTGCAAAATACTTGGCACGCGTGTAAAGTCCGCGTGAGCGTGCGTAGCGCACCGAATCTGCCGCTGTCTTCAATTCGCCAGCAAGCAGCCGTGTGGCATTGAACTGTGCCATAAGCTCATCGAGCGCCACTTTGTAGGCAGGCGCTTCAGGCACATTTGCGTTGTGGCAGTTTAGGCACTGTGCCCCTTCTTGAACCCCAACTTTTTCATGACCCCAATTTGCAATACGGTGACCATTTGGCGAGCCATGGCAACTGATGCAGCCGTTATTCCCAGCGGCTAAGTAAGCCGATACATGCGGTCCTTCTGCATATGCAGAGGCGATAGAGGCATGGCAGGAATTGCAAGCGTGCGTCACATCAGCCACATCTTCGGGATGATTGCCATGCTTGCCATGACAGTCGTTACAGGTCGGTGAGGTTAAGTCATTCTTGACATACATGGCTTTGGCGTGCACACTTTCCATGTATGCCTCAATGTGATTTTCAAAACTCTTGCCCTTCTTTTCAAGGGAGGCGGCCATGTAAGTTTCACTGGCGTGGCAAGTGCCACACATGTTGGCAATGTTCTTCGGATAGGTGAGCGAGAGAGGATTGTCGGCAGTCATCGCACCGTGTGCGCCGTGGCAGCTGACACAACTTGCCGACGCCGCATTCCCTTCCTTCAAAGCCGCTACACCATGCGAGCTGGCAGCATACACCGCATTGATGTTCAAGTCAAGTTTCTCGACAGGTTTGGAGAGCTTGTAGGTTTGCATCTTTTCGGCGCTCTCGTGGCAAGAGCCGCACCATTCCATTTGCTTTTTGGCATCGCCACGTGCAATAAAGGGCGTAATGACTTTGCCTTTGGCATCTTTGATGTCTTGATGCGCTAACTGGAAATTCGCCATGGTAATGTCTTTGCTCGGATTACCACCGTGGCAACCGACACAGCTCACACCAGCTCGGTGGTGCGTATCGCGCTCCCAAATTGCCGCACTAATGCCCGCTTTGCCAGAGAGCTGGGAATGGCAGGAAAAACATCCACTCTCATCTTTGGGCGCCTCCGCTTCAGAGACTGCATCAGGTTTGGACATGATGGCGGCATCGCTGAACAAAAAACCGTAGGAAAGCACCGCGGTAAAACACACCGTGGCAAGTATTAAAACTTTTGCATGAAGGTGTCTCATTGGTTGTAACCTTTTGAGGCGATATGCTTTGTTCAAGAGAGATAGATTGAAACCTGAAATCGTCCCTACAACGCTCAAGTGAGCGGTATTCGTTTCAATGTCTTTTACAAATGTCTGACTTGGCAGCAAACTTAGGAAAATGCCTTCAAACATCAAACTGTGGTTGGCATACCGCAACCGCTACCAGTGGCAGAGACGCCTGCGATGGCAGAAGTTTCTAAAAAGCAAGATTTTGCGTATCATTTCGCCCTGCCAGAAATTTCTATAACTTTTATGAAGGCGGCATCATGGCAAAAGTGGTCTTAGATTTTGAAAAGCCGATTGTAGAGCTTGAGACGAAACTCAATGAAATGCGCCAATTTGCCCTACAAAACGGTAACGGCAAAGCCGAAGAATTGGCGCGCGACATCGAGCAGCTCGAGGCAAAGGTGCAAGAACTGCGCGTGTCCATTTACCGCAACCTGACTCGCTGGCAACGCGTGCAACTAGCGCGCCATCCCGAGCGCCCCTACACGCTGGATTACATCTACATGATGACACAGGATTTTATAGAACTCTCTGGCGACCGTGCCTTCGGAGATGATAAAGCCATCGTCGGTGGATTGGCACGAATGATTGATGATGACGGACGAGCGCAGA
>Ga0308414_1000721_pt1 | contig 21423 bp, 15 predicted proteins | sample HotsprSampleOS50_FD_205667 | JGI IMG/M metagenome (GOLD analysis project Ga0308414, IMG submission 205667) | Hot spring phototrophic mat microbial communities from Octopus Spring, Yellowstone National Park, Wyoming, United States - 20090730_OS50 ...
AGATAATTTTCAAAGTTAAATATATCATTTTTTGTAAAATAAAAACTATAAATCCATTCGCTGTCATCAGCTTCTTCTTTTGCAAAATATGTAGATAGCAAATTGCATTGAAAAATTTCTTGATTCGGATAAACAAAACTCATAATATAAGCATAGCATAACATTTGAAATTCATATTTCGATGAGAGACTTTCTACATTATCAATTTTATTTGATTTCCAATCATTAATTACAACATTTTTATTGTCATTTTCAAAAATCATATCTATAGCAACTACTAATATATCACTTTCGAAGGGTATTGAGTAATTAAGTTCGAATTCTGCATTTTTAATATATTTACTGTTATTTCTAATAAATTTTGTCTTTGATATATTAATACATTCATTAATTAATCTATATTTTATGGTAGTTAAATCTTTGAAATTTCTTTTTTCTGCTTCTTCTATTATTTTATTAAAAACTTTATGATTTATATTTCCTTCTTCATCTAACCATAAATTAATTTTTTCTAAAACATAATGTATTACAGTACCATAAATAGTACCAACAATCTGATCATTTTCATCTTCTAAGGATACAAAAAATCCTTCATTTTTCTTGTCTTCTTTTGTAGTTAAACCTAAAAAGTATTTATAATCATAATTTAATTCTTCATTTTGGAAAGATATAATTTTAGATGCTGATATTATATCTAATTTATTATTGCTTTTAATTTCAGGAATATATGTAAAATCTTTTATTTGAAATTGTTCAATTGAAATTTGATTATAACTTTTTATACTTTTATAATTTTTAAAATATAAATAATAATTTTTATTATTTAAACTTTGAAAATAGTAAGGAATTTCTTCATCTAAGTTGTTATTAAAAGAATATAAGTAATTTCTAATATCGAAATTTTCATTAAAATCTATATTTAAAAAACTTAAAGCATCTAATAAAATCTTAAAAAATCCTTTTGGTTCTTCAATTTTTGGTTCATTTGATTTAGATTTATTTTCTTCTATTATATTTATATGTCCACTGATAATTAAATGGTTTTTGGCTCTAGTGGTAGCTACATAAAATAGTCTTTTCAATTCTGCTTCTTCGCTTTCATTATATTTATTACTTATAATTTTATATATTATATCATTTTTATTTCCATCCTCTTTGTTTAATTTGATGCCTATACCTAAGTCGTAATTTAAATAATAGCTATCACCTATGGTAGTCATAAAATTACTAAAACCTAATATAACTATAGGAAATTCTAATCCTTTAGAAGAATGAACTGTTAATATTTTTACAGTATCTCTTTCGGAAAATATAGCTGCTTCAGCTTCATTGGATTCTTCTATTTGTGTATTAATTTCATTGATTAAATCACTAATATTTTTTAGACCTTTGTTCTCGAACTCTCTTACATAGTCTATAAATTGCCAAATATTAGCTTCAATTTGTTCAGAATTATTTAATAATTTTATTTTTCCAATTAAATTAGTATCTGTGATAAATTGAATTAAAAATTTAGAAAAAGTAAGTCTATTTATTTTCTCTTGAAAAAAGTTAATTATATTAAAAATTTCTTTTATTTCATTACTTACAGTATTAAAGTTATAAATATAATATTCGAATTTCTTCCATAGGGACAAATTTACATTATTATATTTATTGTTAAATAGAATAATTTCAATTATTAAACTATCATCTAAATTAAAAAAATATGATTTTAATAAACTTGCAAAAGCAATGTCATCATTATTATTCCAAAAAAATCTAATACAGGATTGGAGATCTAACACCTCCATCGTCTGAAAAAAACCTTGTCCCGAAGAAATCTCGTAAGGTATTCCTCTATTTAACAATTCTCTTGCTACTACTTGCAAATTTTTTCTCTTTCTGCAAAGAATTGCTATATCAGAAGGATTAGGTTTTTTAGTTTTGTTATTACCAATATAAATATTATATTTTTCATTTTCATTTTCTAATATTTCAATTATTAGATTTGCTATATTTTTAGCTTCTAATTGATTTTTTTTATCTGAAATATCTTCGGAATTATCTTCTATAATATCATCAATGTTTTCTTTATTAATATCTACTTGAAAATTGTTTTTATTTAATTCAGTAATTAAAATTTCTATTCTACCTTCGGGCAAATTACTTTCATTATTTAGTCCATTAATAAATTCTGTGTATTCTACATCAAATTCATTAATTGAAAGTTGCATTATTTGATTAAAAATAGAATTAAAAAATACAGATAAATTTGGTAGCATTCTAAAACTTTCTTTCAATTCTATTACTTGGCTTGCTAGTTCTTCTTTAGAATTATTAAAAATTCTGACATCAGAATTTCTAAAGCTGTAAATACTTTGTTTCCTATCACCTACTAAAAAAATATTGATATCTTCATCTAATTGTGTATCATTTATATTATATGCTATTTTTTTTATAATATTATATTGAATATGGTTAGTATCTTGGAATTCATCAATCAATAGATATTTTATATTTTTTTTAACTTTTTTTCTTACCTGGATATTGTTTTCCAACATTTTAGAAGTTTTAATGAGCATATCATCAAAAGTAAGAGCCGGAATTTCTAACTTTTGTTCCCAATATCTTTCTTCTACTTTTTCAGTTATCTCAATTATCTTTTTTATAACTTTAATATAATAATCAATGTCGTTTATAATAATATTGATTAAATCAAGTTTATCATTATTATAATTTTCGAAAATTTTCTGTAATTTATAAAAGGTTTTATATAATTGTGAATATTGATTTATTTCGAAATGTTTATAAAATTGTTTTCTCCCTATTTTTTCTTTAAAAATTTTTATAAGTTTAATGTAATTAGTAATTACTTCATCTAAAGAAGAACAATCGTAGTTCAAATTATTCAAAGATTTTAAATTATTATTAAAATTATTATAATGTTTTTCATTAAGATCTGAAAGAATTACTTCTATATTTACATTTTCTATAATTCCTATAATTTGCTTTAAATTATTGTTAATAAAATTTATTACAATATTCTCATAAAATTTATTCAAATTATTGTTTTTATAAAAATTTATTAATCTATAGCATAATTCCCCATTAGATACAATTTTGATAATTAATTCTCTTAAATTATTTAAATTAAAATTTTTTATTATTTCATTTAAAAATGAAATTTTATTTAAATTTACAGTTTCAATATCGCCGTCTAAAATTTCTGTAATTATTTCATTTATCGAACTTTTAATTAAAAGTTTGTTTTCGTATTCGTTAATTTCTATAAAATTATATGGAATAGCTGCTTCTATTGGATAATCTTTAAGTAATTGAGAGCAGAAACTATGTATGGTAGAAATGCGAGCATAAACCATATTATTTCTTATATTTAGTAATTTGCTTTTAAATTCAAGGCTGGATGTAGTTTCAATTTCATTGTTAATTTTTTTAATCACTCGTGAAAGCATTTCTGCAGCAGCCTTTTTGGTGAATGTAATTGCAACAATTTGTTCTATTTTGCATTCGTTATTTAGCACTTTTTCTATAATAATTTTATAAAAACGTTCAACTAATACAGCAGTTTTACCCGATCCAGCATTGGCATTTACAAGCAAATTATTATCTAAATTTAATGCTTTTAATTGACTTTCTGTAAAATTATTCATTTTTTTATTTTGTTAATTAGTCAAAAATACTTATTTTTGTAATCCCAAATATCGCGGGATGGAGCAAATGGTAGCTCGTCGGGCTCATAACCCGAAGGTTCTAGGTTCGAGTCCTAGTCCCGCTACAAAATTAATAACCTTTTGCAATTTAGCAAAGGGTTTATTTTTTTATTTTATTTTGAACAAAACTTTTATGTTTGAATTTTAAAATTTGAAAAAGTTAAAATAAAAATGAAAAAGCATCCAAATAATCCTAATGTGTTCATCAATAATAAAGATATAGATAAGGCTCGCCCTAATTGTGCTATAGTAGGCGTTTATGGGCATCCCGAAGCATCACTTATGGTATTTTATGCTTTACATGCTCTTCAGCATAGGGGACAGGAAGCATCGGGAATTACTTCTATTTATTATGACGAAGTAAAAAAGAAAAAAAGATTTGCTTATCATAAAGGTGAAGGGCTGGTGATGGAAGTATTTGGTAAGAATAATATTCTAACTGATGTTTTAAAAGGTGATATGGCTGTTGGACATAATCGATATTCTACAACAGGTTCATCTTCCTCTCTTAATATTCAGCCATTTAATATGATTTATAGTCAAGGAATTCTTAGCTTAGCTCACAATGGAAATCTTACTAATACAAAAACATTAAGAAATCAACTTATCGAGGAAGGTTCTATATTTCAAACAACTACAGATTCTGAATTATTTCTACATTTAATTGCAAAAAGTAAAGACATCGAGCTAATAGATAAAATAAAAAATGCTTTGAAAACTGCTCAAGGTGCTTATTCTCTTGTAATATTATCTGATGATAAAATGTTTGTTGCAAGAGATCCCTATGGAGTAAGACCGCTAAGCATAGGAAAAATTAAGTTGAATGGCAAATACGCATACATTGCTGCATCCGAAACAGCTGCCTTCGATATAGTTTCTGCTGAATATATTAGAACAGTTAGACATAATGAAATTTGTATAATAGACAATGAAACCATAGAAACTGGAAATATCAAATCTTATAAAATTTTGGATGATACTCCCGAAGCAAGGCATTGTATATTCGAGTATATATATTTCTCAAGACCTGATAGCAAAATTTTCGGTCATTCGGTAGATAAGGTAAGAAGAAAATTAGGTAAATTATTGGCTGAGGAAAGCCCTGTTTATGATAATGAAGATAAAATTAAAGCCGTGCCTGTACCTGATAGTGCAAATACTGCTACTGTAGGTTATGCCCGAATAAATAATAAACTAAATTCTGAAACATTATTTGAGATTGGATTAATTAGAAGTCATTATGTAGGTAGAACTTTTATTGCACCAGGTCAAAATAATAGGGAGTTTAAAGTAAAAACTAAATTTAATTGTGTTAAAGGTGTCTTAGAAAATAGAACTGTTGTATTGGTAGATGATTCTATAGTAAGAGGTACTACATCTAAATCCTTGGTAAAACTTGTAAAAGATGCTAATCCAAAATCTATTCACCTTAGAATTACGTCTCCACCTATCAAGTATCCATGTTATTATGGTATGGATTTTCCTAACTCTGAGGAATTAATTGCTAACCATTTTAATACAGAAGAAGAAATTGCAAATTATCTTGGTGTAGATTCATTGAAATATCTCTCTATGGCTAAACTAATGGAAGCAGTTCCACACGACCCTGGAATTGATTATTGCACTGCTTGTTTCTCGGGCGATTATCCTATTCCTATTGAAAGTAAGGATATAAATGCGAATACGAACGATTAATAACACTAAACAAGAAGGTTCGCAAGGCGAAAATAAAGCAAATGAATATTTAATTAATTTAGGATATAAGATTATTAAAACTAATTTTACTTTTGGAAAAGTAGGAGAAATAGATATTATTGCTAAAGATGGAGATACTTTAGTCTTTGTTGAAGTAAGGAAAAGATTAAATAATAAATATGGAAAGCCAGAAGAATCATTAACTCCAAAAAAAAGAAATAAAATCAGAAAAACAGCAGAAGCATATTTATATATTAACAGAATAGAAAATATTGAATGCAGATTTGATTTTATTGGTATTGAACAAAAAAATAATGAGATAATTATAAATCACATTAAAAATGCATTTTAGGTCTATTTTTTAAAATAAAATACTGAATAAATCTTTTTAAGTTCTTTATACATTACATTTTTTAAAATTCATAAAATAGGAATTAAAATGAGTATTCTTGCAGATAAGAATTCAAAAGTTATAGTACAAGGTATTACGGGTTCCGAAGGAACTTTTCACACTTCTCAGATGATTGAATATGGTACTAATATTGTTGGTGGAGTAACGCCTGGTAAAGGTGGACAATATTATTCAGGCAAAGGAAATATCGTTTTTAAAAAGGAAATACCAATATTTAATACAGTTAGAGAAGCACGTAAAGAAACAAATGCTAATGTAAGTGTAATATTTGTACCACCACAATTTGCTGCTGATGCAATTTTAGAATCTATTGATGCAGGAATAGAATTAATTATATGTATTACTGAAGGTATTCCTGTACGAGATATGATACCCGTAAAAGAAGCTTTAAAAAATAGTAATTCAAGGCTTATTGGTCCTAATTGTCCCGGAATAATTACTCCCGAAGAAACAAAAATTGGAATAATGCCTGGTTTTATTCACAAAAAAGGTAAAATAGGTGTGGTATCTCGTTCGGGCACTCTTACTTACGAAGCAGTAAAACAATTGTCAGATTTAGGATTAGGACAATCAACTTGTATTGGTATTGGTGGCGACCCAATTGTAGGAACTCAACATATAGATGCTATTAAGCTATTCAACGAAGATAAAAATACAGATGCTATTGTTATGATAGGAGAAATTGGTGGCTCAGCTGAGGAAGAAGCAGCAGAATTTATCAAAAATAATGTCAAAAAGCCTGTTATTGCTTTTATTGCTGGAAGAACGGCTCCGCCAGGAAGAAGAATGGGACATGCAGGAGCTATCATTTCAGGTGGTAAAGGTACAGCCGAAGATAAAATTAAAGCACTAAAAGATGCAGGTATTTATGTAGTTGAAACTCCTGCATTAATAGGTAAAACTGTTTACGATGTATTAAATTCTAAAAAAACAACTAAAAAACAATCGTCTAGTTCTAAAAAATCGTCAAATAAAACTGAAACAAAAAATACTGAAAAAACAACAACTAAAAAAGTATCAAAAACTAAATCTGTAAAGTAAAATAAAGGGAATAAAGATGTCAAATAAAACATTAGCCATAATTAAACCAGATGCAGTTGCTAAAAATGTAACAGGTGAAATTATAGCAAGAATTCAAAAAGCAGGATTCAAAATTTTGAATTTTAAATTAACTAAAATTACTGATAATGTAGCTAAAGAATTTTATGCTATACATAAAGAAAGATCTTTTTTTAATGATTTAATTAAATATATGACAAGCGGTCCGATAGTTCCTATCGCTTTAGAAAAAGAGAATGCAGTAGAAGAATTTAGAAAATTAATTGGTGCTACCGATCCATTAAAAGCCGAAGCAGGTACTATTCGAGCAGATTTCGGAACAAATATCGAAGCTAACGCTATTCACGGTTCTGATTCAGATGAAAATGCTAAAAGAGAAATAGCATTTTTCTTTAGTGAAAGTGAAATAGTTGCTATAAATAATTAATGCAAAAAAAATTCTCAAAAATATCTACAGAAATTATAAAAGAAAATCCATATTGGATTTATAAAAAAGATAAATATTATTTGCCTAACGACGAAATAGGTGATTTCCATTATATAGAAACTAACGGTTCTATTTTGATAATACCTATAATAAATAACAAAATTGTATTCGTCAATCAATTTCGTTACTTAAATCAAAAAAATAGCTACGAATTTCCTGGTGGTGGTATCGATAAAAGATTATCAATAGAAGAAAATTTACAAAAAGAATTATCTGAAGAAGCTGGATATATATCTAACAAAATAATATACTTAGGTGAATTCAATCCATTTAATGGTGTTACAAACGAAATTTGTTACGTCTATATAGCTACAGATTTAGAACAAAAGATTGCAAAACCTGATATAACAGAAGAATTTAGTGTTAGTTTATTTGATTTAGAACAAATTAACGAATTATTAAAGAACAATAAAATTTGGGATGGAATGACTTTATCAGCGTGGACAATTTTTTTATATTCTAAATATTTTATTGATTTTTTTGGAGAATGAAATGAAAAAATTAATATTGCTTTTGTTTTTTGTCAATATAAATTTTTTATTCTCTCAAGAAAAATCGTCTGTTCAATCTTCAGCAAGCGATAAAGTCTACTATACTGTAAGGCCAAATTTTCCTGTAAATGTTCAAAATATATATTTATTAACTGATTCAACTGATATAGAAAGAGTTTTTAGCGATGGTAGTAAAGAAAAATATAAAAGAATTCTAAAATATTATTTTTCGTTATGGGCACCAAGTCCACCTAATAAAGAAAGACAGTTATCAGTATATTGTAGTGTAGATTCATTAGAGTATAAGTTAATAACAAAAGATACTATTTATTACTATCATTCACAAGCTGATGATCTAAGACCATTAAAACACGAAGATTTTCAAATATTAATATCACCTTTAGGTTTAGAATTCGAAATGGTATATTCTCCTTATTGGGACGTAGGAAAAATTGGTGGAGAAATATACGAAGAAAGAATTAACTTAATTAAAAATCCTGAATATAAAATAAACGATCATATAAAGCAATTTACTTGGGAAGAAAGATTATCAAAATATCCGCTTTTACACTATTTTGATATTGTAAAGGGTTTATATCCTTATAATAGAGTATTTATCGATTCTGTTTGGACTGCTCAAGTAATACATAATATAGAAGGGGTAAATATAATTGACTCAGTAAATTTTAAATTAACTAATTTTAACATAAAAAATTTCTTTATAGAAGGAGAAACTTTTGGTGTTAGTCCGTTAAAAGATAATTTTGCGAGATTATTCAACATTCCTATTCTTACAAATCCAAATAATGTAAATGGTAGATCCTTTTATAAAATAAAATTGCATCCTAAAGGAACTATAGAAGACTTTACTATAGATTCTCAGTATAAAATCGAGTATAAAGTAGAAAATGATATAATTATCCAAAATATTAATAATCTCAGACATTGGAAATTATTAGGAAGTTATAGAATATAAAAATATTTTTTTTATTATTAAAAAAATGTTTAAATTTACATTATTATTTCTTCAGGGGGGAAGAATTTAATTCTTTTTTTACATTATGGCTAATAAAAAAATAGAATTTAAAGATTTTTTTAATGCAGGTGATATATTAGCTGTATTAGTAATAGTTGCAGGAGTATTGTTAGCAATTTTTATCGATGATATCGCAATTAAAATGATAGGCATAAGTGTAGCCTTATTGGGAGCAATTGCTTTATTTATGTTAATCTCGCAAAGATTAACTGATATAGTAGATACCAAGGCAATTAATAAGAAAAATAAAAAAGAATACGAAGTTACCACCACTTATAATACTTCTGGCGTAAGAAAAACAGTCGAAAACTTCGATTACTCTTTAAGTGAAGATGAATTATATCCAAAAAAAAGTGATGTAAAAGAAAATAAAAATGAAAATGCTGAGGTTTTAAATTTAAAAGAAAACATTGAAATAAAAGAAACCGAAAATAAAACTGATGAAAATCCAATAAATAATAAAAATACTTTATCTAATCCTATATATAATGATAATTATTCGAGTGTAAGAATTGTAGGTATATATAAATCAAATAAAAATATTGAAAACTTAAAAAATGAAACTAAAGAGCCAGATAAAAATATAATAAATGATAAAATAAATGATCAAAATATTAATGATATTCAACAAGAGCCGATAATTCAAACTAAAATTGAAGAAAAAGAAAAAATAGCAAAAAATGATTTCCCAAAACACTATTTCTTCGAAAAAGATATTTTAATTGGAGAAGAACCTAAAACAGAATTTGATTATTTCATTTCTCGTATTTTATTAATTCTAAAATCTTTAACCGATACTCGTTCTGCTTTCTTATTGTTAGTTGATAATAAAAAGGAAAATTTTACCATAGAAAGTTACGCATCAGATATACAATTAGATTTTTCAAGTAAAAAAATATATCCAATTGCAAATGATATTATATCTCAAATTATTATTAATTCTAAACCCGAAATTTTAACAGAGCTTAATCCATTATCAATTAAAGACTTAATTCCATATTACACTAATGAAGTAAATGTAAAATCCTTTATCGGTATTCCTGTTATTTGGAATGAAAATGTAATTGCTGTATTAACTGCTGATTCTGTATTTGAAGATGCTTACGATTCGGCATCAGTATCATTAATGGGTCAATTTACTAAATTAATTTCTGGATTAATTAAAAGCTATACACACAAAATAGACTTAATCGAAGCTGCAAAAACATTAGAAATTATAAGTAAATTCCAAATAATTGAATTATCGAATAAATTTTCTACAGAATATCTTTATGAAAATGTTTGTAAAAACTTACTTTCAATATTTGATGGTTTTACAAATGGTATATGCGTCTATGATTATGACAATGATAAGTGGAATATTAATTACTTGGTATCAAAAAATCAAGTAAAGAAAAATATACCTTTTAACCTAGTGAGTTCTTTATTAGGAAAAACTATTATAAATGGAGAGACTATTTATAAATCAGGACTTGATTTGGTTAATATTTTAAGAACGCATCCTGATGAAGAAAAATTTAAGTCGGGAGAATTTTTATCTGTGCCAATAAGAACTCATAGTGGAGTTTATGGTGCATTATTTATAGAATCAACACCATACGAAAAATTAACAGATTTCGATATATCTATCTTAGAAATTTTAGCTAATCACTTAGGTGCTACTATTGAAAGGATTAATCTTATTAGATTATACCAATCTTCTTCAATTAAGGATAAAGGAACAGGTTTATTCAATTCTAATGCTTTTTTTGAACGTTTAGAAGAAGAATTAGAAAGATATAATGAAAATCAAGATAAAAATTTATCATTACTTTTATTTAGAATAGATAAATATAGTTCTATAGATCCCGATTTACATTCAGAAAGGTTAGAATTAGCAAAAAATAGTGTACTCCATATATCTAAAAAATATTTTAAAAAATATGAGCCTGTTGGCAGAATTGATACTGAAACCTACGGTGCTTTGCTAATAAACAAAGATTTTACAAACGCTAAATTAATCGGAGAGAGATTTAGGAACGAAGTTGCTAATACTATGATAGAATACGAAAATGTAAAATTTAATGTTACTATTTCTGTAGGAATTTCTCATATAGCAAAAGGTATGAGTCTTAATACTTTTGTATCAAATTCTATAAATGCTCTTTCAAAAGCAATGGAAGTAAATAATTATGTTCAAGTTTATAATTAATAAATGAAAAACGCTAAATTAAAAAATGAAATTATAAAAATAATTTCAGAAAATGGTCCATCTATTCAGTTAAAAGATATAAGTAAATTCTTAAAAATCAAATCCGATACCGCAGAATATTTTATTTTAAAAGATATATTAAATCAACTTGTTGAAGAAAATGTTCTTCACAAGTCAGCAAGAAGAAGATATTCTTTAAATAGCCAGATAGAAGAAGGAATTATAATAGGTAGATTAAAAATTCTTCATAACAAAGGTGTAATCGAAACTGAAGAAGGTAATTTGCCTAATATTAGTATTAAAATAAATCATTTGAATACTGCATTAGATGGCGATTTAGTAAAAGTAAGGTTATTAGCAAGTAGAAAATCAAGGAAACCACACGGCGAAGTTATTGAAATTTTGGAGAGGTCTACTTATCCAATTGTTGGAACATTAGACTATAATGGCTATTTCTATTTTATAATTCCTGATGAAGAGAGATTTTATATTGACTTTCTTGTTCCCGAAAGTAAACTAAAAAATGCTAAGGTTGGTGATAAAGTATCCGCAAAATTATTAAAGTGGGACGATCCATTACAAAATCCGACTGCAGAAATAATCGAAGTATTTGGCAAAGCAGGATCTCCAAAAGTTGAGTATGATTCGATAATTAGGGAATTTGATTTACCTTCAAAATTCCCACAAGAAGTAATTGATGAAACTAAAAAGTATAAAGTACCTGCTAATAGAAAAGTTGCAGGCAGACTCGATTTAAGAAATAAATTGATAATTACTATAGATCCATACGATGCAAAAGATTTTGATGATGCTTTATCACTAGAAATTTTAGATAATGGCAATTACTTATTAGGTGTCCATATTGCAGATGTTAGTTATTATGTAAAAGAAAATTCTTCTTTAGATATAGAAGCAAGGTTTAGAGGTAATAGTATTTATTTAGTTGATAGAGTTATTCCTATGTTGCCGGAAGAGTTATCCAATGAAATATGCTCTCTAAAACCTGGTGTACCAAGATTTGCATATTCTATATTTATCGAAATTACCAATAAAGGCGATGTAGTTAATTATGAACTTTTCGAATCTTTGATTAAAAATCAAAGAAGATATAATTATGAAGAAGCTTTGGAAATAATTGAAACCGAAAAAGGAGATAATGCAGAGTTATTAGTTAGCTTATATAAATTATCAAAAATATTAAGAGAAAAAAGATTTCAAAAAGGTGGTATTAATTTTCAAACAGTAGAATACAAATTTGTACTTGATGAAAATAAATTTCCTATAGATGTAAAAATAAAATCTACAACTAAATCTACTTCATTAGTTGAAGAATGTATGCTACTTGCTAATCAATGTGTAGCTAATTTTATTTCAAAAAAATCACGAGAAAAAAAATTAAAAGCGAATTTGCCTTTTCTTTATCGTGTTCACGAGGCTCCTGATCCACTAAAAATTAAAGAAGTTTTTAAATTTATTTCTACTCTTGGCTACGGAACTATTAAAAATGTAAATTCATCAAAAGAGATAAATAAATTATTAGATAAATTTAATGACAAGCCCGAAAAAACTATTGTAAATCAAGTATTGATACGTTCTATGGCAAAGGCTATTTATTCTCATATTAACATTGGGCATTATGGTCTTGGATTTAATGAATATACTCACTTTACTTCTCCAATAAGAAGATATCCAGATTTAGTTGTTCATAGAGTTTTAAAGGAATATATTAATTATGAATTATCTCCCAAGAGATTAGAATATTTAAGACAATTTATGAAGGATGTAGGGCAACATACTACAAATACAGAAAGATTAGCTATGGAAGCCGAGCGAGCATCTGTTAAATTTACTCATACTGTAATGGCACAAAAACACATCGGTAATGTATTTAATGGTATTATAACAGGTGTTGTAAGTTTTGGTTTGTTTGTGCAGGTCGAAAAAATATATGCAGAGGGTTTATTGCATATTAGAGATTTAGATGATGATTATTACATTTTTGATGAACCTAATTATTGTCTTATCGGAAAATCTAAAAAGAAAAAATTTTCAATAGGACAATCTATCAAAGTTAAAATAGTCAAAGTAAATGTAGATAAAAGAACAATTGATTTAATACCATACAAAGAATAATAAAATGTTTACTGGAATTATCGAAGAAATAGGGATAATTAAGAATATAGCTAACTACGGAAATGCCCGAAAACTAGAAATTATATCTCAAAAAATTTTATTAGATTCTAAAATTGATGACTCAATTTCTATTGACGGAGTATGCCAGACTATAATAGATATAAAAAATAATTCGTTTACAGTAGAAGCAGTAGAAGAAACTATATTAAAAACTAATTTTAATAATCTAAGAAATAATGATAAAGTAAATTTAGAGCGTTCACTAAAACTTGATACCAGACTCGGTGGTCACTTAGTACAGGGGCATATAGATTGTACTGGAAAAATAACCTCAATAATTAAACAATCATTGGGAATATTAATGACTATTGAATTTCCTATATGCTATAAAAAATATATAGTCGAACACGGTTCGATTGCTATTAATGGTATTAGCCTAACTGTAGCTCGGATATCTAATTCTTCATTTACAGTGTCTGTAATACCACATACTTGGAATAATACAACATTAAAATATAAAGGTTTAGGTTCTATAGTTAATTTAGAATTTGATTTGTTAGCTAAATATGTAGAAAATATGATAAACTTTAATAAAAATTCTGATAATAATTTTCTATCAAAATTTATAGACCAACCTTATTAAATAAAAAACGCCCCAAATCTGAGGCGTTCTTTTTAAAATTAACACAAATATAATTATTAATACATTCCATCCATTCCGCCCATACCACCTGGAGGCATTGGCGATGGTTCTTCTTTCTTAGGTTTTTCTACAATTGTAGCTTCGGTAGTTAATAATAGTCCAGCAACTGAAGCAGCATTTTCTAATGCAACACGACTTACCTTTGTTGGATCTATTACGCCCATTTCAAACATATCACCAAATTCGCCTGTAGCAGCATTATAACCATAAGCACCGTTACCTTCTTTTACTTTATTAACAATTACTGATGGTTCTTCTCCAGCGTTAGCAATAATTAAACGAATTGGTTCTTCTATAGCACGACGGATAATTGCTATACCTGTTTTTTGATCTTCATTTTCAGGTTTTAAGTTATCTAAATGTTTAATAGCACGTAAAAATGCTACTCCTCCACCAGGAACTATACCTTCTTCTACAGCAGCACGAGTAGCGTGTAGAGCATCTTCTACTCTTGCTTTCTTTTCTTTCATTTCTACTTCTGTTGCTGCACCAATTTTTAGTACTGCAACACCACCGCTTAATTTAGCCAAACGTTCTTGTAATTTTTCTCTATCGTAATCTGAAGTAGTTTTTTCGATTTGAACTTTAATTTCATTTATTCTCTTCTTAATTTCTTCTTGGCTACCATTTCCTTCTACAATAGTAGTATTATCCTTATCAATAATTACTTTAGAAGCAGTACCTAAGTATGATAAAGTTGCTTGATCTAATTTATATCCTTTTTCTTCGCTAATTACTGTACCACCTGTTAATACTGCAATATCTTCTAACATTGCTTTTCTTCTATCACCAAAACCAGGAGCTTTTACTGCAGCAACTTTTAATGTACCTCTTAATTTATTAACTACTAATGTTGCTAAAGCTTCGCCCTCTAAATCTTCTGCTATAATTAAAAGAGCTCTATTTGATTGTGAAGTTTTTTCTAAAATAGGTAAAATATCTTTTATTGCTGATATTTTCTTATCGTGTATTAAAATATATGGGTTTTCTAATACAGCTTCCATTGAGTCAGCATCGGTAATAAAGTATGGAGATAAATAACCTCTATCGAACTGCATACCTTCTACTGTTTCTAAAGAAGTATCTGTTCCCTTTGCTTCTTCTACAGTAATTACTCCATCTTTACCTACTTTTTCCATAGCTTCTGCAATTAATTCGCCAATTGCAGTATCATTGTTTGCTGAAATAGTACCTACTTGTGCAATTTCTTTTTTACCTTCTACTTCACGGCTAATTTCTTTTAAACCTTCTGTTATTGCTGTTACAGCCATATCAATGCCACGCTTTAAATCCATTGGATTTGCACCAGCAGTAACATTTTTTAGTCCTTCACGATAAATTGCTTGTGCTAAAACGGTTGCAGTAGTAGTACCGTCGCCTGCTACGTCAGAAGTTTTTGAAGCAACTTCTCTTACCATATTAGCGCCCATATTCTCGATTGGGTCTTCTAATTCTATTTCTTTAGCTACTGTAACACCATCTTTAGTTACTGTAGGAGCACCGAATTTCTTATCTATTATTACATTACGACCTTTTGGACCTAATGTAACTTTTACTGCATTAGCTAATTGGTCAACACCTCTTTTTAGTGCTGAGCGAGCTTCTACATCATAATTAATTAATTTTGCTGCCATATTTTAATCTCCTATTATAATTGATAAATTTCTTAATTAATAATTGCAAAAACATCACTTTCACGCATAATTAATAGTTCTTCGCCATCTACGTTAATTTCTGTTCCTGCATATTTGCCATATAATACTTTATCTCCAACTTTTAATTGCATTGGTAATACTTTACCATCTTCTGTTTGTTTACCTTGACCAACTGCAATTACTTCGCCTTGCATTGGTTTTTCTTTTGCAGTATCTGGAATAATAATTCCGCCTTTAGTTACTTCTTCTGCTTTGGCGGGTCTTACGATTATTCTGTCATGCAATGGTTGTAAAGCCATATTTTACCCCTTTTATTAATTAATAAAACATTTTAAATCTCATTTTAAATTGTTAGCACTTACTATAAGAGAGTGCTAACATATTAACGGTATATTTTTTTTATTATTTTAAATTTTATAAAAAAATCTTTATTTTTTGATGATTTTAAATATAATTTTTGATTTATTCGTATTTTAAATAATAATATTTCTCAAAAAGGTAATTATATGAAAGAAAAAAATGAAAAAAATTTATCCCAAAAAAGTTTAGATTATCACGTAAAATGCGTTATTGATGGTAAAAGAACATTTGAAAATGCTTTTCAATCTGTTACAAGAATGATACTTAATTATCCAGATGGTATTAAAAAAATTACTGTAAATGGTAAAACAACTTATGATTTTGGTCTATTTAGAAAGCCTGGTAAGCATATTATTGGTATGTATGATGAAATTAATAGTTTCGTATCATTTGTAAAAGATGCAGCAGATGGTGGTTCATCTGCAGAGATGGCTTTTGTACTAATTGGAGAACCAGGAAATGGTAAAACATATTTTGTAGATTATTTAAATAAATGTTATAGAGATTTTATTAGTATGCCTGAAAATAATCGTTTTACTTTTAAATTTAAAAATCTAAATTTATTAGGTGGTTATGGGAAAATTACTGAAATAGAATCTCAAACATTCGAAGACCCTATGATATTAGCTATGAATATATTTCCTGACAAAGAAAAAAACATAGAATATCTTAAATCCTTAGGTGCTGATAATAATCAAATTAAAAAATATTATAAAAATTATAGACCATTAGGTGCTTGCTCTGATTATATTATGAATCAAATTAGAGAATATTGTGAATATAATATTGATAAAATTAAAGAATTTTTCGAAATTGTATTAGTACCAATTAGTGAAACCAGAGGAACATTAACAGGAAAGTATGCCGCAAAAGATAAAATTACTTCGTCTGCAGTAGATTTATTAGGAGATGAATCAATTTCAAGAATTCTTCATATAACTGATAGCAACCATCCATATAGATTTGATTTAAGGCGTGGTGCTTTAGCACGTGTAGCAGGAGGAGGGATTCATTTTGCTGATGAAATTTTTAAAAACAAGCGTGATTTAGTGCAAGTTTATCTTGGTGTAATTCAGAATAGAACTATTGAAATCGAAGGTTTTAAATGGCCATTAGATACATTAATAATTGCAACAAGTAATAATGCAGAGTTTCAAAGATTTCTAGAAGAAAAAGAGCAAGCACCAATTGTAGATAGATGTAGATTATGCTATATGTCGCATAATACTAATTATATTTTACAACAAGAATTAACAGCAATTGCTATTGGCAGCTTAGAAAAAACTACTTTTTCAGGTGAAAAATTACATATCGATCCAAATTTAAATTATGCTCTATCAGTTGCATTTACACTTACTAGAATGCCTCCATCAGATAAATTAACTCCTGTAGAAATGATGAAATTAGCAGCAGGCGAAGTAGCAGGCGAAAAAAGTGTTAAAACTTTGGCTGAAGTAATTGACCAATTAAATAGAGAAACAGATATTACTAAGAGATTCGGGCAGAAAGGTTTAGGTCATCGAAATTTAGGAAGAGCAATCCAAATTTTGCTTGAAAAATCTGAAACTCAAGAAGGTAAGTGTATGTGGGCTGGAGATGTATTTCCTGCTATAGAAAGTGTTATTTTAGATTATGTACAAGACCCAAATGATAGAACTAAATATTTAAACGATTTAAAAATAGCTAAATCTCTATATAGAGAGCGAATTATGACATCTATTTTTAATGCATATATGGACGAACCCGATGCTATCCAAAAAGATGTAATGAATTATGTAAATATGATTATCGGTATTGATGCTAAAAATTTAGGTCCAAACAAGTTATGGACTTACAGAGACCCACAAACAGGTAAATTAGTCTCTATTAAAATTGATGAAAACTTTATTGATAGTGTAGAGTCAAGATTAGGACTTAAAAGTAAAGAACAAAAACTTAGCTATAGAACTACTATTGCAAAAATTTATGGTCAAAAAATGATCCAAGACCCTAATTATGATTTTATGGATAATAACGATTTAGTCAAAGCTGTTACTGATGTAAGATTAAAGTCGGATATTGCTGGTGCTGGTAGTTTGGTTGGTGCATTGTCTAATAGGACAAATGAAGAAAATCAAAAATTATATAATAGAATGATCAAAACTATGATAGAAAAGTTAGGTTACGATAAAACTTCGGCAGAAAAAACTATTGAGTATTTTTGCACTCAAGAAGATGCAGCTTAAAAATTTTTTCATTAGTTTATAGATAAATATTAATTTTGTTATAAATCTATAATTTAAATGCAAGATATAATAAATAAGACAGAATTAGTTGATAATATTCCTGTTGCTATTTTTAGAATAGATTATTTGGGAAATTTATTATCATTTAATAATTATTTCTGTGAACTTCTTAATTTAAATCTAATTGATGGAAATAATTATAATATTATTGATTTAGGTATTTTAAATTTAAATATTATTAAAGAAATCATAATAAAGTTTAAAGAAACAAAAATTATAAATAATTACTATAGCTATCTTAAAAAATCAGATGGTAACTTAATTTTTGTAAGTCTATATGGTAAATTAATTGAAACATTTGATTCTCAATTTATAGATATTGCAATTTTTATTTTAGAGGATAAATCTCAAATTAGAGAAAAAAAATATCTAATTGAAAATGAATATGATAAATTAAGCGAACATTATAAAAATTTTCTCGATAACATACCAATAGGAATGCACTTTTATAGTTTGGAAAATGATAAATTAATTTTTATAGGATACAATAAAGAAGCTAATAAGATTTTAGGAATAGACAATAGTCAGTTTTTAAATAAAGAAATAGAAGAAGCATTTCCACAGGTTAAAAATACTATAATTCCAACAAAGTATAAATATGTTGCTTTAACAGGTGAAAAATGGGAACACGATAGATATTTTTATAAAGATAATTTAATTGAAGGTGCATTTAAAATTTTTGCTTTTAAATATGCACATAATAAAATGGTTGTTGCATTTTACGATATAACTGAAAATGTAAAATTAGAACAGAAGCTTAAAATTAGTGAACATAGAAATAGATTAATATTAGAAAATATTCCACTTGGATTACTAATTTATAATAAAGGTAAAATAATTTATTTCAACAAATCATTATTAAATTTATTACATTGCTCAGATTACGAACAATTAGAAAAATTAAATTTTATTGATATCATTCATCCTTTCGATAGAGAAGAAGTTTTAAATTTCATATTAAAATTATATTCTACACTATATAGCAACGAACAAAATGATTTTGCATCATTCGAAACTAGAATTAAAACTTTCGATAATAAAGAAAAAATATGCGAAATAAAAGCTATTTCTTATTTAGAACAAGAAGAAATTTATTTGTTACTTTTATTAGAAGATATTACAATCAGAAAACAACAGCAAACAGAATTAATTAAAGCAAAATTAAAAGCTGAAGAAAGTGATAAGCTTAAAACTGCTTTTATTTCTAATATATCTCACGAATTACGAACTCCAATGAATGGAATTATTGGGTTTTCTAAATTAATAACTGACAATAGTGTTACAAATGAAGAGAAAAAAATATTTTCCAATGCTCTTATCGAAAGTACTAATAGACTATTAAATACAATTGAAGAAGTTTTATTGATTTCTCAAATTCAAAACAATCAAATTGATTTATTTACAACAAAATTTTCGATATTAGAATTAATTAAAGATTTATATAATTTCTATTTAGTTTTTGCTAAAAGAAAGTATTTAAATTTTATTTTAGAAATACCGGAAGATCTTTCTTTAGATTTCTTTATAGAAAATGATTTAGAAAAAGTTAAAATTATTATAAAACATTTATTAGACAATGCTTTTAAATTTACATTTAATGGTTTTGTAAAATTAAAATTAGAAATTAAAAATGATATAGTTTATCTTCATATATCAGATAGTGGAATTGGAATTTCTGAAGAATTCTTATCTAAAATTTATAATATTTTTGCACAAGAGAATATTTCGTTATCCAGACCTTACGAAGGTTTAGGTTTAGGTTTACCGATTGTAAAAGGTTTATTAAATTTAATGAATGGTGAAATTAATGTTAGTTCAAAAATAAATAAAGGTACAACTGTTACTGTAGCATTTCCAATAAAATTAAGTAAGGAAGTATTTATGAAAAGAAGGTTATCTTTAAATGAACTTAAAAATGAAAGATTCCTATATAATTCAAAAGTTTTAATAGTTGAAGACGATCACGTAAATCTTATGTTTTTAAAAAGGATATTAGAAGCCAATTTTCAAACAAAAATATTATATGCAGAAAATGGGGAAGATGCCTTAGAGATTTTTAAAAATAATCAAGATATCGAAATTATATTAATGGATTTAAAAATTCCAAAATTGACAGGTGTAGAAGTAACAAAAGAAATTTTAAAAATTAATCCAAATATTCCAATTATTGCTGTCACTGCTTATTCAAATTCTGAGATAAAAAATTTAGCATACGATATAGGTTGTAAATATGTAGTTGTAAAACCATATGAACAAGAACATTTATTTAATGTAATGTATAATATTTTAAAGAGAAATAAAAATTAAATATTATGAATAACGTGTTTTACAATTCCTTGTATTTGAAATTCCCAATAGGGCTTTATTTCTATTGGTAAAAATTTTTCATTCGCAGAAAATAGATAGGTTATCCCATCTATTATTCTATAAGTTTTGACCGCTAATTCACCATTTAATGCAGCAATTACAACACTCCCATTTTTAGCTTGCTCCTTACGATTTACTATAAGTATGTCGCCATCATAAATACCTTCGTTTATCATACTTTCGCCCGATACTTTTACTAAAAAATAATCTTCGGGCTTAGGAGTAAGCAAAGAATTTAGGTCTAATTTATATACTTCATTTTTTTTATGTTTTTTATTTTTAGATGCAATATAAAAATTACTTTCGAAACTATATTCAGTCTTTAATTCTACAATTTTCTTAACTTTCATAATTAAAATGAACGAATTATTTTTGTTACAGTTCCTAAAATATTAAATTCTGTATCACCAATATGTAATGGTAAAAACTTTTGATTATTTGATTCTAAATAAATTTCACCATCAATTTCTCTATAAATTTTAATTGTTAATTCATTACTAATTGAAGCTAATACAATTCTACCATTAGTTGGTACAATCGAGGAATCAATAATTAGTATATCATTGTCTCTAATACCATAAGATTGCATATTTAATCCCGATACTCTTGCAAAAAAAGTAGTAGCTGGATGATCAATTAAAAATTCATTTAAATCTATTTCATTTTTTATTTCATTATCAATAGGAATAGGAATTCCAGCTGATACGGAAACTTCAAATAAAGGGACTTTTTTATTTAATAAATCATTAGGCTTATAGCCAAGAATTTCTATGACTTCCATCTTTATCTCCAAAAAATTGATTTCCCCCCTTTGCAGGTAATGTAAATATAATATA
>Ga0308414_1000723_pt1 | contig 21407 bp, 12 predicted proteins | sample HotsprSampleOS50_FD_205667 | JGI IMG/M metagenome (GOLD analysis project Ga0308414, IMG submission 205667) | Hot spring phototrophic mat microbial communities from Octopus Spring, Yellowstone National Park, Wyoming, United States - 20090730_OS50 ...
CACGTCCGTTCCACGCGCACACACGCACGCCGAATCCCCGCACAAACCCATGGAGGGACGTGGTCCCCCACGTCCGTTCCACGCGCACACACGCACGCCGAATCCCCGCACAAACCCATGGAGGGACGTGGTCCCCACGTCCGTTCCACGCGCACACACGAGATTGCGAATGTTCCGCCAACGCCTTTCCGCACCACATGCGGACGCCGGGACGGCGTCCCTCCAGCGCGTTGACGCGCGTTCTGCCAACGCCTTTCCGCACCACATCCGGACGCCGGGACGGCGTCCCTCCAGCGCGTTGACGCGCGTTCTGCCAACACCTTTCCGCGCCGCATGCGGACGCCGGGACGGCGTCCCTCCAGCGCGTTGACGCGCGTTCTGCCAACGCCTTTCCGCACCACATGCGGACGCCGGGACGGCGTCCCTCCAACGCCTGCACATCCAACGGCAGACGCGGCGCTCCGCGCCGCTTGCAGCGGCCGCAGGCCGCGGACGTGCAGTGCCGCTTCGCGGCACGGACGCGCCCGCAGGGCGCTTGCAGCCCGCGTAGCGGGCGGACTTGCAGTGCCGCCCCGCGGCACGGACGCGCCCGCAGGGCGCTTGCAGCCCGCGTAGCGGGCAGACGCGGCGCTCCGCGCCGCTAAAAAAAAACGGCGCGGCTCGCGCCGCGCCGTCACCTCATCCTAACCACCACCCAACTCTTTACTTCCGCCGCATCCCCACCAGCGCCAGCAACCCTAGCCCGATCAGCCCCGGCTCCGGCACCAACTGTATCCCAATGCTTCCCGTCCCAGCGATGATGTTCGCCGTGATCCCCGGCACCCCGCTCACATCCACCACCAAATCATTCGCTGCATTCCCGTTCAGCGTCGTAAACGCAAACGCATCATTCGTCACGCCAATTTGAATGCTCCCCGCATTCACCACCTTCACCGTCACCGCCCCCGCGCTGATGTCCAATGCATTAACACTCAGCTTGTCCGCCGTGGCGCCGCTTACTTCCCAGTTGAGAATGCCGCCCGCCGCAAACACCGCGTTTCCCGCCGTCGTCAGCGTCCCGATGCTGTTGCCGGGCGAGACGATCCCGCCGGACAGATTGGTGATCGTGCTGCTCAGCGTCCCGGCCCCGCCCAGCACCGCGCCCGCGCACACCGTCACCGGCCCGTTCACCGCGTTCCCGCTCGGGTTGTTCGCCAAGAATACGCCGTTGGACAGGATCACGTTGAACGTATTCGCGTTTTCGTTCGCCGCTACAACGTCTGTCGTCCCGCCGCCGCCAAAACACATCGTCAACCCACTCGCCGACACGCTGAACCCAGGCACTTTCACGTAACTGCCCTGATCAACATTCCAGAAATTCCAGTGAACTGTGTTTTGTACCAAGCGCGGCTTGCTGATCAGGTTCACATTCTTCGTCTTGAAGCGCACTTCGTGATAATTGCCTGCTTGGCCCCTGTGCAATATAACACGGTTGCTGATCGTCTGCGCACCACTCGCGTCAAACACGATCACTTTTGGCGACGCGCCCCAATCACCTTGGAAGCTTATTGCCTGGTTAGCGTCATCGACAGCACCATACACATCTCCCTTGACAACTAGATACCCTTTCTTCAGCTTCAGTATCTTGTTGAGATTGTATTGCGTCGCGTTGATCCGAAATTCCCCGTCTTCCTGCGCATACAATGACCAGTTTGCGTTGGGGTTCCTAAACTGCCCGTTAAACACCACAAGGGCATTCGGGCCATTGATTTGCAGCGTTTTATCCCCCGTGGTAGTCGTGATCGTCACATTGCTGTTGAACGTCAGCGTCTGGTTCCAGTTTACCAGGAGATGATCACCTTGAGAGCGAAAGAGCACACCCAAGCGATGCATTGCCAGACGCGGTTGACGCTACCGTTCCGAAGCCGTTGGACGCCGTTACTGTGATTGTGTACGCTCCCGTGATGCTCATACCGCCAATACCCACTTTCAGATTCGTCACTGTAACGTTGGCTTGCACGGCCACCACATCGTTTTCAAACTCGGCAAACTGCGCCGTGTCGGACGCGCCCGGCGCCGTGCCCGACGAGCCGTTGGCCACGTTGGTCCAGTTGTTGCCGTTCGACCACAAGTTGTCGCCGCCCAAGCCGGACCAGCCGTACGTGGCCGCCCATGCACTGCCGGCCAGCAACATGCTTGCGATCACCGTTACCGCCACTACTGTGTGTTTCATCGCTTGTCTCCCTACTATTAGGAGTTACCTGTTATGCCGGGCGATGCACGGCGCACCGCACACGGCGCATTGATTCTTACTTCTATCGTAACACAGTTTTTACAAAATTTCCATAACAATTCTTTTGCGCATTCGCACAAAACTATGATTTTGTGTTATTTTATCCGAAGCGGATGCTCGTCCCGCCGCCGCCCCGCATGGGGCCTGGAAATCTCACCAGGCCACCACGCCACCAACAGCAGCGATTGAAGTTGGTCATTGGTCATTGTACCGTATGTTCCGCTGGATGCGCCGCTAGGACGCCGCTGGGAGCGCCGACATCCTTGTCGGCATCTTCCCCGCACCCACCCATCCGCCGAATCCGAGCGCACCCCCTTGGGTTCACCGGCCTCCTCTCGGTCTTATCACCGTGTGAATCACCCTTTCTGGGCTCAATCAAATGGTGGCAATTGGAACCCAAGGCCGTGCCCTAGCTACTATATTTCGCGCCATCGGCGCTCGCTCTTGCCACACCATTCTGTTCACGGAATCCCACTCAACCTGGCAGACGAACGCCGGGGCAACTGGGCGTCCGCGGGTGAAAAGCCCATGCTCGAGCACGGGCATCCCAGAAAGCGAAAACTGCTCGTCCGCACTCCACAGCGGCAGCAACCACCGCTACGGTAGAGGAGCCATCCTGGCTCCTCAGGCGGCACGATGCCGCCTCTACTTTGCCCCAGCATCCGCGCCCCATTGGCCATTCGCCTTTTGATTTTACTTCTTACTTCTGACTTCGTTCATTCTGCATTCTGACTTCCCCTTCGTGTCTTGGTGCCTTGGTGGTTAACTCCCCCAATTCGCCATTCGCTATTTGCCATTCGCTTTGCCTCTTGCGCGCGCCACGTTGAAACGCTACAATGATGCCATGACAGTACGAAGAGCACATCGTGTGTGCGGGTGCACGGCCAGCCGGCCTCTAGTGCGGCTCACACCTGCGCGCCAGAGCGCCGGGTGAGGCGATATGCCGGTCTTACGCGCCTTTGGGCTCAGCAAGGAATTGGGCGCGCGCACGCTGTTTGCGGACGTGTCGCTGACCCTCGATGCCGGCGAAAAGCTTGGCATTGTCGGCGCCAACGGCACAGGTAAAACTACCCTGCTGAAAATTCTGCTCGGCCTTGAACAGCCCACCAGCGGCAGCGTTACACGCGCGGACGGTCTGCGCATAGGCTACGTGCCGCAGCACGTCACCTGCCCGCCCGGCCAGACGGTGCAGGAGTACATTCTGGATGAATTCCACTCCCACGCCGCCGCCATGCGCGCGGCCGAAACCCGCCTGGCCCAGGCCGCTGATGACCAGCTTGACAAGGCCCTGCGCGCCTATCAGCTCGCCCGCGATGCCTTCGAGCGCATTGACGGCGACCACTACGAAGCCCGCGCCGCCAAAATGCTTTCCGCCTTCGGCTTGGCTCACAAGGATGATCAGCCCGTGGAAACCCTCTCCGGCGGCGAGCAGAATGTGCTCTCACTGGCCAAGGCATTGTTGATCCGGCCTGATCTGCTGGTGCTGGACGAGCCGGCCAATCACCTCGATTACACCGGCATCGCCTGGCTGGAAGAGTTTCTCGCAGGCTTTGGCGGCGCCGTGCTGATGGTCTCGCACAACCGGTATTTGCTTGACCGCGTGGCGGGCGGGATTCTCGAGCTTGCGCACGGGCGCGTGCAGCGCTATGCGGGGAATTATTCGGCCTACCGCGCCTTGAAACTCGAAGAGCAACTGCGCCAGGAGCGCGCCTTCGCGGAGTATCAGAAACGCTTGGAAAAGATGCAGGCGCAGGTGCAGCGCTTTGCGGACTTGGCGCGCGCGCACAGCAACTGGGGCACACGCTACCGTGCGCGCCTCTCGCACTTGCGCCACGTCGAAGCGCAGGCCGCAGACGCGCCCGAGGCCGCCGCCGCCCGCGCCGCCATCCGCTTCCGCGCCGAAGCCACCCACGCCAATATCGTCCTGCGCGTACAAAACTATTGCAAAGCCTACAACGGCCGTGTCCTGCTGCACAATGTCAATTTCGAGATCACCTCCGGCGAGCGTGTGGCGCTGGTCGGCCCCAACGGCTGCGGCAAAACCTCGCTGTTGCGCGACATTGCCGAGCACGGCCACTGGCATCATGCACACCTGCGCATCGGGCCAAGCATCACCGTAGGCTACTGCGCGCAGCAGCAGGAAGTGCTCGACCCGCGCCGCACGGTGTACGAGGAGCTGCGCGCGGCCGGTGCCACGTCACGCGAGCAGGCGCTCAGCATCCTGGCGCGCTTTTTGTTCCGCGGCGGCGATGTGGACAAGCTGGTCAGCTCCTTGTCCGGCGGCGAGCGCAACCGCTTGCAATTGGCGCGTCTGATGCTGCAAAACCCGAATTTTCTCATTTTGGACGAACCTACCAATCACCTTGATATTGACACGTGCGAAGCCGTCGAAGAGGCGCTAGACGATTTTGCCGGCACACTGCTGGTCGTGTCGCACGACCGGTATTTTCTCGACAAAGTGGCTACGCGCATTCTGGAAGTGCGCGAGCGCACAATCACTTCCTTCCCCGGCACATACACGGAGTTCTGGCTTGAACGCACCGCGCGTGAACAAGAAGAACAAGCACCGGAACCTGCGCCGCCGCCGCGCGCCACGCCCACCCCCGCCGCGCCGCGCCCGCGCCGCCCCTCGCCGCAGCATATCCAAGCCTGCGAACACGCCATCGCCGCCCTCGAACAGGAGAAGCTTGACTGCGAACAGCAGGCCGCCGCGGCCTTCGCCGCCGGCCGCCATCACGACGGCACCCGCGCCGCCCAGCGCCTCGAACAGCTGCAGCGCGAACTCGACCAACGCTATCACCAATGGCTGGCGCTGCACGAACAATGCGAAGAGCTGAAATGAGCAAGCTGGACACCGTAGAGGAGCCATCCTGGCTCCTCAGCCGGCACGATGCCGCTTCTACTTTGCCGCGACCACCTATCGCCGCTACAGTTTCCGCCCCAAATCGTAAATCGTAAATCGTAAATCGTAAATTGTAAGTCCCTTCGTGTCTTCGTGTCTTCGTGGTTAACTTCCCCAAATCGCAAATCGTAAATCGTAAATCGTAAATCGTAAATCGTAAATCGTAAATCGTAAATCGTAAATTGTAAATCCCTCTATGCCCCACGCTCCTCATTCCACCGGCTTGCCCAATCTCGATCAGCTCCTCCACGGCGTCAATCCCGGCGACAATTTTGTCTGGGAAGTGGACGACGTGGCGCAGTATGCGCGCTTCGTTGACCCGCTCGTGCAGCAGGCGCGCGCGACGGGCATCTTCATCGAATACCTGCGCTTTGCGGATCACGCCGCGCTGCTGCAGGCCGGCCCGGGCGTGCGCGTCCATGCGCTTGAGCCCAAAATTGGCTTTGAAAAATTTGTTACCGAAACGGTGAATATCATCGAACGCACCAGCGCCGGCAGCTGGTATGTCTTCGACACGCTTTCCGGCTTGGCCGAAGAATGGTACAGCGACCGTATGCTGGCGAATTTTTTTCTTGTCATTTGCCCGTACGTGCTGCGCATGGAATCCTTGGCCTATTTCTCGCTTGTGCGCAAGCAGCACTCCAACCATGCCACCGACACCATTTATGCCACCGCGCAGGTGATCGCCGACGTATACGAGCACGACGGGCGCATCTTTCTGCAGCCGCAAAAAGTTGACCAGCGGCATTCGCCCACCATGTACATGCTGCATGAGTGGCGCGGCGACGCCTTTATCCCCGTGAGCAACAGCGCCATCATCGCCGGTATCATTACCGGCGAAACCAAGCCGTTGATGACCTTCACCATTCAGCGTTACGGCCCGTGGATTCGCTCTTTCCACGAGGCCAAGGCGTGCATGACGGCCGTGGCGCGCGGCGAAAAGCCGCCCAGCGCGCTGCACCCGCATTTCGAGCATCTGCTGCGCATGGTGATCACGCGCGAAAAACCCTTTCTCGCCCTCGCCCGCAAGTACTTTACCCTGGACGACCTTATCGCCATCATGCAGCGCCTGATCGGCTCGGGGCTGATCGGCGGCAAGGCGCGCGGCATGTTGCTGGCCCAGCGCATCCTGCGCGCCGCCGATCCGTACTGGCAGCGCGTGCTTGAACAGCACGATTCCTTCTATATCGGCTCGGATGTGTTTTATACCTACATCATTCAGAATGACTGCTGGTGGCTGCGCCGCAAGACGGGCAGCATCGGCGAGATGCTCGAACGTGCCGCCCTCGCGCGCGAGCGCATCATGCGCGGCACCTTCCTCGACTACATCGAAGACCAATTCAAGGAGATGCTCGACTATTTCGGCCAGTCGCCAATTATTGTGCGTTCGAGCAGCCTGCTGGAAGACAATTATGGCAACGCATTTTCCGGCAAATACGAGAGCGTGTTTCTGGCCAACCAAGGCCCGCCAGAACAGCGCTTTCAGGAGTTCCTTAACGCCGTGCGCACCGTCTATGCCAGCACGATGAGCGAAGAAGCGCTGCTTTACCGCGTGCATCACGGGCTGCTGAACGAAGATGAGCAGATGGCGTTACTGGTGCAGCGTGTTTCGGGCGACATGTATGGCCGCTGGTTTTTTCCGCCCGTGGCCGGCGTGGGCTTCTCCTACAATCCGTATGTGTGGAACGAGCAAATTGACCCGCACGCCGGCATGCTGCGCCTGGTGTTCGGCCTGGGCACCCACGCCGTCGAGCGTGTCGAAGACGACTACACCCGCATTGTCGCGCTGAACGTGCCTGACCAGCGGCCGGAAGGCAGCGCCGCCGCCGTGCGCAAGTATACGCAGCACGCGCTCGACGTCCTCGATTTGCAGGAGAATGCGCTCGTCACGCGCAATGTGCGTGATATCTTTCACGCGCTGCCGCCACATGTGCTCGATTTGCTCGCCAGCTACGACGACGAGCAGGCGCGCCGCGCGCACGAGCTGAACCTTACCGGCGTTGTGCCCTGGCAGCTTTCATTTGCGCGGCTGTTTAACGACACCGCTTTCATCGCTGCCATGCGTTCAATGCTGGCCCTGCTGCAGGAGGCCTATCAATCGCCGGTTGACATTGAATTCACCGTCAACGTGCCGGACGACGGCAGCTTTCGCATCAATCTCGTGCAGTGCCGCCCGTTCCAAGTGCGCATCTTGGGAACAGGGGAGCTCGGGCACGTACCCTCCAATCTCGAGCCGCGCGACATTGTATTTGTCACGCATGGCCCGATTGTGGGCCAAAGCCTGGCCGCGCCGATTGACCGCGTGGTGTTTGTCGTGCCTGCCGCCTATGCGCGGCTGGGCGAGCACGAGCGCTATGCCGTGGCGCGCCTGATCGGCCGCATCACCCACGCGCCGCACGGCGGCCGCCCGCCCACCATCATGCTGCTCGGCCCCGGCCGCTGGGGCACCTCTACGCCCTCCATGGGCGTGCCTGTTTCGTTCAAAGAGATTAACACTGTGTCCGTCATCGGCGAACTGGCCCTGATGCACGAAGGGCTTGTGCCGGAAGTCTCCCTGGGCACGCATTTCTTTAATGACTTGGTCGAAATGAACATGCTCTATCTGGCCGTGTTCCCCGAGCATGAGCACAGCACGCTGAATGAGCCGTTTTTGATGCAGGCCGGGAACCGGCTGGCCGAGCTGCTGCCTGAAGATGCGGGATGGGAGCATGTCGTGCGCGTGCTGGATTTTCACCGCCCCGACAGCCCGCATCGCCTGCACCTGCATGTCGATTCCCTGCGCCAGCGCGCCGTGTGCTACGTGCGCCCCGCCAGCACGGAGTGGATGCAGTACGTCTGAGGAGAGAGCCATTGGATTTACGATTTACGATTTACGATTTACGATTTCAAATCTTGCAGCCGCGCGCAGCGCCGCGGACTTGCAGTGCCGCCCCGCGGCACGAACGCGCCCGCAGGGCGCTTGCAGCCCGCGCAGCGGGCGGACTTGCAGTGGCGCTTTGCGCCACGGACGCGCCCGCAGGGCGCTTGCAGCCCGCGCAGCGGGCGGACTTGCAGTGCCGCCCCGCGGCACGGACGCGCCCGCAGGGCGCTTGCAGCCCGCGCAGCGGGCGGGTTAAAATGCCCAATTACCGTAGTTTTGTGCGGTTTAACCCAAAAAAAGTTAAGGAATTGCGCGCGCAAAGTGGTTACAATGAAGCCAGAACCATGCGTCGTGCATAGGTGCACTGCGCACATATGTAACTTACGTAACCCAATAAGGACGAGGCTATGAAACAGATTATGCAGGCAGCAGCGGTACTGATGGCGCTGGCTCTCACTGCGCGCGGCGCAACGTACGTCTGGTCGGGCTTGGGCGGTGTGACCAATACGTGGTCGAACCCGGATAACTGGACCAACAGTGTAGATGGCAGCACGGGCGTGCCGGGCGCGGGCGATGATGCCGTGTTCCCGAAGGCCGAAGAAGCGCCCGCGCAGACCGTGGCCGCCCTCGATGCAAACGTCACCGTCAACAATGTTATCTTCGGCAACAACTTTGCCGGCATGCAGTTGACGGGCGCGTATATGCTCACCGTCACCACAGCCGCACCGGCGCTGTGGGGAGCGAATTACTTCGGCGGTTCCGCCACGATCGGCTGCGCGCTGAATTTTCCCAATGTGGCCTCCGATGTTGTGTGGGTGAACTACAATCAGGAATTTACCATCAATGGCGATGTGAATCTGCTCATCGGCAATAACGCACGCCAATTGACGATCAACGGCGAAACCGCCAAGGCTGCGTTCGCCGGGCAGTTGCGCGGCTACACCAACGCCACAGCTCAGCGCGTGACCGTTTTTTGCAACCCTGACAGCGGCGTGGTGGAACTGGGGACACAACATTATCCGCACCGCATGGTCATGTGCCGCAAAGGCACGCTGGTGCTCAAAGGCAATTACGACGCGCCCAATGGCGCCGTGGAGCACACAGTGGGCTTTCCCAATTGGGACGGCAACAGCCCGCGGCGGATTTGGATTGTGGCCGAAGCGGGCACGGCCGTGTTCAGCAACCGCTTTGCCTTTTTTCCCCGCGGCGCTGCTGACAAGTACCAGGAATTCGCCGTCAAAGCGCCCACGGTCAACGCCATCTGTGTGGGCCAGGTGCGCTTTGACGACAAAATATGGGTGTTTGTCGAAGGCGGCAGCTATCTGAAACTGGCCGGCGGCATCAACAAGGGCGACAGCGCCACCACGCACGGCGTGTATTTGGATGGCGGCGGCACGACGGACCTCGCGCGCGCGGCGCTGACGACGTTTGAGATTCCCTTCATTGTGTCCAACGGCGTGTTGCTGGCCAACAACGGTACGAATGGGCTTGCCACGCACGGCCCGGTGACGGCCTGTGCGGGCGGTGTGGTGGGCGGCGCGGGCGGCGTTGGCGCGCTCACAACCGAATCAGGCGCGCGCATTACGCCCGGCAACAGCATCGGCACGCTCTTCGTCAGCAACAACTGCGCGCTGGCCGCCGGCACGATCATTGACTGGGACGTGCAGCACGCGACGGCAGACCTGTTGCACGTGGCCGGCACACTCGATATTAGCGCGGGCAGCATCACGGTGCGTGTGCATGGCACGTGCGAAGAGACGGATACGAACGTGCTGATGCGCGCGGGCACGCTGGTGGGCGGGCCGGCCAACGTGACGCTTGTGGTCAACACCAATGATTTCATCTCAGGCGGTGTCGTGTTCCAGGAAGGCCAGCAAATCCTCGTGACGGGCTTGGTGCCCGTGCCGGAGCCGGCGGCGCTGCTGGCACTGCTGGCGGGCGCGCTGGTGGGGTTGCGGAAGAAGTAAGCGCAGCGGGGCTGCGCGTCCGCCGCGCTGCGCGGGCTGCAAGCGGCGCGGAGCGCCGCGTCCGTGCCGCGAAGCGGCACTGCAAGTCCGCGGCCTGCGGCCGCTGCAAGCGCAGCGAAGCTGCGCGTCCCTGGGATCCCCGGCATTCTGTCGGGTCTTACGCTGTTCCGCGCATGCGCGCGAAAAATGGAGGGCCGTGGTCCCCACGGCCGTTCCCCGCACACACATGAGCGCAAACCTTTCGCCAACACCTTTCCGCGCCGCATGCGGACGCCGGGACGGCGTCTCTCCAACGCGTTGACGCGCGTTCTGCCAACACCTTTCCGCGCCGCATGCGGACGCCGGGATGGCGTCCTTTGACGGTCTATTGCACTGTGGTAACATCGGTATCTTTTTTTGTCGTCTGCAACCGACAAGCAGGATGCAAGATGCAGGATGCAAGATGCAGGATGCAGGATGCAGGATGCAAGATGCAGGATGCAGGATGCAGGATGCAGGATGCAGGATGCAGGATGCAGGATGCAGGATGCAGGATGCAGGATGCAGGATGCAGGATGCAAGATGCAGGATGCAAGATGCAGGATGCAAGATGCAGGATGCAAGATGCGGGATGCAAGATGCAGGATGCAAGATGCGGGATGCAAGATGCAGGATGCAAATTGTAAATCTCTCCAGGCGACGTGATTGGCCATTCGTCATTTTGTCGTCTGTCATCACCACAAAATGTCGAATGTCAAACGTCGAATGTCAAACGTCAAATGTCGCACGCCGAATATCCAACGTCCCCTTCTGCGTTCTTCATTCTGCATTCTGCATTCTTCCTTCCCCGCCGCCTCTTCACTCTGCACGCCGAAAATGCTACAATAACAGCATGAAAACGCTTACCTGTCTTTTGGCTGCACTGATGGCACTGGGCGTGGCCGGATATCCGCTTGCTACGCAGGCCGCGCCGCCGCGCGAGCTCCACACCCTGTACTCTGTGGGCCCCTACCGTGCCGGCAACGCTGCCGCCCTGCAGGCGGTGTTGCAAAAACGCGCTGAAGAATTGCCCGCCGCCAAGACGGCTCTGGAGCGCATTCAGCAGCAGGCCGGCCGCGCGCTGCAAGCCCCGCCAAAGTTTGCCACGCTGGCCGTGCCGCTGCGCACAGCCCGCGAGAACAACCGCGTCAACACCGATACGGCGCGCGCCGCGTACTGCATGAGCCTGGCCTTCTGCGCCACCCGCGACGCACGCTATCGCAACAAGGCACTGGATTATTTCCGCGCCTGCGTCCAATTCTTTCCGCCCGAAGCAACCACCAGCAGCATTGAATTAACCAACAAGTATCATCTGTTGTACGCGCGCGACTGGCTGCCCTATTGGGCGTATACGTTTGATCTGCTGTATGACACCCTGGCGCCTGCCGAGCAGCTGGCACTGGCGCAATGGCTGCGCGGCATGGTACAGATGCTGACATGGCAAAGCATGTGGCTGCGCTCACGCACGACCTCCCACGGCGCCTGGCACAGCGCCGCCATCGGCATTGTCGGCGCCGCCATTCAAGACCCGCGTTTGATGAATCTTGCCGAGCAGCGGGTGCGCTATCAACTTGAACATCAGTTTGGACGGGAAGGCATGTGGAAAGGCGCGTCGTTGAAATTCCACTTCACTGCGCTGCGTGCCCTGCTGGCCTACGCCGAATGCACGTTGCGCCGTACCGACAATGCCTATACCTGGCGCGACGCGCGCGGCGAGTATTATCTGCGCCTGCTCTGCAATGCCCCCCTTATGCTGGTTGATCCACAAGGCATGATTCCGGGCGATGGCCGCATGGCCAGTGCGCCGCCGCCGGGTGATGTCTATCTGACCGCCGCGGCACGCTATAACGACAACCTGTTCGCCGCCTTTGCGCAGCAGGACATGCGCAGCGTGCCGGAAGAGGCTGTGGTGTGGTTTGCCGGCGTGTGCCCGCCCGCGCCGCGCGCCGAGCCGCGCCCGCCGTACAGCGTCGTGGTGCCGTCAGCGGGCGTGGGCGTGTTGCGGGCGGCCGGTACCGCTCCCGGCCAGGAGCTGTATGCGCGCCTTAACTATGGCGCCGTGAGCGGCAAAGGCGCGCCGGCCGCCAAACTTGCGCTGTACTTGTGCGGGAGCACCCGCCGGGTCAGCGGCAGCGACGAGGTGGTGCCCGTCTCATCGCCCCTGCGCCTGGGCTGGCTGCCGCACACTGTCGCACACAACACGGTGGTGCTCAACTATCGTTCACAGGCCGGCATCCGCCCTAGCACGGCTGCCGCCACGCCCGGCACTTTACTGCTGTTCGACCGCACACCTACGGTGAGCGTGATTGAAGCCGATGCGCGCAATGCGTATCCACAACTGCCGCTCTCTGCCTATCGCCGGTGTGTCGTGCTGACCGACCGCTACTGCGTTGATATCTTCACCATCAAAGCCGCGCGGCCTGTCACAGCTGACTGGGTCTGGCATGGCAGCTGCCCGCGTGTGCGCATCGAACGCGCCACGCGCGGCGAGCGCTCGCTCAACAACGAACTGCTTGACGAACGCCTCTTGGGCAGCGCCCGCGACGGCTATCAGTGGATTGATGACATCACCACTTACAGTGCACATGAACAATGGATCGCGCAGTGGGACACCGGCTTGCGCACGATCATGATGGGCCATCCCGGCACGCAGATGCTGACAGGCCGCAGCGGCGGCACCGGCCGCGAAGTGGGTGAGCTGGTCAAAGACCGCCAGTACACTGAGTCAACCCTGATCGTGCGCCGCGCGAATGTGGTCGAAACGCGCTTCGTTGCCCTGCATGAACTCGTCAGCGGTGATCCTTATGTGCAATCGTTTGTGCGTTTGGATACCGGCACCGACGCCCTCGTCTTGGAAATCATGACGCGCGACTTCAAAGATATCATCGTCGTCCAGCCGCGCCGTGTCAAGCAGGAGATGTTGATTGACGACCAGCATCAACTCACCACCGATCCGCGCCGCTTCGGCTTTGCGCGCATGACGCGCGACACCAGCAATATCGTTGAGCAACTTAGCGTGACCGTAAAGAAACTTGATTGACGCATGCGCCGCGCGGCGCCGCACATCACTCTCCTGACAGATTTCGGCACGGCCGACGGCTATGCCGGTGTCCTGCATGGCGTGATCGCGCAACGCTGCCCCGCCGCGCGTGTCATTGATCTGTCGCATCACATTCCACGCCATGATACCGCAGCTGCGGCGTATGTGCTGTGGTCATCCTACCGTTATTTCCCATCCCACACGATCTTTGTATGCGTGGTAGATCCCGGGGTGGGCACGGCGCGCACACTGCTGGCGGTGCAGACACCCCGCGGCTGTGCGTTTGTTGCGCCTGACAACGGCGTGCTGCGCTATGTGCTGGCCGAATCTCCCGGCGCGCGCGGCGTGGCCATTGATCCGCAACGGCTCGGCCTGCCACAGCCCAGCCAGACTTTTCACGGGCGCGACGTGCTGGCCCCGGCTGCCGCTGCGCTCGCCGCCGGCATGCCATTGGCGCGCCTCGGGCGCCCGTATGATCTTTCCAGCTGCGCCGTGTCTCCGGCGTGCGCGCCGCCGCATGCCCGCCGCACCTGGCATCCCGCACGCGTGCTCCATGCCGATTCCTTTGGCAATCTTATCACCGACGTGCCCCTTACCTATGACGTGCAGCGCTTCCGCTGCGGCCGCCGTGTCATTGCCACACACGTCACGGCCTATGCCGAAGCGCCGCGCGGCGTGCCGTGTTTTTTGCCCGGGAGCGCCGGCCGCTGGGAACTGGCTGTGCGCGAAGGCTCCGCCCGCGACGTGCTCAAGGTTGCAGCGGGCGCCCGTCTCTTTTTTACGCTTGCTTCATCTGCTCCTCATGACCAACGACAAGCCTTATCGTGACAATGTCGCGGCGATTGTGCTGAATCGCGACGGGCGCATCTTGACCGGCTGGAAGCACAACACGTGGCAGCTGCCGCAAGGCGGCGTCGAGCCGGGCGAAACGCCCGAACAAGCGCTGCTGCGCGAACTGGCCGAAGAAATCGGCACCCACGCCTTTCGCATTGTGCGCGCCTCCGCGCACTGGCATTGTTACGATTGGCCCAATCCGCCCGAAAAGAAGAAGCAGTTCCGCGGCCAGCGCCAGCGCTATTTCCTCGTGCACTTTGACGGCCATGACCATGACATTGACGTGGCCAAACACGGCGAATTCGCGCGCGCCGCATGGCTGACGCCTGAAGAGGTGCTGCAACATGCCTGGCACGTCAAACGCCCGCTCTACCGCAAAGTGTTTGAAGAATTCGGCCTCGTAAAGCCCGCCGCAGAATGAGCGAAAGCGAACGGGCGCCGGAGTTGGGGGTGGTCTTGCTGTTCCCGGGCTAAGCCCGCGCTTGGCGTTCCAGGCGCTGCTCGCATCCGGCGACTAGTCACCTAGGATTGGAGGGGCAACGGTCTCGTTGCCCTCATGCTACGCGCGCACAAGGCCGCCGGGGCCGGCGGCCCTCCATAGTCGCCCGGTCTGGGGTGCCGCACGCCCCATGCACTTGACACGCGCGGCACATTGTGCTACTATATTTCCACATCAGGCGCCTGCGCCATCGGGGCGCGGGAGAATCGGGAAGCCGGTGCAAATCCGGCGCGGGACCGCCGCTGTAACTGTCCTCGCAACGTTCATAGCCACTGTGCCCTGCGCGGCATGGGAAGGAGAACGAAGCCAGCGGGCAGAAGCCAGAAGACCGGCCTGAGTGACTGCCGCTCCTGCAGGGAGCCGCGCAGCGTTTCTCGGTACCAGGAACGTTGCCGCATCACTGGCGTGTTATCCGCGCCTGTCCCCTGCTCCAGCCCAGTCACGTTGTTTGCTAACCGTGTGGTGCGGTGCAGACGCATCACCACAGTGCAAGGAGAAGCGTATGTCTGCAACAACCGTGTGGGCGGGCCTGTGCGCCGCGCTCGTGTCGTCGTCTGTCACGTTGGCTGCGGTGTGGCCCAAATTCGCCGCTACGCCGGGCAATACCGCGTCGGTCAATGCCACGCCGCCGCCCAATCTCTCACAAGCGGCCGTCACCAACTCGCCCCAGCTGGGCGTCAAACAAAGCAGTAGTGTCGCCGCCAATTATGGCAACGTATACGCCTATGCCAACGGCGTAACGGGCACGTTGTATTGCCTCGACGGCGCCACACTCTCTGTCAAGTGGGCGGCCGCCGTGCCGGTGGATGACAGTTTTGGCTGGGGCAGCTGGGCCACGCCGTGCGTCATGAATTCCAGCGTGGTATTTGCGGCCGACGGCTATCTCGGCTGCTGGAACCTTGACGGCGCGCTGCGCTGGCAGACCACCATGGCGCGCGAAACTGTCAACAGCTCCCCTGTCATCGCCGGCAACCGCGTGATTGTTGGGTGCTTCAGCTACATGAATCTGGATGGCGGCATCGCGGCCTATCATTTGCAGACGGGCAGCCAGCTCTGGTATACCGCGGCCATTCCCAACAGCACGTTCTCATCGTGCACACCCGCCGTGGATGAAGCGGCCGGCCGCGCCTACGCTGTCTGCAGCAACCAGGTGTGGTGTGTTGATCTGGCGACGGGCCAGATCGTCTGGCAGGCCAGCGCGCCGGGCGCCGCGCTCAAGCTCAACAATGTGGCGCTCGCCCAGGGCACGCTGCTCGCCGTTAATTATGATTTCACGTTTGGGCAAACGAATTTGTTTGCGTTTTCCGCGGCTAATGGCGCGTTCTTGTGGAGCGCCGCGTGCGGCATGAGCGATGTGCCGCCCGCTGTGTATGGCAGCACGGTAATTCATTCCTGCGGTGACAATCTTGTACCGCCCGCCATTACGGCGTTTGACCTGGCCACGGGCTCGCAAAAATGGCAGCGCGCCGGCCTCGGCAGCATGTATGCTCCGCCCGCCACCGCTGGTGGCATTGTCTATGCCGCGGTCGGCGTGTACAGTGGCTGGTCACTGCTCACCATGTCGAATCTCACGGCGCTCAGCGTCACCGATGGCAGCACTCTGTGGGCCACCGGCACGACGCGCGGCGGCCAGGCGCCGGCCATCGCCGAGGACGTGGTCTATACGGCCAATGACGGCGTGGTCTACGCCTACCGCTGGCCAACCCTGAACCTGCTCCTGCACAAATTCTCCGCCGGTATCAACACCACAGCCGGCGGCAAAGACAAACTGAAGTTTACGGCAAAGATTGATGTAGAGTTCATCCAGCCTCCGCTGATGCCCACGTATGTGCGCATCGGTGATTTTGTCGTGTATGGCAACAATCTGAGTTTTGAGCCTCTGCCTAATCGTTTGTATGATTTCAAGATTAGCACACGATTTTCTAGAAAAGGCGCCTTCATAAGGGCTTCGGGCAAAAACGGCGTCTATGCCGGCATGTTGCCGTATCTGCCGAACGATGGCGTGACACAGGCGCGTGTCCCGATCACCATTATGACGCCAGACGGCAAGTACCTGCGGGGCGAGGTTGATTTGACGCTTAGTACGAAAAAGGGCAAGGTCAAAGCATCGCTCGTGAAAACCAAATAATGGGCGCAATGCTGCCGCGCGGCATGATACTGTGTGCACTCGGCATGGCGGCGCTGGCCGGCGCCGCCATGCCCGCCGCATCCAACCGCCCGCCTCAGCGCATTGTCAGCTTCTCCCCGGCGCTGACGGAGCTGCTCTTTGCCGCCGGCGCCGGCGCGCGGATTGTAGGAGTTTCTGATTTTTGTACATTTCCACCGGAAGCTCGCACCTGTCAAAAAGTCGGCGCAACAATAAATCCAAATTTTGAAGTGCTTCTTTCCTTACAGCCCGATCTAGTCGTGCTTCACGGCGCAATGGACACCGTCCGGCGCTTCTGTACCCTCTATCACATTAACTTCCGCTCTTTCACGCCAGATACCTTTTCCGGCATGACCAACACTTTGCAGGAGTTGGGAGAGCTTACCGGCCTCGGCGCAACCGCGCAGGTTGTCCGCGCCGCCCTTGCAGAGCGCTGGGATGCAGTGCGCATGGCGCATACCAACCGCGCGCCTGTTCCGGCGTTTGTGAGCATTTGGCGTGAAGCTGATAGAATTGCATCGTTTACGATCCCCAGCCACAGCTCCTTTATCATGGAGGCGCTGTGTGCGGCGGGCGGCAGCAATGTCTGCGCCGACGTCATCGGCAATTATCCCACCGTCGCGCTGGAGGTGCTGATGCGGCGCCGCCCGCGCATCGTGTTCGATATCGCGCCGTCGCCCCTGCCGCAGGGCGGTCTCGCGGGCTACATGCGCGCATGGGAGCGCGTGCGCAGAACGCGGGCCGGCCGCGGCATGATTATCGTTCCCATCACCAACACATGTGCGCTGATCCCCGGGCCGCGCATGGCTGAGCTGGCGGAAGAATTTGCCCGCGCGCTCGACGCGCTGCCGCACCTGCGGTGAACCTATGCAGACTATGTGCCCCTGCCGCATGCTCGTCTGCGCCGCGCTGCTCTGTGCAGCCAGCGCGCGTGCATCGTCACAGGACTGGGCCACGGCCGTGCTTGAGTATGTTCCGCAAGGAGCTCATCCGGGCTACACCAACGCCCATCACGCCCTGGGCCCCGCCGCGCGCACCACGCTTGGGTTCGATTTCAATGTGCAGGATCACGTGTTGGTGTTTCAGCCTGCGGTAGATGTCGTTTCCATCGGCCATGGCGGCCGGTTGTCATTGCTCATGGGCGCGACCGTGTTCAATGACGATGATCCCGTGCATCCGTATGGCATTGATCTGATTGTGTATGGCAATGCGTTTTTTACGATCCGCTCGGGAACATACACATTTTATGCATCGCCATGGAGCATGACATTTAGCGAGCCCGCACAGATCTGGGTGAGCGCCGACACTAGCGAATGGTTTCACGCGCCAGGCGTGATGGCGGATGATCTTTTGCCGACGCAAAGCGTGGACATCAACGGCGCGCCCAGCGATTATCTGCGGCCCGTCAATCCTGCGCTTTACACCAACGACTGGACGGACGGCACGTGGTCTTACACGAATACGGTACTGGCCTATGAGGGCGCGGGGGGCGGCGCGGGGGTGGATTTGTCGCAGCTGGAGACTGCGGGCGGGGCAGCTACCTCACTGGCCTACTGCATCGCCGTGCGTTTTGTGGATGTGTCCGGCACGGGGCGCAGCGCGGAGATTGATGCCGTGGCGCGTGTGGCTGATGTGCCGGAAGGAGCAGCGCTGGCGCTTGTGGCGTGCGCCGGCAGTGCCGTCGCGGGTCTGCGGCGCCGCGCTTTGTGCGTATGAGGCGCGGCCGACGTAACGCGCGCGGCGGCGCACTGGTGTTTGTGCTGGTGTTGTGCGGCGCACTGGCAGCGTGTGGTTTTTTCTTTGCGCTGATGCTGCATGACATGAGCGCCTCGGCGCGCATCCATATCGGCGCCGAGGTGCTTCACACGGGTGTTGATTCAGCCTTCCAGCATGCCATGGCGCTGCTGCAGGCGGATCTCACGGATGGTCCGGCGGATAGCTTTCGCGATGCCTGGGCCAGCGCGCCGCGCGGCCGGCCGTTTGCCAGCCGCCGCGCGTGGGAGCGTTATGTGCGCGCGGCCACCAACTTGCACGCCCAGCCATGGTTTGAGCTGTCCGGCCCTCTGCCTGCCACGCTCGTGCACTATCGTTTTTCGATTATTGACTGCGCCGGGCCGGGCGCAGCTCCGCCCGTCGCCTGGCGCGACGCCCGCTGGCTGCCCACGGACGACCTCAATGCCGCCGACATCGCGCGCCTGGCCGAATTGCTGCGCACATTTGATGCGGCCGCGACCAACAGCGCATGGCTGGCCCGCGCCGTAGCCCAGCTCGCCGACAGCCGCGATGATAATCATGCGTTGCACGATCCTGACCTGCCCGGCACGGAGGCCGTGCGCTTTGAGCGTGTTGTCACTGCCGCCGGCCAGCGCTGGGTGCATTTCGATGACACGCTGCGCCTCGGCCGCTACTACGAAGAACGCGCCAGCCACAATTTTTTCCTGATCAGCCACGCGGAAGCGTTTTTTAATCACGCGCTCGGCCGCACGAATATCGTGGTTACTCTTGATCACGAGCCGTTGACATACGTGGCCGGCTGGGAGCCGTACCGCGATCTGCGCGCGCGTCTAGGCCTGCCCCGCTGGCATCCCGGCATGTGGTGCGGCATCACCGCCGCCACCGGCGCCGGTTTGCCCGAACCGGCCGGCACCTTCAAGTATCAGCCCGTGCTCAGCAATTCCGTGGATGCGTTGTATTTTGACGACGATAAACTCGCGCGCTTCGATGCCCTCGGCCAGTGGCGCCAAACGGTGACATTTGCCGGCTGGTTCTCGTCGTTGAACGAACTGATGCGCGCCAACATCCGCGACGTGCGCGACCGCGGCGCGCTGGTCACTACCAAACCTTTTGCCCCTGATGCGATCTTCATCACCAACCTGGCGCCCGGCGCGCAGTATGCCGTGCAGCTCATCTCCGGCGCACGCGCTCCCCATCCGCGCGTCGCATGGTTCAGTCTTGACCACGGCGCGTCGTTCCTCTCCGCGCGTTTCAGCAAAGACGGCATGGCGCATCTGGCAGACGGCCAGCCGCTGCGCCTTGATGCGCAGCACGCCGGCGTGGCGGAGCTGCTCGTCCGCTCGCCGCGCACCGGCCTCAATGAGCACTCCCCCTTTTATCTCGAAAGCGCGCTCCTGCAGCAGCCGGAATTCATTATCTTCCGCAACGATTCCGATCTGCCGGTGAGCTTGTATGGATGGCGGCTGGGGTACCGCCTCGGCACGCGTTTGTTCTGGAGCGAACCGTTCACCTCGTCGTGTGTGTATTATGCGCGCACCAGCAGTGCCGTCAGCAACGCGCTGCCGCGCATACCGGCGCGCGGGCAGCTGGTGATAACGCCGTCCGCCGCGCTGTATGACTGGCATTACGGCACCACGCGCAACGGGGTGTGGGGCGACCATGCGCGCGAAGACACGCCGCTGGCCGAGCTGGGCTGGCGCGGCTGGGGGCCGGCGCTGGCAGCCCGACAGCTGCGCCCCGCGCGCGAACACCGCGTCGCCGGCTCGTCCAACCGTGAGTTTGTCTGGGAGACCGACTGGTATGTGCGGAGCGATGACATGGCCGCGCTGCGCGGTGTTCCGGATCTTGAGGGCATCCCGGTTGTCCTTGAAATGCCGGACGATGATTCCGTGTATGGCGTGATTGTCGCGCATGATGACGATGCGCTGACGGTGCGCTGTGCCGGCACCCGCGCGCGGCTGGCGCGCGCGCGCGGTGCGGTTTTGCGCTTGCTGACGCTGCCGCGCGCCGCACGTGAATTCTGGCTGCTGCTGCCCGATGGCCGCCCGGCCGCGGCGCTCCTCCCCAGCCAGCCGCCCGCCAGCACCGGCCTCGTGCGCAATGCCGCCTTCGCCAGCTCACGCGAACGTGCCGAAACCTTGTCGTCTATCGGCATCACTACGGCACATGACTGGTTTGTCAACGCCGCGCTCTACCGCCCATTCGATGCCACAGCATGTGTTACCGCCGCAACGTTGGAGTGGTCACCCGGCTGGGCGCGCGTGCTCAGCGCCGAACGCGGCGCATGGTCGTTTGACACGCGTGTCACGCGCCTGCCCGCCGGCCAGCCCGGCCTGTTGTACGCTGCGGCGCATCTCTCACCAGAGCTGTCGCTGCCCGTGCGCATGGTGCGCGATGGCATGCTGGCCGTGCACGCGCCGCCCGGCACGCCGCCGCTGGTGCTGCGCGGCCGCATTATTTTGCTCAGCCCGTCACCGCGTGCCGCGGGCCTGCATCTCTTCGGCGATCCGGGCTGGATCGAATGTGTGTGGAACAGCTTGCCGCAGCCGCAAGCACCCGTGCGCCTGACACTTGCTGGCCGCGCCGCGCCACCGCCCGCCGCCCCACCGCGCTCACTTGATCAGTGGCGCCACCACACTAACATGCTCCCCGCCCTGTCCGTCGAGGTATGGGACAACGCACGCCAGGCATTTGTCCCGTGTGCCCCAGCGCGCACTTTTGACGCCTCCGACCGGCTATTCGTCGGCGTTCTCACCCCGGCGATGTTCTCCAACGGCACGTTGCGCGTGCGTCTGCACACGCACGAACGACTTGCGCCCGGCGCCGCCGCGCTTTGGCTGGAAGGCCTGTATCTGCATCCGCTGCCGGCCGATGTTATGATCAACATCAACACGGCGCCGCTGCCGGCCTTGCTGCCGTTTTGCGCGGGCGATGCGACGACCGTGCTGCGGGTGGTGCGCGGCGCGCCGCTGCCGGGCGGCTATGCGTCACTGGCTGATGTGTGGCAGAACGCGCCGGAGATGAGCGAAACTACTCCGCGCGGCGCGGCGCTGAGTGTGCGTTCGGACGTGTTTGACGTGCAGGTGGAAGTGGAAGTGCTGCGCCGCACGCCGCATGGCGATGAGCAGCTTGCGC
>Ga0308414_1000724_pt1 | contig 21401 bp, 15 predicted proteins | sample HotsprSampleOS50_FD_205667 | JGI IMG/M metagenome (GOLD analysis project Ga0308414, IMG submission 205667) | Hot spring phototrophic mat microbial communities from Octopus Spring, Yellowstone National Park, Wyoming, United States - 20090730_OS50 ...
TTGACGGCTCGTTGCCGCGTCCCAGCAGCACGCCAAAAACCAGCGTGAACAACGCCGTCGTCAGCAGCGGAGGCAGCACGGCCCAAAGCGGGCCAAGCACCGTTTGCTTGTAACTGGTCTTCAAATCACGAAGCAAAAAGACCCACAACAAACTGCGGTATCGCCACAACTCGCCTAACTCGAGCGGCTGCCAGCCGCGGCCGGAGCGAATCACAGTAACGTCGCGACTCATCAAACCGTTCTCGCTGGTTGTCGAACTCGGGCGGTGCTCGACCGGCGCGCACTCCGTTCTCGTCGGTCGCCCGACACGCCGTCCCCGAATCGCTAATCCCTAACAGCCCGTTGAAAAAAGCCCAGCGGGCACAGTCCGAGCATCGAAATTCGCGGGAAGGACGCATCCCTGAGCTTGCAGAACCGCCTTTTTCAACGGGCCGCTAAGACAACAGGCCGATGGTATACACCGTTCGGCCGGTCCGTGTAAATGCGAGTTTTTCTCGCTCGCATAAGCACTTGCGCCAGCATGGCCAAGCGGCAGAGAGCCGCGAAGAGAGGAAGGGGTTGGTAATCCGCGAATGGCCGCGAATCAACGCGAAGAGATTTCAAAACCGAGCCCAACTTTGCCGTCTGAAGTTGCCATTGGGCTTGCATTTCAGCCCAAACGCGATTGGGCATCGCATTTTTCGACACCGGATCGCGCCGAAATCAGCCCCAACAAGGCGCCGATTTCTGAAAACCGGGGCGAAACAGGAGCAGCCCCAACAGGCACCGCATTCCGGGAACCGGATCGACGCACCAGCAGCCCCAACGGGGCGAAGTATGTTAGCCCAGGGCATCGCCCTGCGGATTTGGGTAAATGAGATAATCTATGCAATTCCCGAGACAAGCAGGCGAAAGCCGTGAAAGGGCGACAGAACCTTTTTTCGTGTAGGGTTGCAACAGACTCTGTACCCGGGCAACGTCGCAACGCAGAATGCCCGGTGCGTCCGGCTAGGCCGCCCGACTCTGGCCCACGTCTTCGGCACCGGTCGGCTCGAACAGCTCGGTGCTTAGATAGCGGTCGCCACGGTCGGGCAACAACACGACAATCGTGCCTTTTGCCATCCGCTGAGCCACTTTCATCGCCCCGGCCAAAGCCGCTCCGCTCGACATGCCCACGAAGACCCCCTCTTTGGCGGCAAGCCATCGGGCAGCGGCGAAGGCTTCTTCGTTATCGACCGTCACCTTTTCGTCGAGCAGTTCCGGGTCGTAAACCTTTGGCTTGATGGCCTCTTGCATATTCTTCAGGCCCTGAATGCGGTGGCCCACCGGCGGTTCGACACCGACGATCCTCACCCCCGGCTTGTACTCGCGGAAGAAGCGGCTGACGCCCATCAGCGTGCCCGTGGTGCCCATTCCGGCAACAAAGACGTCGATTTCACCGTGCGTATCGTGGAAAAGCTCCGGCCCGGTCGATTCGTAATGGGCCAGAACGTTGTACGGATTATCGAACTGGTTGGGCATGTAATACTCGTCGGGGGATTGGTCCACGAGCTTATGGGCCAAGCGAATCGCTCCATCGGTACCCTCGTGGGCGGGCGAAAGGAGAACGCGGGCGCCCATGGCCGCCAACACGCGACGCCGTTCGATGCTGGCGCCGGCCGACATGCACAACGTTACTCGATACCCGCGGGCCGCACCGATCATCGCCAAGGCAATGCCCGTATTCCCGCTGGTGGCCTCGATGATCGTCTTCTGGGGCGTCAGCTCGCCGCTTCGCTCAGCGGCCTCGATCATTCGCAAGGCCGGGCGGTCTTTCACCGATCCGCCGGGATTGACGCCCTCGAGTTTGCAAAGAAGCCGGACGCGCGGCCCGCCGCCAAAGTGCGACAACTCGATCAACGGCGTATTTCCAATCGCCTGGAGCAATCCCATTTCGCAGCCTCCCCCGAAATCGCCCAGACTCACCCCAAAAGCGAAACCACGGCCCGAAAGCGACACAGCATCGAGACAAGCCGCACTCCGGCCGCTTCCGCTGTGGACAGATCAGCAGCCTGCCATTAACGAATCATCGGTAGAACCGATCAACTCGGCACAACTTGGCCTTCGCCCTCGGCCAACATTTCAGGCTTGTGTGCGAAGATAGACAAACGGCGCAATCTGTTCTGCCATGTTGGGCTGTTCGAATGGTTCAAATTCGGCCGTTGCAGAGAGTCCCTGTTGTCAGGGGCTTCGCTGAAATTCCCGACGAGCGGCCATCGGATTGTGCTCGTTCCTGGAGACAATGCCGACTTCCGGCGCGCGGACGGGCAATCCGTTTTTCCATCTTCTTGCCGATTCTGCTTGCACTGGCGAGAATAGGCCCCAGCGGTCGGCATGAGAGGGTTGTCTGCCCAACAAACAGCAGGAAAGGGTTTGCTCATGAGTCTTCTTCAAGAGTTCAAGGAATTCGCCGTCAAGGGCAATGTGGTCGATATGGCCGTCGGCGTGGTCATCGGCGGGGCGTTTGGCAAGATCGTAGCGTCGCTGGTCAACGATGTGATCATGCCGCCCATCGGGCTGCTGTTGGGCAAAGTCGATTTCTCGCAGTTGTCGCTCACCCTGAAAGAAGCGACTGAAGGAACGGCGGCCGTAACGATCAACTACGGAAAGTTCATCAACAATATGGTCGATTTCACGATCGTCGCGTTCTGCATCTTTCTGGTGATCAAACAGATCAATCGCCTGAAGCGCACGCCGCCTCCGGCCGACCCTACGACCAAGAGCTGTCCCGAATGCTTGATGGAAGTGCCCAAGGCGGCCAAGCGGTGCGGGCACTGCACTTCGACGTTGGCGTAACGCGGCCTACGGTTGCAGCAACCAACGCGAAACGCTGCACGAGATACATACACGACAGGCATCGTGCGGCGCAAGACTCCATTCGAAAGTCGGCGCCGATAATTCTGCCGCGCAAGCGCGCGGCCACCGGCAACTCGGGTGTCGGATAGGCCGACTGCCGATTGATCCACGGACGTACAATGATTCAGAATCGCCCGCTACTCGGAAGCAGCCGTCGATTCTTGTGAATCGGCCTTCCGTCGGTCGGGCTCGTTGCAACGCCGCCCGGGGCGTGCATCGGGATCAAGTTGGAGCCAAGCGAAGAACGATGAGCGATTCGAACCTTCTCCCACCAACCGACCTCGGCCGCTTGGCGCGGCGGAGGTGCCGCGCCTGTTCGGGCGGCGAAGCGCCGTTCGATCTTACTGCGGCCGAGCAATGGGCCAGACTGCTGCCCCAGTGGCGGCTGATCGATGACACCCGGCGGATCGAACGCCAATGGACTGCGCCCGACTTCGCCGCGGCTGTCGCCATGATCGTGGCGATTGCCATGCGGGCCGAGCAGGCCGATCATCATCCCGACATCCATCTCGAGCGTTATCGCCGTCTCCGCATCGAACTGACGACGCATGCTGTCGGTGGACTGACGGAGAACGACTTCATTCTGGCCGCCCAAATCGAAGAACTGCTTTCCGCCAACGCGCCGCGAGTGCCGCCCGGTTCGGCTCGGCGCATGCCGAGATCGAAATAGTCGCTTCTCAAGGGAATCGCGGCGCAACGAAAGCGGGCCGGGCGTTGATGGGCGGCAACCGCCGTCGCTGTTCGGCGGCGACCGTCCGAGCCGTTCGCTCGCGGCTGCTTTGCCAACGGGGAAGACATATTTCGTCCCCCGGCCACTACGGCATCTCGAACACCCCAAATCCCCTCGCAGCTATTCGTGTCCCTTCACGTCCATTGGCGGTTCTCAACGGTCTTCGCGTCTCTTCGCGGTTGCTCCCGGTGACGGTTGGTTCGTCGGCCAGCAGTCCTCGTTGTTCAACGAATCTGCACTTCACCCAAAGTGAGCCAGCCGGTTGCGGCGTCGTAGGCGGCGTTGGCGAACCCGATGGGCTTGCCGGTGGGCAACGGGTTGGGCACGCGCACGGCGAGGGTGTAGGCGCCGGGCTTGATGCCGCGAACGTCGAGCGTGTCGGTCCAAATCCGCGGCCGATCGCCCGGCAGCAGTCCGGTGAGTCGGCCGGAACCGGCGAATGTTTTCACCACTCGGCCGCCGGCAAGCAGCCCGTATTCCGGTTTCCAGTCGTAATAGAACGGGGCGACGCCGCGGTTCTCGACTTCGAGGCTCACCCTGAGTTTTCCATCAGCAACGGGGCCGATAGTCACTGCCGGTGCGTGGAACTCGTACCCCATCCGCCGCACTTCCTGTTGGGCGCGTTCAATGCGTTCGGGCTTCTGTCCTTTGGCGAACATGCCGCTGTCCATCAGCCAGGTTACATGGGTGGCCTCGACGCACTGCCGGAAGTTCTGGATGCGTTTGTCCGCGGGCTGTTCGTCGAACACCGCGCCCCAGGCCTCGGGACGGATCTCGCCGCCGATCGGCTGCGTTTTCCATTTGGCTTCGGCCTCGGGCCCGGCGGCTTTCAACAGGCTCATGTAGAACCACGAGTCGCTCTTCTTGCCGGTTTCGAGCGTGGCCCATGCGAACGAGTCGTCGTGATAGCCGAATCGCCGATGCGCGTTCTTCGCCTTCGATTGGTTGTTGTCGCCGGCGGGATAACGGAGCAACACGGGCGTCACTTTGAAGGCCGCCTCGTAGGCGTCCATCACTTCCTGCTGCACGGCCTTGCTGGCGAACAGATCATTTCGCGGATGGGTATGCCATTCGCCCCAGGTGCCGAGCAGGCCGGCGGTAATGAACCCGATCCGCGGATCGCCGTCGTACTTCTTGCCGAGGGCGGCGATGAAGTTCTTCAATGACCGCCGCAGGTTCTTGTCTTCGTAGTCCGGCGTTTCCACATCGGCCGGAGGCAACGGCTGCGTGTTCGTGTTGACGTATTGATGTATCTTCAGCCCGTCGCGAATGAGGAACTCGGGAATCACGCCGCGTTTTTTCGGGTATTCGAGGAAGACGCGGAAGACCGCCTGATGACCTCGGCCGGCGATTTCGTCGAGCATCTTTTCCAATGGGCGCCAGTCGAATTCGTCGTAACCCTTGACCAAGGCCGAATAGGGCAGGTAGCTGAACTCGAGGCTGTGCGGAAAACGGTCTCGCTTGTCGCCCTGATAGGGCACAAGGCCCTTGAGCGGATTATCGACCGGAGCGGGGGCATATCGAAGCGTGCGCCGCGCCTCGGCCGCGCCGGCCCGAAGGCCGATCGCAAGAACGACCGTCAAAAGAATCAGCGAAACTGATCGAATCATACCTTTTGCTCTTTCGTCGCTCGTGTTCACTCGAATCGGTCTCACGAGAATCGTCGGCAATCGCTTCCCATTGCCGGCTGCGCAAGGTATAGCCGCTTGCCCCGGGCCGATCAAGAGTTTGGCTTTGGACGCCGCGCGATTCGGGAGAATCGGCGTTGCGGTTGCCGAACCGGCGAGAGAGGCCGCGCGGCGGGCGGAGTGCGCGCGTCCGGCGACCGTGGCGGGAGCGAGAAGGCGTTGATGCAGCCTGTCAGCGCTGGATGGTAACCTTCGAGCCGATGGTCAAGATGTCGAACAGATCGGCCAAGTCGCGATCACCCAGGCAAATCGTGCCGCGGTTGTCGTCGCGGCCCACGGCCGAGGGCGAATCGCACCCATGCAACGCCACGCCGTTGCCCAAGTCGAGAGCCGCACGGCCCAAGGGATTGCGCGGATCGCCCGGCGGAATGCTCACCTGATCGGGACCGACGTAGGCGGGCATCCGCACCTTGTCGCGCACACCGTACACGCCTTCCAGCCGCGGTTGATCGCGTCCGATGCCGATGGGAAACCGGCCCGCATACATCCCGCCCACATAGAGCACCAACTCGCGACGCTCGAGCGAGACCACCGCGCTGAACGGCCCGGGCAAAACCTTCAGCAAGTCGCCGGGGCGCACGGCCGACCGATCGGGCAGGCCGTTGATCTTCATCAACAGTTCGGGCGTAAGTTGATAGCGTGCAGCAATCATCTCCAGCGATTCGCCCGGCTCGACGCGATGCGGGGCCATCGCGATGCTTTGCTTCGAATAGATTACGGTTCCGGCCACTTGGCCCATCAGATCGACCACCTCCATCCGCTGTTGTTCGGGTAGCGAGGGCATTTCGTACAACTGAGTCAGCGTTTGCAGGCCTTCGTCGAGTTTGCCTTCATCGAGCCGCTGGCGAATCGTTTCCATGATGGCGCGGAACTGAGCAATAAGCTCGGCATCGCCCTGTGCCGCGTTTGCCGCCCCGTTCCCGTTTGCCGGGGAAGCAGGCGCCGGACCGCCGACATCGCCGGCCCCTTGCAGCGGGTCGCGGGCGGAAGGCACGGCGGGGCTTGCGGGCTGGGCCGGTGCGGCCGCTGGTTGCCGACGATCGTAGGCGGAGACTGCGGGAGTGGCTGCATGGCTGCCGGCTGCATTGTTGTTTTCGGCGGGCGAGCGATTCCAGGGTTCGGGCATTGCGGCGTCGTTCCGTACCGGATTTGCGCCGGCGCTGTTCCATTCGCCCGATAAGGCCGGCGCCCTCGGGACGGCCGGATCATTGACGTTCGATAACGCCGGCGCGGGCGGTGAATAGGCGTCCTGGGCAGCCGAGCCGACGCGCGGCGTATCATAAGGTGCCGCGGCTGGCACTGAGGTCGGTACCGTGGTGGCCACCGCCGTTGGCACGCCGGTTGCCGATGCGTCGTGTGCGGGCGCGCCGTATGCGGGTGCTCCGCCCACTGCGCTCGGCCGCGGCGGCAAGGTGCGGACGGCCGGATTTTCGGACAAATTGGGATTCGTTGCGTTGGGAAGATCAGTCGCGGGCGACAAGCCCGACATGCCGGAAGCATCGATTGCCGCGCCGGTCGCGGGATGCGCCGGAGCGGGCGAAATGGTCGGATTGGTCGGGGCGGGCAAACCGGCCGGTCCCGACGCGCCGCCGGTCATCGGGGAATGCGGCTCGCCCGATTCGCCGCCGATGCGCGGCATCAGCCCGCCCGGCGCGGGCAGTTGGCTCTTGGGCGTCGTGGGCCAAACGGCCGCGGTTGTCGGTTCGTGGGGGCGCCGCGGACTTTTGGTGATCGAGAGATAGACCACATAGCCCACCCCGCCGAGGAACAACAGCATCACGATCGTCTTCAGCGCGTTCACGTTCGTCCTCCTTGACGAACTGCTGCAAGATCGGTCTCGAACCCGATCTCGGCCCCTGTTCCCAAAACGCATTGGGCCTGCGGCGCGGCGAGATCTTTCGCTCGCACCGCCGGCCGTTCAGAATTTACCTCGCGCGGTTTGAAATGGCTTCTTTCTCGTAGGAGAAAATCGCTCGTTTCGGCACGCGAACAGTATAATAAACCATTCCCACTCGGCGTTTACCGGTTCGGATGCTCGTTCAATGGGCCCGTTGTTGCCGCCCCCTGACGCGACACCGCCTAACAAACGCCGCCTTCGACGAACTCTTGGGTTGATCAATATGCCGCAACGCTATTCGTACGATCCGCCGGACGATGAGCCTGACGATTGGATCGAGCCGCCCGACGAAGTCGAAGAAACCCTCGACCACTGCCCGGAATGCAACGCCGAGATCTTCGACGACGCCGAGCGCTGCCCCCACTGCGGCTCGTGGCTGCACACCGACAGCGGCGATGCGAAAGCCGAGGGCGCATTGTGGCTGATCCTTTTGGGGTTCATCGTTGCCGTGGCGGTGGTTGTACTGCTTTGCTCCTGAGTCCGCGGCAGTTCACAGTGGTTCTTTGGTCGCTGCCTCGTCCGTCGGGTCGAAGCGATTCGCGTTCGCCCCGGTTTTTCGTTCTCACTTATTCCTCGCGCGGTGTGAAATGGCTACTTTCTCGCGGGAGAAAATCGCCCATTTCGGCACGCGAACAGTCTCTTCGCCATCCGTCGCAAAAAGCTATTCTCTGCCGAAAGCGGATTCCTGCTTGCCCCGAATCCAAATTTCTGCTTACCGCGTGATGACAGGATTCCTGCTTGCCGCGCGATGATAATCGAATGTCGCGGCCGATGCCATGCCAATTTGGCGCAAGAAAAACGGCCAAAACAGGGAACGGGGAAGCGACAAAAAGGGGGAAAACGGCAAAATGCAGAAACTCGGAAGCGGCGGGCACCCATCGTTCGACAGCCCCAAATGAAGAAATGGGCGAAGGGCTGAAGCCGCAACAAGACGACGAAACGGCCGCAACCGGCAAACGGGCCGCAAGATTTTGCGATTCCGCCGTTTCCACGCCGTTATCGCTTTTACCGCGACGGCGGGGTAGAATGGGGTTCGCGTGTTGGGCGGCCCAGGTCCGGCCGCATTCACGCAACAGGTGGTTCCGCCACTAACGAATAGTTCCACCAATTGCGCAAGCGGCCACTGACGCAGCGAAGCGTCCGATTGCGCGCGGCCCCCGTTCGCACCGCTTCCCGTTTTTCGCAGTCTTATACCTCTCGCGGCGCGAAACGACTTCGCTTCTTGCAGGAGAGAAGCGATTATTTCAGCGCGCGAGAAGTGTATGATGCCCTGTTGCGGACGAGGCAGCGGCAAGGCGATGCGTTCGAGCTGAGGCTGTTTTTTTCCGAAGCCAGTTTCGCCACGGACAACCCGTTTGAATGAGGACAACTCCATGAAGAACGTTTTGCCGCCTCTGAGCAGGTTTGTGCCGAACCGAAAGCGTTGCGGTTTTCTGAGGCCGGCGTTCGACTGCGGTGCAGCGCCGCAGACCGTTTCCCCCGGCGCGCACTGTGTTTTGCGGTGCTGACGATCATGTTGGCGGCAGGTCGTGTTGCGGGCGTCTCGGTTCTCTCGGCGGCCGAACCGGCCGCGGGTCGGGCGATTGCTCCGGCCGCCGCCGCGAATCACCCGGCCGCCGCAACCGCAGCCGCCGGGATCGATCCGCTGCTGGGCGTGCGTTGGGCAGGCCCGGCCGTTTCGCTCGAACAGCTTCGCGGCAAGACCGTTCTCTTGTTGGTTTACGCCAGTTGGTGCCCGAAATGCAATGAGTGGTCGGGTGAGTTGTTTAGTCAATTGAAACAAGCCGTTTACAACAAGCCGACCGTAATTCTGGCGATCTGTGCCGACAACTCGCCGGAACAAGCCCGAGCCTATGTGGCGCAGCGCGGTTTCATTGCGCCGAATATCATTCATGGGTACGATCCCACGATGCCGAAAAAACTGGGCTTTGACAGCCCCTTGTTCAACTATGTTCTCTTCGACTCGGAAGGACGGAACAAGGGCACCGGCTACGCTGGCGGGTTGCTCGCGGACGGGCCGAACAAGCGTTACTCGGTGGCCGAAGAAATCGCCCGCCTCCGGCCGCCAGGCCAGTTCAAGGTGCTGGGCGAAGGGATGTCTGAGCCGGTGGCGCAAATCGTCTGGCCCTTCGAGCTAGGAATGGGCGGCGAGGCCGCGCTGACCAAGGGCCGAGCTTCGCTTTCGGCCGATCAGAAGAAGGAACTCGACGCCGCTATCGAACGCTACCTCGATACGCAATTGGAGGAGATCCGCGCCGGCTACAAAGGCGAGCCGGCCGTGCGTTTGGCTGCCTACGACAAGGCGTCGGCGTTGAGCAACAGCTTCCGCGCGACGCCGCAAAGCAAAAAAGCCCGCGAAGTGGTTCTCTTTTTGGAGAAAGACGAGGCCTTCAAACGCGAGTTGGCCGCCAAGAAGGCGTATGAAGCCTGCACGGCACGGACCGGGCCGAACGTAAAACGCGATCAACTCTTCAGGGCCGTGGCGAAACGTTTCGAGGGAACGCACTGCGGGCGACTGGCGCAAGAGGCCGCCGAACAGCCGTAATCGCAACGGCCGAGAGCGAAATCTCCGTCCCGTCCGGCGGCACATGTGTTGCGTGCTGCTGTCTGTCGGCTGATGCGATTCGAATGTTCGGCTCCCGCTGGTACGCTTCCGATGATACGAGTCGTCTGATGCCAGTTGGCTGGAGCGAGTCGGCCGATACATTCCGCGCGTTGATGGGCGCTTGTTCGGGCGAAGCCGAGTGCCGCGGCAAGTCTTATCCCGACCGCTGCCGCAGCGCTTCATAAAAGAGAACGGCCGCGGCAGCCGAGATATTCAGGCTGTCGGCCGATCCGCGCATCGGCAGCCGAACGGCCGTAATGTCGTCGGCTTGCCACAGCGGCGAAAGCCCCTCGGCTTCGCTGCCGAGCACGATGGCCGTCGGGCGGCGGTAGTCGATCTTCGTGTAGTCCACCGCGCCGTCCACCCGTGCGGCGGCGATTTGCAACCCGTGCCGCCGCGCCCAGGCAAGGGCTTCCCCCGGTTCGGCCTCGGCCGCCGGCAGCGTGAACACCGTGCCCAGGCTCGCACGTATCGCGTTGGGGTTGAACAGGTCGGCGTTTCGCGCGGCGACGATCACCGCCGAAAGGCCCGCCCCGTCGGCACTGCGGAACACCGCACCGACGTTGCCCGGCTTTTCCACTTCCTCCAAAATCGCCACCAACGGAGCGGCCGGCACAATCAACCGATCGAGTTCGCGGCACGGCCGCTCGGCCACGGCCACCAAACCCTCTTCGCGTTGGCCGAAGGCGATCTTCGAGAACACCGCGGCCGGCAACTCGAACAATCCCGCCCCGCAACGGCTCAGCGCGTCCCACTGGGGCAACATTTCCAGTTGGGCGCGTTTCTCTTCGTTGACGAACACCTCGAGCAGCGGCACGCCGGCGGCGACGGCGCGGGCGATCTCGCGGATTCCGTCGATGATGATCCGCCCCTGCTTGCGGCGATGCCGAGCGTCGCGCAAATGAGCGGCCGCCTTCACCCGCGGGTTCTGAACACTGGTAATGCGGCTTAGCGGCATTGGGATTCTCCTGCACCACTAACCTCGGATTACTTGTTCTCCCGGCGAGATTTCCAGCGACCAACGGGAACGGGTCGTCGGCCGATCTAACGGCCCGTAGCCCCGGCGCGCGGTGGATCACTCGTTCGCCAGACGGCCATCGCGCCGCAGGGCAGCGTTCGCCCGTCGGCCGCCGCGAGCGCCAACGACTCGGACTCGACTTTGCCCGATGGTCCCTCGGCCATTGCCGCGGAGAGCATCTCGGCCAGGCGATCGGCCCCATAACCGGGCGTGTGGCAGGTAAGTACGATCAACCGCCGGTTCTCCGCGGTCAGTTGTGCGCACAGTTCGAGCAGCCGCGGCAAATGCTTCGAGAGCCGCCACACTTCGCCGCGCGGCCCATGCCCGTAACTGGGCGGGTCGAGGATCACGACATCGTACCGCGCCCCGCGACGCAGTTCGCGTTTGGCGAACTTCAGGGCGTCTTCGGCAATCCAGCGGATCGGTGCAGCGGTCAGGCCCGAAAGCTCAGCATTGGCGCGTGCGTGGGCGAGCATGTTCTTGGCGGCATCGACATGGGCGACCTCGGCCCCGCAGCGGGCGGCCGCCAAGGTACCCGCCCCCGTATACGCGAACAAGTGCAACACCCGCGGCCCGATCGTCGCAGCGGTTTCGCCGCTGATTGCCCGACGGCCGCTCGAACCGAGCCATTGCGGCAGACGTCGCCACCAGCGGGCGTGTTCCGGAAAAAGGCCCACCTGGCCGAACGGCGTGCAGCGCAGTGCCAGCCGCAACGGGCCGACGTTGATCATCCACGGATCGGGCAACTGGGCGGCAAATATCCAACGGCCCTGTTGCTCAGGCGCCGAGCGTTCGAATCGCGCCGTTGCCTCGCGCCAGCGGCCGGGGCACCGCGGCGCGACATCCGCGGCGGTCGGGCAGGGCCGATCGACTATCACAGCGGCAAACCGCTCCAGCCGCCGACCGCCGCCGAAATCGAGCAGCTCGTAATCGGCCGGTTGGAAGGTCTCCGCTTCGCTCATGGCCGAACGATCCCGGCGACGCTATTCGGGCAACCACAGCTTGCCGCTGCCGCTGCCGCCGGCGGCAGGCGCGGCCGAGTCGGGCGTCCATAAGCCCGCCGGCTCTTCGCTTGCGCCCGATTCCACCGGCATGTCGAGATCCCGGAAAAACTGCGGCGGGATCACCCCAAGGCTAAACGCTGTCTCCAGGAAGGCCCTTCGCTCCTCGGGGTCCGTCCAATGGGACTGAAGGCGCTCAAAAAGCATCTTCACCGCAAGTGTGCTATCGCCGCGTTGGAGGTGCCAACGCGATTCCAACAGTATCCACAACCATTCCGGATACTCAACATTGTCCCGCATGCTCAACTGACGCCCGAATGCGATCCACTCGGCCGCCTCATCGCGGTCGCCCAAAGAAAGGATCAAGCTTTGGCAAACGAAGGGCGCTATTTCGTGGTCGCGCAGCGATTCGCGCCGCAAGAAGACTGGCGCCCAATGGAGGAACGTCGGGCGGTCGTCATGCGTTTCGGCCCAAGCCAGCACCTTGATCAACTCGCTGTCCGAGAGAGTGTCGGGATCGAAGTAGCGGCTCAGCAAAGGAAGGAATCGCGACGAGCTCGAGCGGCCATCCTCGGTCGGAGTCCGCACGCCAAGCTCGTTGCGCAATTCGGCGAACAGAGGCGCGAACTGCGGTGTCGGGAAGAGTCTCTCTTCCAGATCGATCAGCGCCAACAGCCTCATCCGCAGCGACGGATCGGCGGCTGCCTCGAAAAACGTCCGCCCGCCCAGACACTCGAAACGACGGTTCGGCCAGCGACGAAGAATAACCTCGCGGGCATGCGCCCTCCGGAGTTCGGTGCGACGCGACAGCGAAAGATTCTTCGGCCAAAGAAATGGCTGCAAGATTTCCGCATTCAACCAAGAAAATTCGGACGCGCCGTCTTCGGCAGACATCTCGGCGATCAGGTCGCCGCAAATCTGCTGAACCACGGCGACGGCCGGCTCGATCCTTTCCCCGATTGCCACGAGCACCAACTCTGCATCGCGATCGGTCTGCTTGCCGAAAAGATACAGTTGCCCCAGCTCGGCGGGTATCTCGTCCGTCGAAGTCAACTCGGCATCATGCGGCAACGGGCCGGACTGATAGAGCTGGCTTGCAACGCGGGGCCGGACTTCCGCATTGAGACCGTCCACGAACGACTGATCCATGAGCACACAGCGCGAATCCGAGATCATCGCCTCTTGCACGAGGTCGACGTCGAGAACCTTCCATTTCCGCTTGGACGCGGGAACCCAACCGCATTCGCGGCTCGGGCCGATGCTCAGAAGCAAAAGCTCGGCCTCGAAGACATCGGCCGACGAGGGCCATTTCGCGATATAGGCCCGCAGCGCCTCGCAGGCTTCTTCCTTCTTGCCCAAAAGCAACCGCGCCTCGGCCAAAAGCCGCCACGCGGCCGCCGGGGCGTCGCTCTTGCCGATCAATTCCGTCAAATCCCGCTCGGCGCCCCGCCAATCAAAATTGCACAGCTTCGACCAAGCTTCGTTCAGCGACGGCGTTTGCTGCACCTCGGGCCACGCGCCGAAGTCTTCGAAGTGCCTCAATGCCAGAGGGATCGAATTGCTCGACCGCAAATTCACGAGTGCGGCGTCAATCCAATCCGGCCCGTTTTTCCCGGCGCGAAGCACCGTCAGAATGAACACTGCCGGGCGAATCCATCTGCAACGGATCATCGCCAGGCACAGGTCCAGCGTCAGTTGCACCCAGTCTCGCGGCAAGTCAACTTGCGAGTCGGACACCGTCAACCATCGATCCATCGCCGCTCGCAGATTCTCCTCGAAAGACTGAGCCGCGGATTGCTTGGGCGCCCCGCCCGGATCGAGCAATTTGATCCCCTGCCATGCGATCGCACGCGGGTTGTCGGGAAACGACGCCGCGAATCGGTCCACTTCGTCGCGCCACTGGTCGCGATCCAAGTCCCGCAGGACGCGGATTCGTTCGGCCAGCAGGGCAGGATTGTCGGGCTTGTTCTGCCGCCTCCGTTGATCGATCACCCGATTGACATGCTCCAAGGCGGCGACCGGCTGATCGGCCTCCAATAGTCGGGCGATCTTCTCCCAGTCTGCGGTCAAGTCGGGGCAGCAAAACTTCATCTTCTTGCCGCTGCCGCAGAGGCACGGCTCGTAAAGCATCTTGTTCATCCGCGTTTTTCCTTAATAGCCCGTTGAAAAATTCCCAAAGAGTTGCATGCAAGCATCGAGACCTTCCGGATAGTCGCAGCCGGCAACCTGCGGGACCGATCAACGGGCAGTTAAAGTCGCCTCGCGGCGCAATTGCGCCCACGTCGGGCCGCCGTTCGCCAGGAAAACTGCCAAAGCCCGAACAACCCACTCCCCTGCGAGCCATCGATCGCGGTCGTTTCCGCGCTTGTCGGCTCGAACAATCGCCCTCGCTGCGGCACTCTGGCTCCGCTTGAGAGCCTTGAGTCTAATTAAATCCGAGAGAAAGCGGAAGCGGCGCAAAGAGTATTGACCGCGGAAAACCGTCTCGTTGGATACGGAAAACCGGGAACCGGCGTCGCGCAGGGAGGGAAGGCGGAGGGTGGCGTCCCGCCCAGGCCCGAAGCCCGCGACCCCGAGATCACCGGGCGCGTCGGCGGGCTCCCGATGCAAAGACTCGGAGTAACCAATCGACATGGGAAGTCCGGTTTGAAGCCAGAGACGACCTGGCGCTTTGCGCGGCCTGGCGAATCCGGGGAGACAGCGAAATTGTTTCTGCTCGGGCAGGATTATCCAAAGAGAGCGGTTTTATCGCTTATTCCTGTTGTAGCGACCGTACTTAGCCGATAACGCAGTTGTGTGGTTCTGTAACCATGCCGATGGCGATCCCCGAAGCCTTCGGCGGGGTTCGGTGGGGAGGAACGACAGTGAGATCGGCAACAAAGCGGTTTTTGGCATTTTTGGCTTGTCTGGCAGTCGTCGCTCCGACGAGCGTTTGGGCGCAACGGCCCGCCTCATCGGCGAATTCGACCGCCGGCAGGTATCCGCGCGTGGCTCAATACCCGGGGGCCTACACCGCATCCCCGGAAGCCCTGCCGCCCGGCGCGATCAGCAACGGCACAATATCGGCGACCGAGTTGCCGTCGAACGACACGTCGATCGATCCCGACTCGATCGCGGCGCAAATGGCGTCGAGCCCCTTTGCCGCGCCCGTGACCGACAGTTGCGACGCCTATTTCGGCCGTGGATCGGCCTGTCCGCCGCAATGGTACGTCGATCAGGGCGTTCGCTTGCTCGTGCGCGGCAAGCCGCGGATGGTGCCGATGGGCCGTGAACTGAAGGTTGTGCCCGGTTTGCAGCTACCCGGCGTGATCGACAGCCGGGCGGTCAACTACGAGGCCCAGGCCGGCTACACCTTGACGCTCGGCTACCACCTTGGCCACGACAGCGAAAACCGCGACCAGTACTTCGAGTTCACCTACTGGGGCATGAACCACTGGAATGAATCGTATGCGGTTACCGGTTCGCGGCTCACGGTGGGCGCGTACACTTTCGGAAACCTCTTCAGCCCCTTCGAGCCGAGCAACAACATCTACGACTCGTTCGTCCCCGGCTTCAACCGCGCCGACGAAATGTCGATCAACTCCCGCTCCGAGATTCACAATTTCGAATGGAACCTGCGGCTGATCCCGCGGGGTCGGGCCGACCGGCTGGTCCTTCATCCCGACGGCCGCTGGGAACGCGAGATTCCCCAAGGGTGCCAGTGGCACTACTTGATCGGCCTGCGCTATCTGACGTTCGACGAATCGTTTGCCTTCCGCGCCCGCGGCCGCATTACTCAAGGCGGGTCGAATGTCGCTTTTCCGACGGGCGACTACTTGAGCTTTACCACCAACGACATGGCCGGGCTTCAGGCCGGCGTCGAAATGCACTGGCGAAAGCCCCGATGGGATTTCGGTGCCCGCGTCAAGGCCGGCCCCTACATCAACTGGGCCGGGCAAAGCACCTACTGCCGCACGACCGGCGGCGGCGACGATCCCTTTGCCGGCGGCTTCGACCTGAACTTCGACACGCGGGCGAACAACGCCAAGACGGCCTTCGTCGGCGAGCTTGGGTTGTTCGCCAGCTACAAACTGCGAAAGAACTTCAATCTCCACGCCTCGTACGATTTCTACTGGGTTTCCGGACTGGCGTTGGCGCCCGAGCAGATTCGCTTCGAGACCAACCCCTCCGACCACATCGCATCGCTCACCACCCTGCTCTTCCAGGGTATGTCGCTGCGGGCCGAGTTGCTTTGGTAGCCCCAGGCAGATAGACTAACATTCTGCGGAAGGCAGCGAATCGCCGGACGGCGAATCGCTCCATCGAGTCGGCTGCTGGGCAGGCCTGGCGGCGGATTCGCCCGTCGGGGGAGCCTCGGCCCGCGCGCCGCGACGGGCGATCCGCCTTGCCGGCACATGCCGCATTTGTCGCGCAACGCCCGCTTTTGCGCAAATGCTGCTTGGACACGATGGCCGCCGGCGATGCCGTTCGAGAAGCAGGGGGCCGTATGGCGGCGGCCGTCGCGGTTCCCTCCCTGGAGCGATCGATTTTCGAGAGAACCATTGTCTTTCGGGACATCGAGGACGGGCGATGGAGATCATCATCACCAACGACGCCGAACAGATGAGCCGCACCGCGGCGCGGATCGTCCGCCGAGTGCTCAACGCCAAGCCCAATGCCGTGCTGGGGCTGGCCACCGGCTCAACACCATTGGGCCTCTATCGCGAGTTGGTGCGGATGCACCGCGAAGAGGGACTCGACTTCTCGCAAGTTACGACGTTCAATCTTGACGAGTACGTCGGGCTGCCGAAGAACCACCCGCAAAGCTACCACTGGTTCATGCACGAGAACCTCTTCCGCCACATCAATATCGCGCCGCAGAACATTTACATCCCGTCGGGAACGACCGACAATTCCGCGGCCTTCTGCGCGTGGTACGAAGAACGCATCCGCCAGTGCGGCGGCATTGACCTGCAAATTCTTGGCATCGGCAGCGACGGCCATATCGCCTTCAACGAGCCATCCAGTTCCCTCGGGTCGCGAACGCGCATCAAGACGCTCGCCCAACAAACGATCCGCGACAACGCCCGCTTCTTCGCCTCGATCGACGAAGTGCCGATCTACGCGATTACGATGGGAGTAGGCACGATTCTCGAAGCGAAGAAGATCGTTCTGCTGGCCAACGGTGCGCACAAAGCGCAGGCAGTGGCGGCGGCCATCGAAGGCCCGGTAACCAGCATGATCACCGCCAGCGCCCTTCAACTGCACCGCGATGTGATTGCCGTGATCGACCGCGAGGCGGCAGACCAATTGAAGATGCGCGACTATTACTGCTGGGTGCAGGAAAAGATGGTCAACGCACCCTGAAGGTGCGGGCCGCCGGCGCGATGGCGCTTAATGCGGGAAATAGTCGATGCTCGGATCCGCGGCGACGACGATCTGCAGCAATCCGGCCGCCTTTCAGATCAGGGCGGACAAGCCGGTGTTTTGACGGCGCAATCGATCGGCTTGTTCGGGCAAGTTGGCAAGGAGTTCGAAATCGGCGAAGTCGAAGCCCGGCCCGACCACGCAGCTTACCATCGAGTACTCGCCCAAGGTCCGCGCTGCTTGCCACGAACCGGCCGGCACGACCAGCATCGGGCGAGCAGCGGCCGAGGTCGGACCGAGCACCTGCCGCAAGACGCTGCCGAACTGGGCGTCGGCCGTGATCAACTCCAGCGGGTCCCCTTCGACATAGTGCCACAGCTCGTCGGAGCGGACACGATGCCAGCGGCTCACCTCGCCGGCCGTGAGCAGAAAGTGGATCGCCGTCAAAGCCGACCGTTCCCCGCGGCCATCGCACGGCCGAACCGACGCACCGGCCCGAAACACCTCGCGAAATCGCCCGCCCTCCGGGTGCGGGAGCAGGTCATATAGTTCGATCAATTCGCGTACTCGAAGATTGTCGTTCATGCCCGACACTCTAAACAAAACAACGGCCAGTCGAAATCGCGATGATCGCCAATCGGCCGCCATTGCCCGAAGTGCTTCGCTCTCCGCCGCCATTGGATAGACGCGGGCTTATCCAATAGGCCGTTGGTGAGACAACAATCGCTCGCCACCGCTCGGTCGCTCGGTTGGTTGTCTTGCATTGGGCCGTCGGGGCAACGATATACCGCGCACGGTGTGCAATAGCCTTTTTTCTCTAAGCGGGCCGTTGAAAAAGTCGGTTTTGCAAGCACTGTGGTGCGTTTTTCCCGAGGATTGCGATGCTCGAATGGTGTCCGTTGGGCCTTTTTCAACGGGCTAATAGGGGGGAGGAGAAGATCGCTCGTTCCGGCCCGCGAACAGTACAGTCGATCAACCCTTCGGTTGCACCGGATCGACCAGTTCTTTGGGGATCGGCTTCATCGCCGGCGGCCAGGGCATCGGTCCTTTCACGCGGAAATAGTGCGTTGCCGCTTGGTAAATTGGGCAATGTGCGCGATCCTCGGCGTGCAGTTTGTGGCTGGGGCGAGGCCGAGAAGACCGCCAGACTTGCTCTTCCCCGCTAGCCCGCCTTCTCTATTTATCCCCGCCTAATGGCCGTCACGGCTGCACCGGCCGTTGCGGCCCGCAATTTCGTCAAAGTTTGCCTTTGTTCCTCAACTCTTACTGGCGGCCTGACCGATACTACCGACACAAACGATACGCACGCACTTCTCATGCAGAGAGGACGATGCGCCCTTCCGGTATCGTGCGCTAGATCAAAGGTGGACAGTACCATGATGTTCAACCGCACAAAACAACTGCTGGCCGCTGGAGTGCTGGTTTTGCTTGTCGGTGGCACGGCGACGGCCGAAGATCAAGACCTGGCCGGTCTCCAGCTATTCGGTCCGGCCGAGGTAAGCTCGTATGGGCGAGGTCCGATGCCCAACGAGGGCTATTTCGGCTCGATCGACGGGCTGTACTGGGGGATTTCGCAGCCCGAAACGGCGACGATCGGCCAGCCGTCGGTCATCACGCGCGAAGTTTGGTACGATGCCGTGATCTCGCGGGAACAGCGGAGCACGTTGGACACCAGTTCGATCGGCACCGTGTTCAGCGGCGGCACGCGGGTCGAGTTCGGGCGGATCGTCGATCACCACGGCTGGATGCTCAGCACGCACCGGCTGGAAACGGCTTCGGTCGGCCGAACCTTCACCGACGTCGACGCGGTGTTCATCGACAACGTGCCGGTCATCGGCATTGTCGATTACATCACGCTGCCCGACGACACGGTGATTCCCGTCATTCGCAGCCTGCCGATCACGTTCAATCAGTTGACTATCGAAAACAAGGTGCAAACCTGGGGCGTCGAGCTGATGCGGCTCTATCGCTCGCGGCAGTTGCACAATGGCGGCTTCATCGAGTTCATGTACGGGGCGCGGTACTTCGAGTTGAACGAAGATTTCACGGTTTCGACGGTCGGCGGCTTCAGCAGCACAGGCAGCACGGGTGCGGGCAACAGCTACTGGTTCACCCGGGCCGAAAACCACATCGTCGGCCCGCAGATCGGGCTGAGGTACTTCCGCAAGTTCGATCGCTGGATGCTGAACCTCGAAGGGCGGTTCCTCGGCGGTGTGAACATCCAGAACGGACGGCAGGAAACCCAATTGGCGGTCGGATTGGCCGATACCTTCGGCGGTCTGGGGCTTCCCTATAGCTGGACGGGTTCCTCATCGAGTTCGCGTCGCACGTTCACCGAGTTCACTCCGCTGGTTGAAGTTCGGGCCGAATTGCGATACCAGGTCACCCGCAGCGTTTCGATTCGCGGCGGCTGGACCGGCATGTGGATGGACAACACCATGCGGGGCGCGAATATCGTGGATTACACGCTGCCGAGCATGGGCATTCTGGCCGCAGGCAATCGGCAAGACACCTTCATCCACGGGGTGACGGTCGGTATCGACATCAACCGGTAAAGCGTAACCGCCGAACCCGGCGACCGCCGTTTGGCCGGCCGCGGCCCAACGTCATCGACGATCAACGACTTCTCGGCCCGAAGTTGCCCGCGAGGCAGCCCGGGCCGTTGGTCGTTCTTGGGGCAGTCGAACCGCGAACCGATGCCGGCTCCAGATGCCAGCGGGCAAGAGGGAACCGACCGCTCGAAGATGCAGCCGCACCAGAACCGCGCGCAAGGCAACGTTCGCCGCCGCGCGGAAGCACCCACAGCGCCCTCACCCGCCAAAGACCGAAAAGCGGGAAAGGCAATAGAAACAGAACCGCTCGATGGCGGGCGGCCTACTTTTTCGCCGCTTGGCGGGCGGACTTCTTCGGGGGGCCCGCCTGACGCTTCTTCAATTCATCCAACTCGGCCCCGAGACGATGCCGCAAGGGGCTTTCGGGCCGAATCTGTTCGAGCAGAGCCTCTGCCTTCTGGAATGTCTCCGGGCTGAGATTCACCCCGCCACGATGAAACAAGTTTCTCCAATGCCGTGCGATTTCCTGTTCTGTGAGCAAGACGACCACCTCTTGGGACAACGGACCGTTGACCACTCCCCATTATGCCAGCTATGCCTCTCTCGCGACGAAAAAGCTGCGGCTTGCCCGCCCTGCCCCGCGACGAACACCGCGCCGCTTGCCGGAGACGCCGCTATTTCGCGCGAGAAAGCGTACTTTCCGACTATAGCTTGTTATGCTGGACCATTACCCCGAAAGCAATGGATTCATTCCTTGTGGTTTGGTATCGGCGGCCGAGTTCTTCGGTTCCGCCGGCCGCGGGCGTTGGTTCGCTCCAGCCGACAAACTGCACTTCGCCCCGCCCCTCATTGTTTTAGCTTGATTGCTCGGCTTGAGCAACGCGAATTTCCTCCGATTCCAATGCCCGCAGTTCTTCGGCCGTACAATCCACCGTGTAGCGGATTTGTTCGGGGGTGTGTTGCGAAGTGATGAAGAACCGCAGTCTGGCCGCGCGCTCCTCAACCGCCGGGTGTAGAATCGGCTGCACATTGATTCCCCGCTCGGCCAACGCGTGCGAGAGCCGCAATGCCCGCACCGAATTGCCCGTGATGACCGGAACTACGGGGGTTTGATCGCTCATTCCGGTGTTCAATCCGTGCGCCTTCGCCCGTTCCAGGAACAGCCGCGAGTTCTCGCGCAGCCGGGCCACCCGCTGCGGCTCCTCTTGCAGCACTCGAAGCGACTCCAGCGCGGCGGCGGCCGCCGGCGGCGGGATCGCCGCGGAAAACACGAACCCCGGCGCCGTGTACTTGAGGTACTCGACCAGCGCCTTGCTGCCGGCAATGTATCCGCCGCAACTGCCGAACGACTTGCTCAGCGTGCCCATCCAGATATCGACGTCGGCCGGATCGACGCCGAAATGCTCACCGATGCCGCGTCCGTGCTGTCCCATCACCCCCATCGAGTGCGCCTCGTCGATCATCAGCAAGGCCCGATGTCGCTTCTTCAATTCGACGAAGCGCGGCAGATCGGGAAAATCGCCGTCCATGCTATAAACGCCTTCGATCACCACGAGCACGCGGCGATATTCGTGGCGAAAGCGGGCAAGCAGCTTGTCGGCCGCTTGCCAATCGTTGTGAGCGAACGGCCGCCGCCGCGCTCCCGAGAGGATGCACCCTTGGATAATGCTGTTGTGGGCCAGGGCGTCGT